>Ga0126342_10014227_pt1 | contig 14063 bp, 12 predicted proteins | sample Cyp1metagenome_FD_92528 | JGI IMG/M metagenome (GOLD analysis project Ga0126342, IMG submission 92528) | Coral microbial communities from Lord Howe Island, Old Settlement Bay, Australia - Cyphastrea 1 metagenome | ecosystem: Host-associated > Invertebrates > Cnidaria > Coral ...
AAATGATGATTTGAAAGGAATCAACTACAAAATGAATGCAAATACAAAAAGGGGGGCCCAACCCCTCCTGTTTGTACAAAAAAATCCTGGCTGGCAATCTGTACTGTAGCCCAAGTCCTCCCCGTTTCGTAGCTGAAATTTGAAGGAGGATCAAATTGTGCGGTCGGTGTCTATGTGATCAGACTACAGTTGATATAGTTGATACATGTTGATACAGAGTATTCCTGACATGGCTGGCATTGGCCAATGAAAAATCTGCACACCATTGATCTCCATTGATTAATTTTTTGCCCCTAAATGTCTCCCACTCTCAGCTCTGCCGGATGCTGGAGAACTGATGAGGACAAAGCCTCCACGACATCTGTTGCTGAAATTGTCCGGGAACTGGTGTCGATCTCAGCACACCACCAATTGGTCCGTCACGGGCCAGAAAAACATGTGCTCACGGGCTGAATGTGCATGAACTGGGGTCTTGAAGCACTGTGGCCCCTACCACAAGCCCATCGGCATGACGCCCGTGAAAATCTGAGCAGCACTCAAACGGCTTGCCAACAAGGCAATGATTCAAGTATCATCAACATGAAAAATTAACAGCTCGTACATTTTTCGCGGTATCCTGACTGGCCAGGTCAAAGATGTCAAAAAGTGTCGAATTTGAAAGTCAAGCGATGCAAACCCATCAGGCCCGTCAGGTCTGCGAGCTGCACCTTGAGGTTTTGCAGGAGGCCTGGTACGCTCAAACTTCAGCTGTGTTACCAAAAAGCATGCAGTACTTCAGTTGGGCAATGGATGAGCCCTGCACAATGATTGCAATGATTGCTGTTCCGTCAAAGCACCTGCCGGATCAGCAGTTCAGTTCTCTTTGGATGGGGTGCCTACAAAAAATGCTGGAAGTTGTTCTTATTTCCTGGCCTTGGCTGAGTGGTCTATCGCCCATTGATTGGCTGTTTTCGACCTGATCTGGGAGGGATACCTTCCTTCGGACATACGTCACGTGTGTGAATATGATAATATTTGATGCAATTTGATGATACATGAGAATATCAAGAATATCAAGTAATACAGGTATGGCTCAAATCTCTGACAGATCACGCCAACCATCGTCAACCAAATGTCTACTGGAGAAAAACCACGAAAAACCTATTGTCCAACAGCCACCTGCATCCAGGATGGGCCCTAGGGCTCCCAACTGGTCCATCTGTGCTAGGCATCTTGAAGCTGGATGGAATTGGAATAGAATGCGTAGCAAGGTGTCTAATGCAAAGCAGTCAACCGCATTGAATGCATTTCACCACGTGCAATGTGGAAAACGATAGGTGGAATGGACCGTGCTAAACAGGCAAATCTACGAGATAAACCTTGCAACACTTGAAAAAAACAAACAAACAACTTGACTGCCTGTTTGGCAGCGTTCTGAATTGTGAAAGCCATGTGTCAGCCATGCTGGTTTACTCTGATGCCCACACAACGTTTCCAGAATTGGAAAGCGTTGGTGGCTGCGGAGTGCAGAAATTTGATCCAACAACAATGAGCACACATGACTGAAAGAATCAAAGATGTGTTGCAACTGAAACTATTCTGGAGGACATGAGGATGTTGTGAAGCAGCAAAGCAAAGTCTGTTAACTGGACCAAAAACGCTTTTTCTCCCCTGGTAGCCTCTGCTGGGTCTTCTTCAAATGGTACGTGTAGAGCATGCGGTCGTCACCGTCCTGAACCGTGCCAAACCCTCAAAGCTCAGACGAAACAGTGGCAGTGTTGCTCTTCCACCTCCGAGGATAAGCCAAAGCCATATTGCACCAAGGATTCTCCGCTCACCTTGCGAAAATTGTGACATGTTGCACACACACCTACCGCTAGACTCTTAGCCTTCTGCCATCCCCTCTTTGAGCCTTCCTGTTATGAGATTCTATGAGATTCTGCGAGATTCTAGAAGTGTTCTCTTCTCTTCACTTGCATCATGCTGGCCTCAAAGACTTCATTCGCACAGTCGAAGAACACAGCATCCTCGCCAGCTGAAAACAAGTCACCGCCGCAGACCTAGCCTGGTGACTTGGTGGCTGAACGATTTGATTTGCATCGTTTGGACAATTTGCACACCATTCCGAGAGCTGAGGGACTTTGGAGGACTTTTGTGACTTTTGCAGCCTGCATTCTGCTGCAGCACCGTCAGATCCTCACCTCTTTTGGGCTCAGATCCGAAACTCCCCTACTGATCCCTACTGTGAGTAATGCCGGGAGAGCTTCATTTGGTGGACCGCAGGCATGAGCTCTGGCCTTGGCCAAATGTGACAAAAACAAACAAGAAGTGACAAGAAGCATTAAGGAAGCTTCAATGTGTGGTGACAGAGCCAACGTGGTATGGCAGAGCTCAGGTGGTGGCTTTCCTTTTGTAAATTGTTGCAACTGACAGGGCAAGACATGGCAAGAGTCTGTTCTAACAGGACACGTCGCCACAAGCAACAAAATCCTTGCCAAAGCATCAAAGCAAGTGGTGCGTCAAAGCTTCCTGTGTGCCGCACGTGAATCTAGCCTGGTAGTGCTTGTCGTGGGTCCTCCCCGAATTGGCGCAGGCAGCAAAAACCTCAGTGCTGGCACTTTGCTCTCAGGGTGCATGTCACAATGTGTGCCTGTTACTCTTGACAGTCCCATCAGCCCTGCAGTTGGAGAATAACATATGGTCCATGCATGTCCATGCTATGTGTCTTTTTGGCACAGCTAGGACTGCGGCTTCGCACAATGACCCGCCCAAAGAGTGTCCAGTGCAAGAGACCTGCTTTGGCTCCAAGGAAGCACTGCTTTGCATCAAAATTGAAGCAGGAAGCCAATTTAGTAAACATGTTGTGGAGGAAATTTGAAGGACTTGGGGGACTTGTGCTGATATTGCATGCGTTTGTTCTTCCACCAGCCTTGTTGCACTTTGAGAGGGAATGTCGTAGCTTTGGCATACTGAACGTCATGAGCCAATATAGCTTGTCAGCATACCCTTTGTGAACACCCTGGAAGCCGCAGTAGCCATCTCCGGCTCCCTCCAGGTTGCGACCAAACTCATTAAATGAGTGAGTTCCTTCAAAAGCCAGGACACAATCCAAAGTCTCGTGATTTTGGACCAAAAACATGTTGTCCACCGCCTCCAAGGTATCCTGTTGTGTCTGCGCTACCAGGTTCCACTTGTGCAGGTGTCTCTTAATTAGAGATTCCATTGTTGCCTGCTCTCCTGTTCTCCAGTACTTTGCTTTTTCGTAGGCACCGAAGGATAGGACTGCAAATTGTTTGGAGTAGTTGAATGGAGCTTGATGTGACACATCTTTTCCCTGGAGCTGCAAATGAACCAGTCTGTCAATGTAATTTTTCATCCAGTGATGATCAATGTCACCAGCCCTCCCGCGGCGATGTCTAGGAAGCTCTGGTCTACCAGCACCCGGGAAGTATTCTGAGTCCATCTTCCAATGCAGCACCAGGGTTGGCACCTTTGCATGATACAAATCTTGTCTGAAGATTGCTGCGATGTCAGTCTGCCTCGAGCCCGTCAAAATGGTTTCAGTATAACACCTCAAACCACGAAAGCTTCTGCTTGGTTGCGACAGGTCTTCAAGTGGAGACTTGCTAGTAGCAACTGCCCCGTAGGTGTACATAGCATACCTCAGCAGTTCGAATGGCCGACTCAAGGACCGTTCCTGTGCAAGCAAAACCCTAGGCCTCTAGGCCGGGGGCCACACTACTAGCACTACTGTTATGTCTGTCTGTGAGTCTATGCTTTTAACTTTCAAAATCGTGGTCCAGCAATATCCAGTCCGAAAGTGAGAGGCGGCACGGCATTTTGCTCAAGCCAAGCTTCACCCTCCCATCAGTTCTCTCCTGGCGCTGGCGGAAGTGAATTCTCTTTGCAATCACGGAGGCGGAACATCTCAAGATACGTCAAAGCACAAAGAATTTTGGCGCCTGCGCATCTTCTACCTCTGCAGTCGCACGCAGCTGCAGAGCTTCTAGACTGCATCCTGGCAAGCCAAAGGCTGTGTGACTGGAGCGAAGACAGTGTGACCCAATGTGACCCAAATGGAATCAGAAGACTCAGCACGTGAAGGACCGTTAAGTACCGTCATGGACGCTGCCTTCAGATCCTTCAGAGGTGCACTCATCATCAGCTCTTAAAAGATCGAGATTCTCTGCCACGGAGAGCTGCCAGAGTCCCTGCAAAGACCCCTAGACTTAGACTCCAACAACACTGTGCCAAATAATAGCTGAGGAAAAGCACAAAACGTCCCGTTAAAGTGATAAATTCAAAGGGGCACCACCAATAACAGGGCTACAGCAAAATGAATATACTCTCTTTGTTGTATAATCTCTCTCTTTCATTTCACGTGATGTTTTTTAAATGTTCAGCAGCATCGTTAGTGTCCCCTGCCAAGGGACAAGTTGAACGAAGACGACCCAAAGCTGCATGACTCACGGAGGCGTCGCCTAGGGTAGAGATTCATCTGTGTTGGAACAAGTTACGCTCCATGACCCCTGCGTAAGAAAAGCAGGGAATCAAAGGGGATCGGCACCTGATCTAAATAATGTACTCTTGCTAGCTGCTAATAATCATTGCAAAAAAAATCTCCTGGACATGGTGGCTTCATCGCTAAAGCCCGGTGAGTGCTCAGGTACTGGCACCGTGCAAAAAGGCAGCCGGGCAAAAACGCTTTTCAATAATTTACAAAGGCTTTTTTGAGCAAAATCCGACGGATGCCGTTTTGGATTGTCAACGTAAAGGTTTTGACATGTTTTGACCTTTCAAAATGACTACGATAAAAAGCTGCAGTGAATGTGGACACCATCGTCGCATCTCCTGCATCAGTCCATCCCGGAATTCATATGCCATTAAGCATATCCCATCCTGCAAGCTCTGCTCAAATGTCAAATGTGTCAAGTTTTGTGCGAAAGCCTGATAATTCTGAATGCGCTGACAGCAGAATTTCTGGAACAAAGCTAGCCAACAAAAGCAAATAAAAGCAAACAGTTGTCATCAGTGGTCCAATGATGTCAAATGACGTCAAATGCGCATCCGATTCAGGCTCTGTCCTCCCGAACCAGGAAGCGCATGGCTTCGACCAGTGCTTGAGCTGTCTCATCGTCATGCTGGTAGATGACCTCACCTGGGAAGATCTGGCAGATCTTGGATCCTCTAACGATTCGACGATCTGTGGCCGTCTGCCGTTGCCATATGTTGCCATGACCTGAGAGCCACGCAACCAATGACCACATCGCATCCGTCGCATCCACTCGGCCTGGAGCCCCAAGGGTGCGCCAAGGGCGCGGCGGGGTGGCAGGAAACTGTCACCAATGTCACCACTGTTCGACTCTCTGGCCTGTGGTGTTGCAATGTATGAATCATACAACACTAATTTATATACTCATTTATGATATTTTTACATGAATGTATAAATATGCATATGATTTTTTTTATCTATCTATCTATCTATCTATCTATCGATCGATCTATCTATCTATCTATCTATCTATCTATCCATATATATATATGATATATCAATGTGTGTATGTGTATTTATATATATATATATATATGTACGTGCTATACATTTCATGACTATCTAGTCAGACTATAATGATGACTGTAATGAGGCCCGTCCATCACTTAGGCGTTGACATGACCTTTTTTGCAGCCTGAAAGGCTGTGCAAGATCTCAGTGAAAATGCGAAAAATGCCGCATGATTGGCACCACATGATATTACTTGGTAGTGGCAGCATAGGTCAAGTAACATCAATAAGTCAATAATGTACAATAATGTATAATAATGCAAAATAATGCGTAATAATGTAATATCAAGTCAGGTATGTCATGAGAAGTCTCTTTCCAGCCTCTTTTCCCCAACGCAATTCTGCCACCTTGATGGGAGTCTCGCCTTGCACATGAAAGGAGGTTCATCATGGCTCATCAACTCGCAGCAAAATGTATGATGCATTGTGGCATTGTGATACTTATACCATCTTAAAACTATATATATCCTATACCATCCTGTACCTATACATGAATGGAAGCTTGTGGGGCACCTAAAGCAGCGGAGTTCAAGGCCACGTTCTTTTGAAGAAGTTCAACTCCCGGAAGCAAGTCAGTCAGTACCTGCGGCACGGAGAGAACAATTTCGGATCCACAGAAGAAGTTCTCTCTCTCTCCTGTTTTCTTCCTTTCTTTCTTTTCTTTCTTTCTTTCTTTCTTTTCTTTCTTTCTTTCTTTTCTTTCTTTCTTTCTTTCTTTTCTTTCTTTCTTTCTTTTCTTTCTTTTTTTATTTTCTTTCTTTCTTTTTTTTCTTTCTTTTTTTTTCTTTCTTTCTTGTTTTTTTCTTTCTTTTCTGTTTTTTCTTTTCTTTTCTGTTCTTTTCTTTTCTTTTCTTTTTTTTATTGTCTTTTCTCTTCTTTTCCTTTCCTTTCCTTTTCCTTTCCTTTCCTTTCCTTCTTTCTTTCTTACTTTGACCATTTCCCGTGGAGCACCACTTCGGAAGCACCCAAGGCGCCGCAAACCAAGCCAACCAGCCCAGTGCCTGCACCTTGCATCTGCGACATGAAAACGGTCTCGTGACCAAATGAAATGAGCGTAGGCACCATGGGCAAAGTGAGCAAAGCGGGCACCTAGCTCCACCACACGTTTGCCACGTACCAACTCTGGATGGGCCTGCTATCTGCAGCTGCCCACTGTTTCGTGGAGCAATAAATTCGGGCCGGATCCAGCAGAGACTCTGACGCAAAGATGGGCACACATCGAATGAGCAGATGGCCTTGGATTTGGGATGATCTGGGTCAGGATAAGAAACTGCAACTCCAATAACAGTCATCGCTACAAACTCAACGCTTGGAAAGTGCAGCGCCATCTGAGATCATCTGAGCAACGTGCCAAACCACACATCCTGTGGAATCTTCTCCCTGGGTTGGACGCCAGTTACACTTGACATCACTTGACTATCTTTGCGGCAGGAAACTGAGGCAAAAGCGAGGCGTTGCTTCTTGACCTCTGTGTCACGATCTCAAACCACTTCACCATACAAGCCACGATAAGGATCACATGTGTCACATACAGCTACAGTGACCGGAGCAAACTCATATAGGACTATAATATAGGACTCTTTCTCAGAATGTCATATCATACATCACGATGATACATCTGATTTCAGCTCTTTGCCTCTTGTTCGACCACGATGCTCATAGCCTTGCGGGTGGACAATGGTTGGACAGCACTGACAGCAAAGCATCACCAAGGCCCGCGCAAGTTGCTTGTTGTCAAATGCCACAAATTGCTCGCCTCACCGCAGAGAAGATGCAAGTGGCAACGGGCACAAATGAATGAAATGTCAACTATCATGGTGGGTGCCTCGCCACGTGCCCGTGCGTATGATTGTCTTTACATTTGTGCTCTGTAGGTTTCTGTGATTGTTGTTTACGCGTTTAATGCTCTTTGCACTTAAAAGACTTGGCGGGTCGCATGCTGTGGATTGGTGGCCTACTCGAAGCAGTGGGCCGAATTGCAAGATCGGTTCCAAATGGGTGCCGCTAGTTCCAGTTTTTAGCTGCGCGAAATCCTCCACATTCCTCCACATTGCCATTGCCCCAGGTCCCTCCCAAACCCAGATTCTTCCGCTTGCAGGCATTTCCTCCGGAGGCTTCTTGCAGGGGCTTTGGGGAGTTACATGTTCATATCTTTTGCAGACAGATTTTGGCATACTTTCGACAGCCATACAACACAGATTTCTGACACTGCCCACGTCCTCTTGCCAGCATTCTGTGGCGCGTGCGTTTCGGAAATTGAAATTGGTGTTTGTATGTGACATGCTTGCAAAGTTCTCAATGTGTCTTGCATGCACGGCCCGGCAACTGGCCCGGCATAGGAATTCTGCGAAGCGCGTCTGTGCGTCCTTTTCTGGTTGGAGATCCAGCCCAAGAATGCCCAAGACTCATATTAGGATGAGACAATAAACCATCTTCACCCAGCTGAGAAACTGGCTACGCAAAGGGCCAGTGTACAGCAACTTGTCCTGAGACCGCACAGATTCAAGAATGCATGCTCCGAAGTACAGCTGTCAAGGATCGATCGAAATGCTCTGAGTGCCATTGCCAGCTCACGCTTGGTCAGCCTCACAGCACAGGAGCCGAAAGAATCGAACCAAGCTGGACAGGATTTCCAAGCAGCTGGCTCTTGGTCACCAAGGCTATCGACAATGGAAGTGTCCCAGCTCCTGTTTGATATGTCAGTGGCTACACAATGCCGGCGAAGGCCCCCCAACGTTGCAATCAACTGTCATTCCCCCATGGAAGTACGCCCCCCAACCGCCAGGAAAAGTCACCCCAACTTCTTCGCCCATTGTAAACGCAACACTAAAATGAAAAAGCGCAAAAAAAAACTATCATCCCAAATGTGCAAAACACCATGAGAACGCAAGTCGCCCCAATGGTTTCAAGCTATGGACAACAGTAACAAAACATAACAAAACAACATATTTCGATATCACCATGTAAACGCATGACTCACGCACGTTTGTGTAAAATATCTCTTTTGTTACAAAACGTATCTAGCTCTAATGCTCAAAGTGCAACAAGTACATCTAAGAAATGTCATCTTTTGGTTCGAAACACAATGCGAACGCATGATTCATGCATGCATTGATAACAAATCTATGGGGTTCTGATTCACATCTCAACTCAATGTTGCTGCAACCAATTATTCCCCACCTGGTTCTGCCTCAACCAACCAGTCTATTATAAGTACATTTGAACTGAGCCCCCAGGTGGGTCTTAAATCATGGGTTCCGAACGAGGCCAAAAACGAGATCCGGCAGCCATTTAGCAGCAGCCCAGCATCAGCCCGACAGTAGCCTAGCAGCAGGCCAGCATCTACTGTAATTAGATGAATCGATGGAAGTACTCTAGAATGGCACCCCCTGGCAGGGCGACATATGAAATGAATTTGCTCGACGGATTTGCTCGACGGTCACATGAATGAGCCAGGCATGACAAAACAACAAGTTCACCAGTGCAAAGACAAGCTAAATGAAGCAATATTTACTTCTAAAGCATCATATTCCATCTTACACAACTGCTCCACAGCAACTAAACGCATGTTGGGGCGACTTTCCCGGGAAGTCTACAGTCTCCCCCAACTAAATTCAAGATTTTGGATCGGGCGGGGTGAGTTCACCATAAGCGAGTAGACAGGAGCATTTTGTGTGACTCTCACGCACTCCTCCCAAGCAATGAGAGCAAGCGGATCTCTTTTTGAGCCTCATCAGCTTGGCCACAACATGAGAGTCCAAAATGACAAGAAACAATGCTAAGAACCCCTAAGCAACCCTAGGAACTACTCTTGCTGCCTACAACAGACCACTTCAGTGAAAGGTGAAGATGCTAATAAGGCGAAAGGGGAGACTACCAGCAAAGGCCCATGAACATGCCCCACACCACAAGCACAAGCGATTTCATTCGGGAGCCAAAGTACTCCTGTTGGGGCTCAGATCGCTTTGGCTTGAGGCCTTCAGGTTTGTGACGGCCTTTGTTTTCAGAGGCTACCCCTTCAGTTGTTGGCAGGTGAGGGCCTGCACGATCAGCAGGGCCAATTTCAGCTGAAGTTTCGCAGCAACTCTTCTGAGGAGCAAGACCTGTGAAGCACATCAAAGCTCACAACCAGCTAAGTTTGATATAGACTCGCTTGCTTGTGGGATCCCATTCTCTAAGGGGGCGTGAGACGGGAGCCCATCCGTGTCATGAATACCATGCATTTCTGCGAGCCAATTGTCCAAAAGAACAACTGGAAAGCTAAGCACGTTGAGCACATCTAAGCAAACTGCTTGAGCTGCTGTTGCAAAGGAGATGGAGATCAAAATCCTGGCTCTCAGAAGATCTGCTGAAGCAACCACAGCAACCATCGTCGATGGAACTTTCTGAGGAAACCACCCATCCGGCTGTAGAAGGGAAGCTGCTAACTCAAGCATCTGGACCTGATGAACAGCTGTTGCTGGATGGATGTGGTCCAAAAACGGAGGGAACTACGGCAGCCAGGAGTTCTTGTAGCTACACCGCTCCACGGGCCACAGGCCTTCTCAGGGGCATCATGGATCGCATCCACTGTGCCCTTACAAGAGCCAGCAATTGAAGAGACAAAGGATTTCCTAATTCATCCGAATTCTTGACATTCCGTTGCAAAATTGCAGAGTGAAATCTATGCAAGACAACCAGTGTGCCGACCACCATCCTTGGCATAGCACCTTGTCCACAACAACGGCCATGCTTCCCTTTGGGACCGCAAATGCCTACAAACAGCAGATCAGCATCCAAAGAGTGCCCTTGCACTTTTCATGTCCATCGCGTACATTGTGGATCATTGTGGCATAATACAGCATGCACCCGCCTATGTATTCGCACAGGCACAAAATCCCGATGGAATCACACGAATATGGTGTGGCGGTATGATGCATTCTTAACACCTTGGATCTTCCGAAACCGTGGCTTGTTTGGCACCTCAGAGGTGCGACAGTCTCCAAGCACACAAGACACCTCAGCGCTTCATTGGTGATCTCTCTCTCTCTGAATTGTTTTGATATGTTTTGATGAATTTTGACTCTCCAGTTCCAAGATGTTTCTGTTCATCCTTTGCTCTGACAGTCTGACAGTTGCTAGGCTATCCTGCTTCTCGGAGATACAATGTCTACTAGTATCATGAGTCATGAGAACCAAAGGTTGAGAAACATAGTCTTAAAACAGGCGAGCAGCATTGCTAAGATAAAGCCCTCTCACCATGCAATATGCAAGAGGTTGTGGGCCCTCTCAAAGGATACTGGTTTTGCTGCTGCTGCATTGACGTGCATCTATGCAATATTCTTCAATTATCTTCATTGGAAGTTCTTAGAAATTGGTGGTGAAACAGTGATAGTATAGTCACTAAATAATATTCCTTCAATTCAGGTTGTTACACAAGCCAGTGCGAAGAGATGCTAGGGGGCCAGTCCGGTTAGATCAAAAGCCCTAGAAACCTCTTTCTCCACGCTGTGACACCCAGACGCGAGGGTTCTTGGCATGCAAGTCCTGAAGCAGGCTGGTGCTATGCGGAGTTTGTTGCCTGGAAACTTGAAATATCTTGAAATCATGTAACTCCTTCAGCTGAGCGATGAGAAACTCGGAGACATCCTGTCTTCATGGAGAACTCGCTGGGTCCAGTCCATGGTTCCACGCGTGGACTCAATTGCTTGGGCTTCGGCCACCAACATCAAAGAAGCCTGCTGTTTCTGAATGTTTCTGGCTAGCTCTCATGATGTGTCGCTAATGAGACGTGCACCACGTGGCCTGTGGGTACTCTTCTAGGAGTTGCAGGCCTTGGATATGGGACAGCCTTGGAAAAGCTATTGGAAAAGCCAAAAAAAGCAATGAAAAGATACGAAGAGTATGTAGCCTTCCTACATTGTCCTACATGTCAGCGGCCACACGGGAAACGAATTCTTTCTGTGCAACAAATTGGTTCAAATTCTGCTGTGTCACATTCCATCCAATGATGGCGGGGTGCTTCGCAGTGTGAAACCTGGTGACACATACGCCAAGGGACCTCAGTCCTGGCAAAAAAAGCTGCATCTACAGAATCTACACAAACGAATGGCTTGGAACCAGAAAATCAGACCTGTCGGAGTCGACATGTCCAAAGGGAGGCCAGCTATTGCACAGCGGCACCGCACAGCACTTAGACCGGCTGGCTTCCCGGCTTCCAGTCAAAACCGCAGTTCAAAGTATCGCCGAGCCAAGGAGTCCTAGACTACACTTGCACCCTGGGACCCCAAATCAAAAATGATAAGATATGATGTATTAGTTTGCAGCGCCCATAGTGTCCCGTGGTGCCTTGAGTTCAAGGGACCCATGTCCATGTCTTGCCTTCTGATCCCAGCTGTTCATTGCTTGCACGTGCCTACACCCTTCTGATATCTTCTGATGCTCACAACTCCTTGGCTTGGCTTGTGAGACGCAAGGGTCCCCGCAAGGGTAATAAGCTTTAATTCTTGCAGCGTGTGAAGCCAATTAAACGCCGTCGGCAGCGTCTGCATACCTTGGCGATAGAGCAGGGTTGACCCGTGCACAGGCTAATTTGTGATGTTGTTTTCCGTTCTTGTTCCTAGTGCCTAGGTCATCGAGCCTTAGGCAAAATTGCATTTCACCTTGGGGTCCGGGAAGCATCTCAATCGCAATCGAGCTGCCTTTGACCAAGAACCGAAGGTTGAGGTCTGAGCATGCTGCTTCTGTCCCAGGCTTCCTCAATCTGGCAGATTGGACCAGAACAGCGTCAAGTTGCCAAGGCTACTTGAGTTACATATATCATCCCATTTTACTCGGATTGGCAGAATATCCTGCAAGTTGAGCAGCGTCATCAGATGTTAGCAGGCACACGCCCCAGTTTCATTGATAGATATGAAACAACTGTCCCCTGGTGTCAGCAACAAGCTTACACGCTTTGCAATCCAGGAAAATGAAAATGTCTTTGTGGCACTCCGTCCTGAGAAGCTCCAGGTGGTCGCCGCGAAGGTTTCCTTGGAGCCTCTGCTGGTGCTTCGCCTGCATCCCCACAGGAAATGTTGGAGGATTGCGACTCGCGACGCGACTTCTTTTCGACGAACTCAATCTATTCATTGAGGAACAATCGAGGAAGCCTTGCAGACACAGCATGGCGCTTTCTCCTTGCCCTCAAGCCCTCACCCGGCCCTCCAGACCTGCGCTCCTTGCAGAAGCTGAGAAGGAAAATCCCTCGCTGCTCGTAGCAGAAGTACCTTATCAACACAACACTACTGTAACACCACGGTCCCTCAGATCCTCCACTCAAATCTTCTGTATTGGTGATATATGACAAGCGACCGTGGTGACTGGCCCATGCGTGGCCTGCTGAAGCGCATGTCGCATGTCACTTCAAACTTCATACCGCTATTCCTTCTATGCACTGCTATGCACTTCTATGCTGGCTTGCTTCCCGGTGTTTTCTGCTGCATCAGTGTCTCCCAATGATCTTACGTACATTCAAGCAACGGCTAGGATTTATCCAAAAAATGGGATGCGCAGCGAAACTACTGGTTCATCATCATATTCCATCATGTTCTCAGTTTCATCACATTGAATCATTGAAGTATACCAAATCTATTCAAACATTTACAGCAATGAGTTTTTGCCATGTCGGAGGTATGCTCCCATGACTCAATAAATTCGAAGCATTTCGAAGCATGAGTTTGTCGCACCTCGTTCAGGTCGAGCTGCAAAGGCAGGTGAACCCTGCCACCAAATAGATTCGCAAGAGAGTAAGTTAGTTACAGATAGTTACAGCACATACTTGCACAAATCTTGCACATACATGCACGTACTAAAACTACATATCACTACTCAATTTCACATGTAGGCACTGCTAGAATCTGCTAACGTTTCATAGGAACCCTTTGTTGGGTTCTTCATTTGATAGGTTCTTTGTCAAATGCACTGGTTCACAATGTCCCCAAAGAAAACTATAGAAATCTAAAAAACAAGGATGCAAATGATAAAGCACCGAATGCAGATCTTCTTGATTGGCGCCTGGGCCCGCTCATTTCCGATATCAAAACTCCTTGTTCTTGCCTGCAGGAGACGTGAAACTGAGAGCACTTCACACTACCCGCCGATGTGCACTCTTCCCACCATATCTCGTATACCGTACTATATATATATACAGTACATGGTGTTGATGGTGTTGTCATGGAAGTCGTCATCAGGGCATCGGAAGAAGAAATGCCGTCATGAAATGTCATGAAATCCTGACGGCTTTTTGTGGCCATCCTGCCTCTGAATGAGAAGCCTCCGCACGGGAAGCGCATAATTTTGCTTGCAAAGCTTCCTCGGCAGCCGCCATTCAGTCAGAACAAATGTCAAACGTGCTCTGGCATGCCCCAAACATCCGTCGGGAATTGCCCCTAGCAAGGCACGGACTGAGAGACAAACCCAAAAGAATTCCAAAGATGCAATGATTGGCACAGGAAACATCTAGTAGTCTAGCAATGTCTAGCAATGTCTAGCAATGTCTAGCA
>Ga0126342_10014228_pt1 | contig 14062 bp, 10 predicted proteins | sample Cyp1metagenome_FD_92528 | JGI IMG/M metagenome (GOLD analysis project Ga0126342, IMG submission 92528) | Coral microbial communities from Lord Howe Island, Old Settlement Bay, Australia - Cyphastrea 1 metagenome | ecosystem: Host-associated > Invertebrates > Cnidaria > Coral ...
CGCAAAAAGCCCGCAAAAACCCGCAAAAACACGCAAAAACCCGCAAATCCTGAAATCTCGTTGTTTTAGGTAGTTTTCGGATTTTTTTGGTTGTTCCAAAAATCATCAAGGTTTGTGTGCCCGGCCGTAGTGCTGAGATTTTCCCAGAAACATACATGTTTGGAACAAAGTGAATCATTTCTTGGTTTGTTTGACCTATCTTCTTGGAACGACCATTTTTTCCTCGGCAGTGGAGGGTCGAGGTTGGTTTCGAACTGCGAAACCCGAAACCCGAAACCCGAAACCGACAGCGAAGGTGGGTTTCAATCGACGAAACCCAAAACCCGAAACCGACAGTGAAAGTTGGTTTCAAGCGACGAAACCCGAAACCCGAAACCCGAAACCGACAGCGAAAGTTGGTTTCAATCGACGAAACCCGAAACCCGAAACCCGAAGCCGACTCGAATCCGACTTTTGGGTGGCTCTCCGGATCGGAACTCGAGACGTGATCCGGAGAGAGGTCTGCATGGAGTTGGTTTCGACCAGCGAAACCCGCATCATTCCCATCCCAGGATGATTTCCCCCCCATCCCCCATCTCCAACTACTAAACGTTTACATAACTATGGAACATCACCATGCATTTTTTTAATAGGTAAATCAACGAAAAAAATGTGCCATGTTCTATAGCTTTTTGTATGTTTACCAGAGGGTATATCCATCATATATCCTAATAAATCCCATTAAATCCCATTAAAATCCCATTAATATCCCATTAAATCCCATTAAATCCCATTAAGTCCCATTAACATCCCATTAAATCACCATTACCCTCTGGTAAACTTACAAAAAACTATGGAAAATCACCATTTTTAATGGGAAAACTCACCCATCCCCATCCCCATCCCCATTAAAATCCCAGGGCACCAGCTGTCCGGTGGCGTGTCCGGAGCCCCAGAGCGCCCCCAGGCCGAAGGCGGCGAAGATGCTGCGGCGCTTGCCGATGACCAGCGGCGCCAGGGCGGCCAGGTGGTCAGGGCCTGCTCTGCGGTCCCAGCGGGCCAAAAACGTGGAGAAAAGGGGTGAAAAATGGGGGAAAACCCACGGAAAATCCACAGAAAACCACAGAAAACGACAGAAAACCCACAGAAAACCACAGAAAACCCATAGAAGACTCATAAAAAAACCTAGGAAAACCACACGGTTTTCCTATAGAAAAATCCATAGAAAACCAAGAGAAAAGAACAACAGAAAACCTAAGGTGAACATGATGAGAAAAACCAGGGGATTCAATCGGGGGACCATGTTTTGGGTACCTTTGCCATGTTTTTTCTTGATGTTGATCCTGTTTCATAGAGAGAAATGCTGTGGACGTCCATGGCTGAAAATCCAAGTGACTTCCTGGAGAGTTTCCATATTTAAACCAAGTGAGAAACTGATGGTGGGATGAATATTGAGATGAACTATGGTGATTCAATGATGATTGAATGGTGATTTAATGGGATTTAATGGAATTTATTAGGATATATGATGGTATACCATCTGGTTGTTTAACATAGCCATGGAAAATCACCATTTTTAATAGGTGAACCATCTATTTCTATGGGCCATTTTCCATAACCAGATGGTAACACAACTGGGGAGGCTTGGAGACTTTGAAATTCTCAACTTGGCAAGAAATGTTATGACACGTTGACGGATCAACGTAGATTCTAAGTAGATCATGCTGCGGGGTGAATTGCCTTGAGCAATCCCCACTTTTTATGGGTGTAATCCCATTCTACTGCCTCGTTTATAAGGGTTTATCATGGTTCCTCTCAATAAAAGTAGGAAATAAACCTACCAATATTCATAGTTATTGGTATTCTATTATAATGGTTTATCATGGTTTATAGTTTATATTATGGGTTATCATAGTTTATCATGGTTTATCATGGCTCCTCCAACAACCTACCATTTTCTTTTCTTAGTTAGTTATGTCTCCATTTTTTGTTGGCTAAGTCCTAATATATTTCTTGCTTAAGTTGGATTTGCTCGTACATTTCAATCATTTGGGTGTCTCTGAAAATGGGGTATACTCCAAAATAATGCTTTTAAGTAGGAAAATGATCATAATCATTCATAAACCATTGGATTTTGAGGTATTTTCAGACAAACCCGTTTCAATCCTAGTTGTTTCATGCTTTTTCCATCCCCATCCCCATCGTCCCTGGATCCAAACCGACCCTTCTGGACGTCGACTCTGTGGGACGGCGCCTGCCACCGTGTGAAGACCGCCCACGGCCAGGCCGATCAGGAGTGCGAAGCTCGGTGATTTGGCCTCGGTGTTTGGGTTTGGTCTTTGGCCGTTGCCGGAAGCTCCAAAAAAAAAGGATGGGAATCCAATAAAAAAACACGGCCAGGATCCTTGAAACCATTCGGAAAAGATGAAAGATCTCAGATATCGGTGAATTTCAGTAGTGCGAGTCAAACTGTGAAATCACCAGCAATGGATTAGTTTTCCAAGAGAATTCGCAAGAAAAGCCATGGGTCGCGGTCCATGAATTGCTCCATCCCTGATCCCGGACCTTCATAGGCGGCGCAAAGAGCTTGTGCATGGCCCCCTCAACAAAACTGGTGCAATACCTGTGGGTGGGATCAACGAAAGCATGGGGAGTTGAAAAGCTCAGGTCATGGTTTGGGATGTTTACATATTGATATCAACTTGACATGGTATATTGATTTGAAGAAGGGGGACATGAACATCTTCTCGCCAACAAGATGGTTTCTAGTGTATATTTGATACTCTTCGCCCGTTGATCTTCACGGAATTCCGGTGGCACCAGAGGTAGGGAGACCAATATCCGAGATTTGAACGGATAAGTCATCTACAACTCACGGGGTCTCAGCCAACCTGCCCAAATGTTCCCCCCAACAATTTTGGGGTTTATTGGTGGCTTCTTAACCAACATTTTTTGAAGCGCTTTCACCATCTATCACTGGGGGTGTCACCTTCAGGTTCGTGAAATCCTCATGAAGAAAAGTGGTGTTCATCCAGCAGTTTTGCTCAACAGATACTCTTGGTGGATGATTTATATGTTTTTTTTTGCGGTGGGCAACAGCTAAGTTGATGCAAATAACTCCAATAACTATGGTTTATGATACGCAAAGAACGAACTAGTGTTCATGGGCTTCAAAAAAACATCATTCACATCACCTGGGAGTCCCACATTGCATCAAATCCCATGAAAAATAACCATGTTCAAATCCAATCCATCATGAAAATCCACCATTTAATCAATTTAATCCACCATGAACCCATTATAACCATTAAAAATAACCATGTAATCCAACCATAACCATTATAACCCTATTATAACCATTCAAATCCAATCCCCAGGGAGGGCGTAAACGCCACCCTCCAATCGTGACATCCTGGTGCCATACCCAGATTCCCAGGGTTTTTTGTCCCCGGGATGGTAAAAATCCAGTAATGGTCAACTATGTTAATATGGGTTAATAGTAATAATCTATAGTAATGGTCAATAGTAATTATGGTTAATAATGGTCAAGTAATAATCATAATAACTATAACACCCATTTGGTAATGGTAAACATATGGATTAATGATGGTTAATGATGGTTAATGATGATTAATATACATATATATATATATTGTTGATATATAATTATCAATATAACCATAGTTAATATTAAAAACCATATATATCAATATAATGGTCAACCATAGCTATATTGGTTAATATTACTATGGTTAATTAATAATGGTCAATTGTCACAATCTATAGTTATATATATGGTTAATAATGATGATTCATGTGGTTAAAACCATGTCCATAAACCACCAATGACTGGGAATGGTTTATATATACCATCTATAACAATGGTGATGACTGGGGGATGGTTTTAATTATTGCTTTAACCACAGTATCGTGATTATTAAATCCACCCCTTTTTGCTGGTGAAATCGTCTTTGTGCTGCTTCAAATCCACATTTTTTGTGAAAAAAATCACCCATTGTGTTGCTCAAATCACCAGGTGGATCCATTTTCGATTGTAAAAAACGATGTAACATCTATTAAAATTGCATTAAAAGTTGAAAAATCCATTAAAATCCGTTAAAATCCATTAAAATCCATTAAAATCCATTAAAATCCATTAAATTCATGTGAAAATCATTGAAAAATTCCACCCTTGTCTCGCCGCATCTTCCCAGTTCCGTTCCTCTCTCTGTCGGGACACAGCAGCGCCACCAAGCCCAGTGCCACAGCGACCGAGGCAACAGCGACACGGAGCAGACGACGTCGCGGACGGCCTCAGATATTTTTTTTGGTGAAAAAACTGATGATTAAATCACCAAATATATGATATAATATATATAAATCAGGTATAATATATATATATATAATATAATATTTGTATGATATTTGGTATGATATAAATATATATAAATGATTATAAATGATGATCGTAATATGAATATCATGATTAGTAATATGAATATATAATGATACAAATATGTGTCAATGGATGTAGTAATATGAAGATCATGATAAATGGATATGCATGGATATAAATGGTTAATGGTGTACGACAGTCTCCAAACATACCATATTCATGGGTGGTATAAAACATATTCTCAGAGGGATGGGACTTCAAAGGAACTGCTAAGTATGACTATGATCATCCCAGCAACCCCCAGCAACTCCGATGCATGGGATTCATCGTTGCTTCATTTTCGGATCGTTGTGGCTTTTTCTCTTTTTTATAGGCCGTTGGTGCTTCTACCCAAGGTTGTTTTTTCGGGTTGAAATGAGTTTTTTTTTATCTGATGACATCTCATCGTGATTTTTGATTCATCACTCGAGTCACTGAACTGAACACTGATGTTGCCAAGTGAGTGTAGATATGTATAAAACCCTACAGATATCCTAAAATATTTGTTTATACTCATTTTCTCAATTCCACCATGTGATATTTGGGGGTATACAAGCAGGCGTTCTTATGTTGCTTACGATGGGAGTTATACCTTGATTATGCCTGTATCCTATGATAACTAACCTCCACTCTACAACGGTTTTAAATACACCCAAGTAGTAAAACTAGGTATGGTGTATTGATGGGTTTACCAGATTAAACAACATCTGGTAGGATTTATTTCTATATACTATATATTTATGCGCATATGTACACGGAAAAACAAAAAAACTGTATGGCGATCTTCATTCTTGATCATAAATCCTCATTTTCCAGCATGAGGTTGCCCAGAAAAAGACCATATACCTTACATTGAAAATGTGGATGGTAATCTTATCCCCCTGATACTATAGACCCTCACAATACCGGGCCATAGATCACACAAATCCAAGACCAAAGCATGTGTTCCAAGGTGGTATTGTTGACAATCGGGGGAAGGGATCACCACAAACGGGAATCTAACCATTACAGTAACAAATGAACATAACATTGTGATACTAATGGACCAACGCCAGCTTTGTCCCCATTATGTCCCATCATATGCCCATGTGAAGCCCATTATTGTAACCACTTGAATCCCTATGTTCAATAAACCATCCTCCGGAGACGCAGAAGGATTGAAATCCTTGTGCATTGCATGGGCACGTGCATTATTAAACAAAAACCATCCTCCAATATTACCATAAATGGGTGGTAAACACTATCCCCCATCTCGGGGGGGTGGCCATTGGTGTTGCAATCGTCATTGAAGCAGTCGAATCCCCAGTCACCAATCAACAAGGCTATAACTCTAAGATATACCCTCTGGTAAATTAACATAGACCCTGAAAATCACCAATTTTTAGAGGAAACTAATCTTCCAACCCCTATCTACCAGGGTCTATGTTAATTTACTGGAGGGTAAATCAAGATGGACATCCTAGACATATTTAGAATCTATAACAATCCTACAAATTAAGATCCCATTCAAATCCCATTTAATCATTTCATCATCATACATGTCCCATTAATATATCCCATGAATTTCCCATCCATTTCCCAAATTTACCAAATAATCATTCTTATAGGTGGTATGGTTACCATTCCCAAATGGGTGATTTATGACATTGTTTTCTCCACATTAATCATCATTATTAAGCATATACGTATATATATATAACTATAGATTATTACTATTGACCATTATTATTAACCATAGTAATATTAACCACTATACTCATAGTTGACAATTATATTGATATATAATGGTTATTAATATTAAGTATGGTTATATTAATAACTATGTAGTAACCATATATATATATGTATATTAATATAGTAACTATATAACTTTATATATATATATATATATTAACCAATGTTTCAGCCGCGCTGCTGCGCTCATCCTGCGCTTTCAGCGTCACCGCCGCCGACCCCTCGGACGTCCTGCGCTCATCTTCGGCGCGGCGTCCAGGGCTCCGTGGGCTCCGTACCTTGGAAGCAACGAATTTGCCCCCAATAAGTTGGGGATAGTTGGTGATAGTTTGGTTATAGTTGGTTATAGTTGGGGATAGTTGGTTCATAAACTTTATAAACCCATGAATTCGAGTGGCTAAAGTTGGTTATAGTTGGTGATAGTTGGTGTATAAACCCATGAATTATATAGTTTTACTATAGTTCTACCTATAGTTATGCTATAGTTCTACCCACATATGCATACCAATATAAATATATCTGGATAAGTTAGAATGACCCCACTGTGACGTCATTGGAATGATGGTTGACTTATAACTTGATTAACTAGGCTTGACGGGGCATATAACTATAGTATAACTATAGTTGATGGGTTTCTAACCAAACTTATAATTGGGGGACCTCACCTTGCCTATAACAAATATGTTATATACTACATATAGAGACTGTGTTGATCACATATAAGTGTATACATATATATGCAGATAGAGAGAGATAGTATATTTCTTCTACACATGTACCTATAATATAATTCATCTGTACATATCATGTATATCATATACGGCAAATGCCGTATACTTTTGCCCCTGTCCCACAACGACGCTGGCGAGGTGGCGGGTTGATCCTTATGAAAATAAGTTGCTGGGGTGGGGCCGAAGGTGGGCATTGCGTGTATATATATATATGATAACGTTATAGTTAATGGCAACGCATTGCCATATTTTATAATAATGTGACATAATGTGTGGAAATGTAGATAGATAATTACATAGCTACATAAACATAAGTATATAATGGTATAAATAGTAGAGAGAGAGAGAGAGATTCTTCTGAAGAAATGCCGTGATCAAAACTCCGATTCCAATGGGAAATCACTTGCAGCGATTTCCTCAGAATGCTTCCCAAAAAAGCATCTTAAGGATGACTTGCTCATCTCCCAGCGAAATAAAAAAAAGCAACGATCAACGACATGTTGATAAGCCAAATCAATGAGCCAAAAGCCATTGTTGAAACAACAACTTGCTCCCGGATAAACTCCAGTTTGCACCCTATATACATGTGTATGTATATATATATATATGTTTGATATGGATCGTGATATAATAGGTGTACATATGCGTACAACACAAATAATATATGATAATATGTATAAATACAAAAGACATGATACATTGATACATATACTGTATATATGCTGTTTATATAAACATACATTAATATACATATATGTTTTACAAAAATGAGTGAATTTCCTTGTGCTCCTTTTGAAGAGGTTTTCATCGGAAATCCATTTTCCGACTGTTACAGAGGTTCGGCTACACCCAACATATATCTGGGTAAATTATCATAATTCACTAACCTGAATCTTGCGGCCATTTGGGGATGATTTCCCTAGAATAAACCATGATTCCAGGGTTCGGGAGATCAGTGAGTTCGTTATAATTTACCCAGATATATGGTATCTTACAATACTAAGTCTTGGTTATTAATAAACATTATTCTTTTATAAACATTATATACCATAAACATTACACTCCCTATATACCATTAATACCATATTTCTCTGCCCTTGATTTCCCTTGAAAGTGACTATTGTTTTGGACACGACAATTGTCCAAATCATTCGACCCAGCCGCTGATCTCAGTGATCTCCGTCTGCTCACGGCCAGTGAAGAAAGTGACACCAGCGCCAAACAGCGCCTCGGCAGAATGATGATGTTCATAAAACCCATTTGGCAATGGTAAACATATGGATTAATGATGGTTAATGATGGTTAATGATGGTTAATGATGGTTAATGATGGTTAATGATGGTTAATAATGATTTATGTATATATATATATATATGGTTAATATATATATAGTTATTAATATAACCATAGTTAAGATTAATAACCATATATATATATCAATATAATGGTCAACCATAGCTATATTGGTTAATATTACTATGGTTAATTAATAATGGTCAATAGTCATAATCTATAGTTATGTATGTTTAATAATGATGATTAATGTTGATTCAAACAATGTCATAAACCACGCATTTGGCAATGGTAACCATACCACCTATAAAAATGGTGATTTGGGGGATGGTTTATTATTGCTTTACCCACATTACTGTTGATTAAAAGGTAATCCCAATTGCTTCATGATATGTTGTATTCATACCATTATTGAATGATTCACCACAAATGGTTTCAATGTTACACACATGATTATCATGACAATCATATTGTAATTACAACTATGATTATAAGTTACAATGATAATATGAGGCACTTCCCCGTAGTTCACGGCAACATAGCTGGGACTTATGGATGTTTTATGGATGTGGTTGGGAAAGTCCATTCGTAGCTCCCTCCCAACTGGCTTCCGTTGCTCACTCCAAACTCATGGGGGTTTGACACCGAATGATTGATCTTAGGACGAATCTTTTTGTATCAAAGAAGCCATGTAAATCATCCAGCTGCTGGCTACAGTCAACTGTAATCTCAGAAAATGCGATTGTTTATGATGAGAACCGATATATTGTCATATATACATATGTATATATATATACATATATATATATACATATATATATACATATATATATATATGTATATATATATATATGTATCTTACTACGGATCAATATTAGCCTGAAAATGGCCCCCCAAACCTACGCAAATTCATCCAAGAAATTCCATCAGGTTCCACCACTCTCCCAATCGAGTCACACATGAGCGGTGTTCAAAACCCTTTGTGGTCCCTTAATACTTGCTGGTTAATAGGATTTCCCCTAATGGATATTCTGATCATCCCCAACATATTCGATAGATTTGGATAGCATCCCTAATAATCAGCATCAATTGAACACTGCTATCGACTTCGCCAAGGGTCACAAAATGCCGTGAACTTGAACTAGAACTCGAAGCCGTGCTCTCCGTCCAGGTACGATCCACGGGACTGGCTGCCCGCGGTGCGCTGGCGACGCGCGGCGCTGACCAGCTCTGGGCGACTTGCGGCTGGACAGGACGGAGCGTCAACGACGCCATGGCCGGAGAATTCGCCAGCCGCGGCTGGAAAGCCGGGCTTGAGACAGAACGCAGCGCCAAATCCAAACGGCTTGAGACTGAGCCGTGCACAAAAGGATCCAAAGACAGATGGCTTCCCCGCCAAAACACTCAGTGAATTGGTGGCAAACCCATGGGAAACGCCAGCATTTTTCTCAATCAAAGCAACCCAATGACAATTCAAAAGTTTGGTTTTTGATTCTTAAATTAAGAAGAAAACAGTGTGGTTGGGCTGTTATTTGAAAGATCCATGGAAAACCTGAGTTGTTTCAAGATCCCCCAGTAGAACACTCCAGAGTCAAAATTCAGTGATTTAAAGGACAATGTGTAGGAAACCATATTTTGTTTTTTTACCCCATAAATAGATTTCTGTTCATCTCTTTTCCTGTAGAAACATCATGAAACCAATGCAGACTTTTCCACCGTTTCCAGCGGCAGCGGCTCAAAGCAATGCCCGGAGTCACGTCCGGGTCCGTCACGTCCGGGTCCTTCCGGCTTCCGGGCCGCCTCCGCTGGAGGAAAGTCGGGACGACTGGAGAAACGAAGGCATGCGTTCAACCATGGTATCTATGCAGTTAGTAATCTGGTTGGTGGTATACCTACCCATCTGAAAAATATGAGTTCGTCAATTGGGATCATTATTCCCAACTGAATGGAAAAATGAAAAATGTTCCAAACCACCAACCAGTAATTAATGTAATCATGTATTTTTGGTAGATCAATTTGGAGATCCGCAAACTGATCCTCGAGGTGAGCTTTTTTCGTATTGGATGTGAAGATTGCTGGAAGGTATGCTCTTCCAAGGTCAGTCTTAACGCGATACAAGGGGCGTCGAACTGGGTGGAAGAGACAACAGCAAAATATGCAAACATTGAGCCATGAGAAATAACCATTCACCCTTAAAAGACTGGTTGATAAATAGGTATCCGATATCCCTAATTACTTTAATGTTTTATGGTAAGTCCAAATAAACCAGTGAGTGTAAATTCGGATTAACCAATCAATCATCATTTCGTAGCTGATCATGGCTTATCATCTCATTTCGTCCTCAAGACTCAATAAATCAGGTGAGCCGTCGAAAATAACCCTGAAATACTGCTTGGTGAGTACTATTATGTACTATTATGTACTATTATGTACTATTATGTACTATTATGTACTATTATGTACTATTATGTACTATTATGTACTATTATGTATTATTATGTACTATTATGTCCTATTATGTCCTATTATGTCCCATTATGTCCCATTATGTCCCATTATGTCCCATTATGTACTATTATGTACTATTATGTACTATTATGTACTATTATGTACTATTATGTACTATTATGTACTATTATGTACTATTATGTACTATTATGTACTATTATGGGCTTCAAAATCCCAATCCACGGTAGTAATTATAGTTCTTATATAGTTCTTGTAGTTTGTTGGATTATTGTTCATAATCCCCATAAAAAACCAGGTATATACTCGAATGTTTCTATCATACCCTCTGGTAAACTAACATAACTATGGAAAATCCCCATTTATAGTGAGTTTTCCCATGAAAAATGGTGATTTTCCATGGTTTTCTGTAAGTTTACCAGGCCGGGTAACCCATCAACACTGGAGCCGCCTAAGCCCAAGTGCCGGCCAACTGCCTAGCCTCGAAGACAATGGCAAAGAGGCTGGAGAGCATGTCTCGGTCCACCTGAGAACGGGGGTTTTAATAAACCCCATGAATACTATATAGTTCTATCTACCATAAACCATAGAATTCAGCAACTTATATATATATATATATAATTATATATATATATAATCATATATATATATACTTATATGGCAACTGAACGCTATCCAACGGGGGCCCGATGTTCCCATTTGTTTGGTGTCCGATTTACAAATCTTCACAAGCTGAGTTCATGGTTGACTCTGTTGACCCATCTGGAGCTGGAGCTGAAGGCTGGAGTGGAAACCACAGTTCCAGCCTTACTGGCGCCAGTAATTTCTGGACGACTTGACTTGAGTTGGGCGCCTTTTTAAAACGAAATGTGGTCCCAAAGCCATGATAGAAAAATGAAGATCTGATGGGTTGCTTCTTTGATCCACAAAGTTCCAGCTGATTTATTGGGCCGTCCTGACCCCCCCCCACCCCAGCCCAGGTATGGCACCCCTCTTATTCACCTCTAGAACTACCTGAGCAATTACCTTAGGGATATACGTGTATATATATATACACATGTGTTTGTGTGTGTGTGTTTGTGTGTGTGCTTAAAAATGTGTCCATAATAGATTTGTATCATTCTGTATATATACATGTGTGGGTGTGTATTTAAAAAAAAAACATTGTGTAAAATGCGACACGGAGAAAAATCAACTGCTCCTATCCCAAGCTCAACAAATGCCGCTCCCCTCCCGGTCCTCCAAATCTTCAAGTCCACCTATTCCAAGCGATGGCAAGCTGTTCACTTCGCAGAGCCAGGGTCTCAATGACTCCTGGGACACTTTTTTTCATGGGAAATCGCGGAACCAAATGGGAATATCATGGTTTTTACGGGAATCTCATGGTTTTAATAGTTTTAATAGGAATATCCTGGTTATCCTGGCTTTAATGGGAATATCCTGGTCAGTGTCATGGTTTTAATATGTTTTAATGGGAATATCATCGAACGACCCTCTGAGAGAATTGAACGTAGCTAATTATGGAAAATCACCAGGTTATTTTTTTTCGGTGAATCATCATCAATTATCTATAAATCATCTATTTCTATGGACCATGGTCACATCAATCATCTATTTCTATATGGACCATGGGACCATCCATAGTTATCCATAGATGTTCCATAGTTCTGGTAGAGGCTAAGTGGTGGATTCACTAAGCCAACTCGCAGGGTGGGGCCACGGTTGCCTGTTTTGGTTGGTGCGTTTGAGATATTGGTGTGGCTGAATTAAGGATGGTTGATGGAAGATATAACTTATGTAACTATAGTATTAACTTAACTTAGAAGATATAACTATAGTAACTATAGTATATAACTTATGGAAGATATAACTTATAGAACTATAATATTCATGGGGGTTATAAACCAACCTTCACATCACTGGGGGGCACCATCCTGTAAGGAAACACGGCACCATCACTCGATAGATTGAAACGCCCCCCTGGTTGAAATGTGTATTGATTTTTGTTCCTACCATTCATGGTAGAAAACCTATGAAAGCCTCATGTTGATTCATGTTCATTCATTTTCCCCATTGGAATTGCCAAAGAATTGGGTGTCCCCTGTTGACCGAGACTCGTCCACCAACACATCGAAGCCGAATAACCTCAGATCTGCAGATGTTTCGAGCAAGAAAAACCCGCGAGGTGCCCCCTGGATGGCTAAGTTGCTTTAAACCCATGGTAAACTACGTATGGTAAACGATGGTAAACTATGGCTAATGGTTAACTATGGTTTATGGTAGACATTACGAGAGTTCATGGCCGGGGTCCACCTTGTGTTCCTGGCCATAAATTACATGGACCTGGTGATGTCCTTGTGATTTAGGGATCATCATCATCATCATCATCACCACCACCACCACCACATACCACCACCACATACCACCACCACCACCACCATCATCATCATCACCATCACCATCACTATTAATGTGGTTAATGATGGTTAATGATGATTCATAGCACCGCCAGATGATTTCATCATCCTCATCCTATCATGTTTCCTCAAAAAACTCACCAAACTAGCTCCGTTTCTGCTCCCGAAATCCTGCACCGATGGATGGTAAAGGTCCCATGGGTTTTTTTGTTGGGCTTTCAACCATCCAAAATTGGTGATGCAGGATTTTCTTAACCATCCACAGGACCATGTAACAGGGAAGTACCATACCCAGATGCGAACCATGGTGCTGGAATATTTGCCGACATCTACCTCAAAAAAATGGTCCAAATGTAGGTAAATATTCCAGCACCATGGTTCGCATCTGGGATAGTAACAGGATTTCTGGAAATTTCACTTTATAGGCTTTCAACCATCCTTTTGGTAATGCCAAACCACTCCCAAGCCCGGCTGAAAACCGCCGAGCCACTCGAAGCAACGCCGCTGCGCATCGCTCGGCAGCTCAGCTACTGCGGCAGCAATCTGGGGCCTTGCGGGCCATGCAACCAAGGATGGGGTATAAAATGATTGGCTTTGAACTATGGGTATTCAATGGGCTCTAATTAGATTTTTTAAGGGGGGATTGAATGGGTTATAGTAAGTAACTATGCTTTTAACATCTTTAAATTGGGGATTTTATGGGCATTCAAGAATGTAAATGGTCATATATAACCAAAATGATCTGCGATTTCGCGGGATGTAAGCAGCAAAAATCTTGGGGTCTAGTCGATTGCATCGACTAGACCCATTAAAGCAGTGGATGGACTGTGGAATAGATCAATCTAGAATAGAACAATATATAACTGGGATAAATGGGAATATAACCAACAATCTGGAAGAATATACACATATATATATATATATATTGACTATATATATATGCACCAGGCCCTGCCACCCCCCCCCCTCCCCCCCCCATATGGGATGGGTCCCATATACTGGTCCCA
>Ga0126342_10014229_pt1 | contig 14062 bp, 9 predicted proteins | sample Cyp1metagenome_FD_92528 | JGI IMG/M metagenome (GOLD analysis project Ga0126342, IMG submission 92528) | Coral microbial communities from Lord Howe Island, Old Settlement Bay, Australia - Cyphastrea 1 metagenome | ecosystem: Host-associated > Invertebrates > Cnidaria > Coral ...
ATTCATGACTTGAATTTGTATTCCAGCATTCTGAAACCACTGCCTTGTCCGTTTATCATTTCTCTTGTCTAGTCTCACTGCATGTTTAACTTCTTACACATGCATCTATCTGGAAGCCATATGAGTATCAGTATGATCTTGATACCTCGTCGCAGAAAAGCTGCAAGGGAACTCTGCGTTTGCAGCAGCTGGGAGCAATCCTGGAATCCAACTCAATCATGTCTTCAAAGCTTGCATTGGTTCAGCTATGTTCGGTAATTCTATTTGACAAGGCATCAGCGATGGCGATGCAAATTGATCCACCATTTGTCCTCCCCGCCGTAGCTTGCAGAGCACTTGCAACGCCCTTGCAGCACTTGCGTTTTCCAACTGAAAATGTCAACATCTGAAAGCCCTGAAAGACGGCCCAGCCATGCCCAACCTGTAAGGCATTGCCCGTTGCCACTACAGTCGTTGAGACACCGTATGTGCTCACCTCGGCAAAACGGCAAAGTGCGTTGCATCGACTATACAGCGTTGGCGTCTACACAGAACCTCACTGTGTTGAATCTGTAATATTCTGTAATAATCTGTAATTATTAGGCATCGTCTAGGGTAATACTGGCGTATCGTATTCCATGCGCGTACGCTCCTTGCAGCCATGCATGCAAATATCTATGCATGTCTATTGGTAGATTCACAACAAAATGCAGCTGACAAAACAGAGAGGAATCAATTGGATTCAATTGGTAGCTCAACTCCTTCCGACGTGGTTCTGAATCGATCTGTGTCCAAGTCGCAGCTTTCGCCATAGAAACCGTTGTTGCAAAGGCACTTTCCTGCTAGGCACATGCCCTGATTGCTACAGTCTCCGCGGCAAGGATGCACGCTTGCCTGCCGACACTTGGCGGTTGATCTTTGCGGCTCTGGGGTTGTTAGACTCGTTCGATGTTGTTCGGGTCTGTTGATGTTAGAAATGGAAGAAACCCAGCTGAACTGAGGCTGCAACAGCTGGTGGTGCCTACACGAAAAGAATAAGTAAGCAAGGAAGTGCTGGTTGGAGAGATGGTTGGAGCATGTTGGAGCACACTTGAGCTCATTTCACGTGCAGGAAAGAACAAGTGGCTTTCAATCTTAGCTGTGAACAAACTTGCACTGCAACTTGCCTGCATTCCAGCAAACTTGGAGCCTGGGATCTCATCCTGGTTTCCACAGTCGGAACAAGTGGGTGAGACATCTCCGGGATGCAGCAAGGACAAATAATTCCCTCAATTGGTGAGGAAGGGGGCTGCGATACATCAGAAGACGACAACAACAACAACAACAACAAAACAACAACAACAACAGCAACCACAACCAACAACCAACAACCAACAACAAAACAACAACAACAACAACAACAGCAACAACAACAACAAAAACAACAAAAACAACAAAAACAACAAAAACAACCAACAACCAACAACCAACAACCAACAACCAACAACCAAACAACAACAAACAAACAAAAACGACAACCAACAACAACCAACAACAACCAACAACAACCAACAACAACAACAACAACAGCAACAGCAACAGCAACAGCAACAGCAACAACAAGGACAACAACGACAACAACAACAACAGCAGCAGCAGCAACAACAGCAACAGCAACAGCAACAGCAACAACAGCAGCAGCAGCAACAGCAACAGCAACAGCAACAACCAACCACAACAACAACAGTATCAACAACAACAACAAGAACAAGAACAAGAACAACAACAACAACAACACAAACAACAACACCGACGACAACGACAACGACAACAACAACAACAAAAACAACAAAAACAACAAAAACAACCAACAACCAACAACCAACAACCAACAACCAAACAACAACAAACAAACAAAAACGACAACCAACAACAACCAACAACAACCAACAACAACCAACAACAACCAACAACAACCAACAACAACAACAACAACAACAACAATAGCAACAGCAACAGCAACAGCAACAGCACCAGCACCAGCAGCAGCAGCAGCAACAGCAGCAACAGCAGCAACAGCAACAACAGCAACAGCAACAGCAACAGCAACAGCAACAGCAACAGCAACCACCACCACCACAACCACATCCACAACCACAACCACAACCACCACAACCACAACCACCACCACCACAACCACCACCACCACCAACAACAACAGCAACAACAACAACAACAGCAGCAACAGTAACAACAACAACAACAGCAACAGCAACAGCAACAGCAACAACAACAACAACAACAACAGCAACAACAGCAACAGCAACAGCAACAGCAACAAAACCAACACGAACAAGAGCACCACCACCACCACCAGCAGCAGCAACAACAACAACAACAGCAGCAACAACAACAGCAACAACATACAGCAGCAACAAAAGCAACAACAACAACAACAGCAACAAGCAACAAGCAACAAGCAACAACAACAACAACAGCAACAATGGGTGATGCCTCACAAGCAGGGAATGTGCAACGTCGCCAAGCCTTCCGGCTTCGAGCCGTTGAAACGGCTCTCTCAACTCGCTCGATGGCGTCTCGAGAAGTCTCTGATCTTGCTGCAGCAAACAACCTCACACGCGACACGACTCACATAAATGCCAAGAAGCTTGGAGCAAAGCCATCAATCAGTTTGTGGCATATTTGTGGCATTAGTCAAGACATTTCTGAGAGCAAGACATTTTAAATACGTTTACATAAATTGTATTAAATTGTGTTTAAGCCTTTGCCACAAGCGCAGTAGGACCCGGACTTGTCTGCAGTTGCCCATGCACTTTCTGCAGCTCTCCGAGATTGAGCAAAGGCTAAGGCAGATCTCTTGGGCATTGAAGGCATTGATGCAGGAACTGATGCAGGACTCTCGTCAAATAATGCTGCAGTGTCCAAAGTTTCCTCTTTTGAGTCAGTCATGGGAAGTTCGGAATCCAGTGAAAGTTGGAAGCTGCAATCTCTCCCTGCCCAGTTCCCATCACAAATGCAGCTACCCAAAAGTCCGCACGAACCGTGTCCAGAGCAACCATTGTGGCAAATGGCTGCCTGCGCTGGCAAAGCCAGGACCAACCATCCGAGAAGCATTCCAATATGGTTACAGGCTCCTCAGGCTCCAGTCAGACCCTGCGTGTGAGCCTCCAGCAGAGTCAATGTCTAGTATGTCCCACGGCACCAGGCCGCCAGGAATCAGTTCACTAACAGAAGCCAATGAGCCGCTAAGGGCTGCGGCAAGCGTGTATCGGAACCACCGGAAGCTGCAAAGTGTCTTTTCGTTTCCTGATGTTTCATGATGTTTCCTCGCATTTCTGATGCTTAAGTTTCTCAGTTGTCGTTTCCATCTCTGCTTGCCTGCTGAAGTTCTTGGGGACACTTGGGCAAACCACGCCGGAGCTCGAACACCTAGCACTCATCTGCACTCATGCCTTATTGCTCAAATCAAATCATCTATGAACCATTATGAACCTATATATATAATTAAGCTTGGATAAGTATGAACTTTGAAGAACATCAATATACTTCGATGCGACAATTTTGCCGGGCAACAAAGCGTAAGGATGCAAGGCACCTCATACGTGCCAGGATAAGGGGTCAAGTAACCTCCAGGGATGGGGAAGAACTTGAAGGTCTCCTGGCTGAGAAATCACAAGTTTTGAGGGAATGCGATTGATGGAGTCCATCGTCTGTATACACAGTCCACTTGTCCATGGACTATATAAATATAAACATGATATAATGATAATTATAACTTATATCCCTATATGCAATAGAATGCAATACATACGTAGATTCAGAAACAAGTTGATATGGATTGCATATGCTTGTGTCATACATATATTAGAATATCAAATGAAACTAATTTACATTATTTTACATTACTGGAAATAGAAAGACTTTAAATTTCAATGCGATCCCAACGCACAGGCTGGTGGTTCCTTGTATTTGGAAGGACATTGAAAGAACTCGCGCGACTGCGCATACAGCTTTCTCAGGTCAGGCAAATCCTCGCAAATCACAGCAATTGGCAAATATGTTTACGCAGAGCGTTGACACGAGGGCACAGCAACTTTATTTCCACAGTAACTCGAACACACTCCGCGACCTCATTTCGCAGCTGCAGGATGGCATATCTGCCAAAGTCCACTGAAGAGGACAACAACATCCCATTGAAGAAACGCTGCTGCTGCTGCTGCTCCCAACAAATATGGCAACAACAACAAACACACATAAGTATATAATCAAAAGATATCAAAAGTATACGTAAGTCACATGGTCAACGGTCTCATGCCAGGGATACCCTTTTGCTTTGAGCGCTGGCAAAACCTTGACTTCCAGGCACAGTCGTTCAATGCTGACCGGTTGGAGGCTCCAAGACAAATGCTGGAAATATCTGGAAGTTCCTACTGAATAAGACTCTGGCCCATGCAAGGTTGTCAAACGTTCCTCTGATTTGTACACTTTGCGTGGTGCACGAGATCTGCCTTGCACAAACTTTTAGGAGCAACAGAAAGCTGCGGCAACAAATTCATGGAAGGGGGACCTGAAGGGCGAAAATCTGGACCATGTGGTTCGACTCCTTTTCCTGGACAAAATATCGAAGCCACAAGGGCGAGTAGGATAGAGAGTAGCAGTGATCAACGATCATCAATGATCGATATTCATTTAACACTAGTTTCTCATGAAGCAATCGCAAAATGCTGCATCCCGTCCATCCAGTTCGACGACCGCACTGAATTGTTGCTTCCCGTGGTTTACCTTTGCCACTCGAATGAAATGAATTTCTGCATCCTCTAGAGGAAATGTCAGAAGCTCTAAGCTGGAATATGCTGGAATAGTACAGTAAAAGAGTGCATTGAAAGCATGCAAGGCGTTGGAAAATCCGCTCTGAGTCCCAGACTTGCCCCTTTCAAAGCACACATTGCATCGCAACAACGGACGTTTGTGAAAAGGGACAGGACGACCCTCCTAGTTCCAGCTTGTGAACATGACCATCATCAGTGTTGGTCCTCATTTGTTGGAAGAGCTCAAACATGCACATAGAACTTCCTCTCCAAAACTGAAAGAATTCAGCTGCTTTCATAGCTTGTTTCATGCGCTGGGGAAAAATGTGCCTTCACTTGAGCCTGACAGCTGATTGAATTCGCTCGATCTTGATCTTGATCGATCAGTTTTGCTAGCGAAGCAGCCTCGAGCGGATCAACCTGTACCAGGTAGGATCAGCTAGGCCTCCCCCTTTCGCTGCTCTTGCTTGTCTGACCTTCACCTGGCAAACGCTCCTGTGGTGGCAGTGTGGTTTGATGCCCGAACATGCTGACACAAGGCTTGGCATGCTTGCATGCAAAACAGGCCGAGATGAACTGGCAGAGAGGAGATGGATACAATATGAATCAATGTGAATCTCAATTAATTATAAATTATAATCAGATATATTAGATACAAATAGATACAATATGAATCAATATGATATAATCAGCTTCTAGCTTTGAACTGCTGGGCAGCATTGCAGATGACAACACATCCGACAAGATGCCTCCACAACTTTCCCATGGATCTGGATTGATTTCTCCATGACCTTGACCAGTCCCAAAATGTCTCAAGCACGCACAGCAGGAAACATCGCAAACAGCGATTATAGCGCCGTGCACATCCGTACTAGGCTACATAAATATGAAACCTATGAAACTAGCAAAACCAGAAGTGTGGCGTAGCGTGGCTCTCTTGGCTTTGAACAAGGCCATGATCTACAGATATCTAGAAACTTCTACGAATACAAATATCTGCAGTACTACGTCAGTACTACGTTAGTTTTCCGTTTCATTGCATGAGCTCATCTTGGAGGTCGGCAGCTTCTCGAACTCCGGCATCTCTAAATTCCACAAAGCCGAAGCCCTGCGGACTGCGCACTCGACACTCTGCGCCAAAGTGGTCAAATATATTCAAATATGCTACAAGCCACATCAAGCTTAAATTCTTAGGTTCGTCTACTTGGGAGCAGTGAAACGAGCCTTCGGTTTGCCTGTTCTCTGGTTTAGAACGACTGTAGCGTCCTGCTCGGACAGAACACGATCAAGAATCATACCATACGACCCGCCCCTGCAGTTTCATGGCATTGAGATTAGTCCAGATTGTCATGGATCGTCGGACATGGCTGAGCCAACAACATCAAACAACGTCAATTTTCGACATGTCGTGGCTCACTAGACAAAATCGAATGAGCTACTTGAAGGCAAGAGATCTACATCTATTCAGCCTCAGAAGATCTCAGAAGGATCAACAACCAGAGTCCGCAGCCTGAACAGTCCCGTACGTCTCAAAGTGCTTTCGGAGCTCCTTGTCGTCGACCCTCGTCGGACCCAAGAATTTCTGGAAATCAGACATATTCAAATATCATGGAGTGAACGCAAATTTGCTCAAATTGGACCACTACCAGTTTTGCTGACACGGAAACAGCATGGCAATGCCCAAAGCAAAGGTATTGCAGAAACAGTCTTTTCCTTTACACCCTCATGCGTATGCGTCTGCAAGGCCAAGCATGGAAACACATGGCAAAACTATGCAAAACTATATAAGGTCCATGAGAGAACTTGTTCTTCATCACAAAGACTGTTTCACAAGCTGAGTCTGCAACGATGAAGGAAGGCCTCCGACAAAAATTCCTCGGCCTTCTTCCTGCGAGACCAGCAGAGATAATCTTGAAAGGAGCCAAGATGAGCCAAGTCAACTATACACATACTATATCGTGCTATACAGTTCAGTCCGATGGCTTTATGCATTGGCTGCAGGGGGGGAAAAAAATTCACTGCTTCGTTGCCGTTCCAACCTTGGAGACAGGAGTACCTGGTAAAATGATGCAAAGCAAATCAAAACATCGCCCAAGCTGGCATTATCTGGCATTGGATGATCCCGATGAGGACTTATGGACTTATGGGCGCACTCTCACAAGTGGCCAAGGCCAACGCCTTCGCCTTGGACACAGACTACCACAGAAAGCTGCATGATCTTTAAAGATGACACATTAGCCACATTAGCCAATGAAGTTAAGGTGCACTGAAGACTCATAGAAAACTTTCAAACACCTTCTAGTTAAGTGCCTTCTTTACAAACGAGGAACATCACATATGCACCGTCATAATAATAGCCCATGCCGAACTTCATCGGATCAGTTGAGAGGGAATGAAATTCTATAGAATATGAATATCCATACAATTTAATATACAGCTTACATCCTCTGCAGGAATCGAACCTGAAGTTTGAACGCCGAATTCTGGGCTTGGCACTTTGTCGATTGCCTGTTGAGAAGTTAAGCTAAATCCACAAGTAGGCAGAGCTACGACAAATGGATGAAAGGAATTGAAACGATCTCTGACAAAATGATGGGAGAAGCGTGGTAAGATGTGGCAAGATTTTTATACTCGAAGCAGTGCCTTGGATTGAACCTCTCTGTGACCATTGACGGGAGAGGCGGCTGCACCCTGTTCAGGGTTTTGCAGGAGATCAAACACTGGCATGCGAGGCTAGTGTTTGGCACACACACACACACGCGCACATCTGGCCACATCTTGCCACATCTTGCCTTGCTTTTCGGCTTGGAATCTTCCGCATCAGGTACAGCATTGGACTGCGGCTGCCATCCTCGCGGAATTGGGCACCAAGAGTCTGGCGTCTGGTCATTGCGCTATAGCCTCAGTATGTCTCAGTATATCTCAGTCCTATTATGTCCTATTCATCTTCTATCTCTTTCTATCTCTTTCTATCCATGTTCTAGAAAGAACATCATGTTCTATCTTGTATTTCTGCCAGTTCCATCGCACATGCCCGCCTAGAGCCATGACCTCAGCTTGAAACTGAGTGCAGTGCATGTGCACAGTGCACAGATCACTCCACGTTTTGTCCGAAATGTCTTGGGATGTCTTAGGTCATCTATAGTCTATAGTCTATAGATGTCTTACTGTAGGTCATCTTGGGTCACTGCAGGTGCAACTTTGGGCCTTGCGCAGCATGTGCATTGAGTGTGCAATGCGTATGCAATGCGTGTGGATTTGGCATTTTTTGCATCTGGACCCACCTCAACTTACAAGTGACAGGATAACAAGTTGTACCCTGGTTTCAGAATCAATAACCCTAAGACTGGCGTCACACTAGCAGAGTATGAGGACAGATATTTTTCTTGGGGAGAGGCACGGCGACAAAAATGCGAACATTCCTTGCATTGGATTCTGAAGATCAATGAATCAATGCCACATAATGCCACTATCTGACAGAAACATCAAATCCTCGGCCCTTGGAAGCAGCCTCCCATTTCTTATACTTCTTGTTGAATGATCATGCCGAATCATACCTCTATAATACCGCTACATCTAGCTAATTAAGTTTGATGAACATATGATATGAACATACAAGTAACTAGCTAGCGTAGTTTGGCAGTACCAGTAGGAGTTCCGATTGGCTAGATGCGAGTGTCTATCGAGTCTATCTCTCGCCCCAGTGGAACATTGCCAAGCGTCACAGCAAGCTACGCGATGCACCAAAAACATTAAACGATGTTTGAGTACACGTTGAAACTCAACAATCTGCGCACCAACAACTTTTACTTCGAGCCTTTTTGGCTCCGCACGCGACCTTTATGTTTTACGCAACTTTCCTGAAATGCTCTCGTCTATAGTGACGCCTTGAACAGAAATCAATGATAATCAATGTAACATAAGAAAAACAACATAATGCAACATACATAAAGTCAACTTCAGATGCAACAGCTCAAACCCAAAGCAGGGTGCGTACACGGTATATTCATGTATATGACCAGCACATTTTATAGAATTGTATCATGTTTCCAGGCCAGCCTCTTCCCAGGACCTTCAAGGCTTGCCTGTGCCTGATCCAACGCAGAGAACTACAAGCAACTACTGCAACTGCTCTACAAACTTCACACGACAAATGTGCGGTTTCTTTGATGAATCTCCTACGATTGAGTGGGGTGGAACATGGTGGAACATGGTGGAACCACGTAGAGCCCATGATCCCAAGGCATGCCAAGGCATGAAACTGCATCAGTTGCATCAGTTGCATCCATGTTGGCCTGCCGCTTGGCAGAGAGACTACCATTGGCCTGAGTCATTCTTGCCATCACGAGCTGCCTGCCCTGTCCATACCCTGCATTGCTTCATTCATATCTGTTCAATATTGTTCAATTCTATGCATTTATCTTTTTCAAAGTGGGACATGATAAAAGTTTCAGCTGGTGCACACTTAAAGTCTACAAAGAATAAACAAGTGCGCATAAGTAGACAAATAAACTTTCAGGCAAACTGGGAAGACGTTGGCCAAACAGAACATTTTCTTGTATACAGTATCTGGCTCATCTGTTTGCATCAATCCCATCTAAACCAAGCGTGCAACATGGATGCCCATCAATACATCAATACATGTTAGCTCCCGGACCATGCTAGGCTCGGCAGGCTCGACATCGATCACCTGTCATGAGGCTCAGCAGACTGAGACCATGTTAAAATCCAGCGCGATCCAGGATCTAGTGCAATTCTATTGCAGTGTTCATTCTTCTCATTCTGTCTTTGATCACCATGAGCTTGCCTCATCATCTCGCAAAACTTCCCTCACCTGTCCAACTTCAAGCACTTGCTACGCTTCTCATCATGACCTTTTGTGGCACAAGATGGCAAGAGCATCCAAATATCACACTCTCCAAGCACACCATTCTCACCTCCTCATCATGTGGTACCAGGAAGCCATCCAGCCTCAACTTCACAAAATGGCAGAGACTGCACAGGACAGGACAACCCCCTGCAAGATTCGATAGAAGATGGAAGGACAGCTGGAAACAGCTTGACACAGCTGGAAACAGCTTGATAGCTGGATATCTAGTGCCGCTCGTCGCCAAAGATAGCCAGAGGCGCACACAAAATTTGTGGAGGCTCCGCATTGCCACCGTGGAGGTTCAATTCTGACAAAAAAAGCGCACTTTAGAAAGGAGACCAACCAGAGACAACGAGATCCCAGTCAGAATGTGAGCTGAACTTCTACTACAGTCCACTCCATGTCGTGTCAATTCCAGTCCAGCAAAGTGTGAGAGTATTGATGCTGGCAGTCGCCGCTTAGTGCTTGAAATTTGTGGGTAATAAAAAACATACAAAATCATCCAAGGATTCAAACGGATTCAAAATGCCTGTGCACATATCTTTACTAAGATACACTACGATTATGCAATGGATATGTCATGTCAGTAAGAGACGTCAAGACTACGTGGCAGAAACAGGAATTCGGGACCTCAGGAGGAACGACACAGGGGAGACAGAGAGACACACAGACCGACGACCACAATGCTACTATGGTACAATGCATCACAAATGCATTGCAAACGTTCACAGTTTGACTCACAATGCCCCAGGCAGATGGTCCCCAGGCAGATGGCTGCGGCCTAAAAGTCTGGCCACGTGTCCAGCAAAGTCCTTGATGGTAAGAACACTGTCAGGAACATGGACCATACACCTCGCAGCAGCAAGTGGCGGTGTATTTTATGAATTGGTTTGCTCAAAACAGGCACCAGCAGGACTTCCAGAAGATTTGATGGGAGCGCTTGCACCAAATAGTGGCGATGTCTTTTCCAAAGAAAACGCGTTGAAAAATTGCTTGGCCCAGGTGGCTGTGTCCACCCAAACTCAACAGGATCAACGTACCCTTGGCATGAAATCACTCAGCTGATCTTGCAACATCTTGCAATAAGATGCAATAAGTAACCTATATACTTACATTTACAATCATTTACATGCTTGCGAAAGATCTGAAAGCATCTAACATCTCATTAAAATACCAAATGTTGCGTCCAAGAAGCCACTGCAGGTCTCCAAGCCTAGCTACATGGCCATCTCACCAGTTGTCATCGTCATCAAGTCGCATCAAGGCGCTTTTTTTCAAGGAGCCTAGAGATATCATGAGATATCTAGAGATGCCGAGAGATGCCTGGAGTCGAATAGTATCGAATAGTAAACATATAGTAAACATTCAAGTCGTATCAATTCGTTAAAAACTCCTTGTCTCACTCCGCCCCGAGCATCCTGAGGTCTACACTTGTAGACAGCGCCGCATCGCAATCGCAGGCGCATTGTTGCTGCCAATCTCGGAAATCTGCCAGCTGTTCTATGATTGTCTGATTTTATTCTGTCTGATGTATCCGAATTTGGCCTGAGGGTTCATTGTATCATATCATATCGTTCAAATCATATTATCTGCATGGATCTGGTACAACTAGCCCAGGTTTGGGTTGTGGTTGAAATGAAACACTTCATAGGTCCTTCGAAACAAAATAAGACCAGTACAGACTTTGGGCCCCTGTTGGTTGCTCTCGTCTTCTCTGCGGCAAGAGCATGTAGGCGCATCGACAAATATTTATCTGTCCGGGACGTCGTATCTACAAGTAGATGCAGCTATGACGAAAATACATGAAAATACACAGTATATGTCTGTCTATACTTAATAGGTTGGAAAACACTTTATATATTCAAGTGTATTCCAAGGTAGATCGCCATGAGTCACCATGGCATACCGGTACTGTCTTTTGCCTTCTTCGCTTTAAGCTCAGAGGAATGGCATGGCAAGCGTGGCTCCATGTCTGGCTGGGCACTATGGCAAAATGGACGAAAAAATGATAGAAAGTGCTTGAAGGTCCTTGCGAATAACATATGACACCAATGCATCATGCACAACTCTAGATTTTTGCAGCAGCGCCGCAGCACCGAGTAAGTAGATAAGTAGCCTCAGAATCACTGGCCTCCGGATTTTGCGGGAACATGAAGTGCAACTCCAGCGGCAAAATCACATAAAATCTGCGCAGCTTCATGGTCATGCTCTCAGCAGGTGTGGGCTTGCAATCTTCTACGCAAGCAGTAGAGCTCTTTCCTTCGCAGTGTACCTGGACAAAACTTTTCCACAAGACTCTTCCAGGAAGCTTCTGCTAGACCAAGAAGTCATTGAGCAACGCTTTCGTCTTCCATGTGCTGCGTGATGAACAGCATGAACAGTGCTTCATCCTGAGAGATCTGACAGGCCCTGTTCGAGTTATGTGTCTTCTTTGCGGCTCAGCAGCCAGCAACTGCATTCATCCCAGTTTTCAGTGTATGTAATGGCCAAACCAGAAAGTTCAACCAAAACCGCCAGGTGTTTCTCGGGGCGTGTGATGTCGAAGCGACCTTCCTTGCCCGGAGTGTCCATTTGAAAGCATTCGCTTTGACTGTACACTGGCCGGTTTTCCTTGAGCACCAAGACCCCCTGGCTTGAAAGACACTGCGACAATCGCTTGAGCAACTCTACCACATCTTGGTCTATCAAGTATTGCAAAGTCCATTGAATCCAAATAAGATCAAACGTTTCGGCAGGACGATAGTCTTCAAGTTTGCTCTGGATGAAAGTACATCGAGATGCATCTTCAGCTAAGTAGGTCTTTGCTGCTCTAAGCCATTTCGCTGATTGATCTACGAGGAAAACAGGTCCACTGACAGCAGGCAGCAGCACGCCCCTCGTCACTCGACCAACTCCAGCACCAACATCTAACGCGGAATGTGGCTTCTGTGGCATACTTTCAATAGCTCTGGCCAGCAAAGTGCAAGAATGCACGAGATCTTCCTCGCTCGCATCATCTCCAATCATTGCTCCTTCTAGAGTTTCTCGGCCTTCATACCCTTCCACCCACCAATCTTCATTCACGCGATAAAATTTATCGCGTTGCTGCCCTTGGACAAGCCACAGTTCCCACAAGTTTGGATACTCTCGCCCAGCATCATCGGCTCCAGAGATGTCTGCTCCAAGTGCACGAATTCGCTGTGCTTGAGACTCCTTTGGAGTCACCAAGGGGCATTTGACTCTCTGACTACGGTGCGGCTTTTTGCCCATGGCCCACGGATGACTAAGGTATCCTTTGGCTGTCAAGTGGTTGCGCAAGTTGTGTGAAAGGTGAAATGTGCAGCATGCCGAAACATACCGAAACGAGATTGCCTGGAAAGGATGGTACAAGTATGTACAAGTACACTCATCCCCTCGCCACACATCTATCAATGTCTCGTGGCTGAACCTGCAGGCTCAAGTCACAATTTCATGAACTTCACCGCCCCATATACGACTTCAAAATTCCTATGATCGAAGTTTTCTGCCAGCGTCATGGTTCTTTTTGCACTGGCTTTTAACCCGCGGCTTAATGACAATAGAAAGCACAGGTCTGAAGCAGTGAAACACTTTGGGTCACCGTGTTGTGACCGAGTTTTCCGCACTCAATTTTCATCAAATCGATTCACCGCTTTTCGCAACTGCTCACCCCTTGCCAGGAGCCTCGGAGCAGGCCAGGCTGCAATCACACTAAACGTTGTGCTGAATGCGGTCTGAAAATATCTGAAAGTTGTGCTTCACTTTTGAGAAATAAAATGTTGAGAGTGGGTTTGTGGAAAGCATATTGCAACTGAAGGCAAAGCCTTTGTGGTGCGCTTCTTTTTAGTTCTTGATGCCAGGGCAGCAGTTGCAGCTGCAGAAGCCTCGAAAATTGTACAACCACAAAGGCCAGCCGGGAAATACCACCACTCACCACCTTAACTTTGAAGCAACAAAAAGGACTCGCTGCAAACACAGCTGAGCTGTCCATGGGTCGCCTCTGCCACTCGATTTGCAGAGTCCTGCGGAGCTATGCGATATAATAGTATGCAGTGCTAGCTGCTCAGTTCATCATCTCAAGAAATAAATGACGCTCTCGCAATAACGCCGGAACTCAGCCCAGCCTCAATTGCAAAGTCAGGATCAGCAAATAGGGCCTGGTGCATTGCTGAAACTTCAGTTAACTGCATTTACTGCGCAGACTATTTCTTCATGCTAGTGGTTGCCCCCAAGACGGCAGAGTACGCTGACATAGACGGACCACTCAACCAAAATCGAGGCGACGCCGTAGATGGACGAAATATTCAAACCCCTTCTATCCGGTACAACCCCCTCGCCCCCAAAGTTCAATGTTATTGTAACCTGAAGTGCGTTAGCCCCAATGGACGAAAAAAATCAAACCCCTAAC
>Ga0126342_10014230_pt1 | contig 14062 bp, 9 predicted proteins | sample Cyp1metagenome_FD_92528 | JGI IMG/M metagenome (GOLD analysis project Ga0126342, IMG submission 92528) | Coral microbial communities from Lord Howe Island, Old Settlement Bay, Australia - Cyphastrea 1 metagenome | ecosystem: Host-associated > Invertebrates > Cnidaria > Coral ...
GGAAGGTCCCATCGCTTACCTCGTGTTTTTAACAATTTCCATCAATTTCCATAAACCAATGTCCGTCGAATATATATTTAGTATTGCCGGGGTTTTTACGGTTGCTCATATATATATATATATATATATATATACATATTATATACATGTATAACATATATATATATATATAATATGTATATATATATATATGATAAATATTCTCTCTGAATATTAGTCCCCTATTCTATCCCATCATATCTCCCCTTTAAATGACCGTGAAGTCACCAGTGACACCGACTTAAAAAATCCACCGTCCGCACTCCAGCAGCAGCTTGTTGACGTTGATGGTGGGAACTGTCACCTTCCGAAGCCCCACATTCTCCACCTGGCGACGTTTGGGACAGGGACATGTCAGGAGTGCGAAGAAGGGAATAAAAAAACAACATGTGCCCATGTATATATATATATATATATTCCCACATATATTCCCATTATATATTATATATATGACATTAGAACCACACCTGTGACATCTGACCCTTCATCTCGGGCGTCTTTTGAACTTCATCGAAATATCGATGGCTTGCACACAAAGTTGCTATATCGGCGACTGTCCCAAGGCAAAGAAAAGTTCGATCCACTCATAGATGGCAAAACATCTGACAAGACAACTACATTAGTTGGTGGTTTCAAGTGGTAAGTTGGTGGTTTAATGTGTTATGGTGCTCTGAAATGACGCCCAATCATCATCCAAGAGTAACATACAGCAATACATCACAGATTGGATCAAATGGGTGATTTTTAATCTATCCTGAAAAGAGATCAGCCATTGGATCACAATCCCAAAGATGATTGAACGCCTGTGAGTGTCTTTCCTACATTCTGTATTCCCCTAAGATACTGTGGATGGTTGCGAATTCCTGCACCAGTTGATAAGTGGTAAACATCCCATTATTTATAGGGTTTCAACCATTCTTTTGGTGGTGCAGGATTTCTTCCATCCACGGTATGACCATGTTAATAGGTAAAATAACCTTTGGTAATTTGGCATAGCTATTGAACGTCACCATGTTTAATTTAATAGGTAAGTAATCTATAACTGGGCCATTTTCAATAGTTCTGGGCAAACTATAGTAATTCTCTGACTTGAGGTAATGCCATTTTGGGATGATTCCCCTTATTAGACCATGATTCCAGGGTTCGGGAGAACAGTGAGGTCGTTATAATTTACCTAGATAATGTAACAAATTACCAGGGGGTAAATTAAAATCGTGATCCAATTCCTGATATCTTGCGGGTTTTCCGACGGGGTGCAAGGCTCGAGCCCCAATAGTTGTGCACTGAATCCGGGTCCTTAGTTCTCAGCAGGGCATTTTGTGTGGCTCAAATGGAGTGATGTCAGTGATGTGCATTTCAGCCTGATACATATGGAATGTATATGGAATGTATATGGTGCAATTAAATGATCAATGATTTGGGCTGCCCTAGGATCACGCTTCACCCAATTTCTTGTCGCCCAGTTTCCACAACAAATCCATAGAATCGGTCATTGTCAATATGTAGCCATCCTTTTCGGGAGGGTATCTAAATTTCCAGCAACACAACGTGGCCATGTGGCCATGTCTTTATGATCAATAGCTATGTTAGTTTACCAAAGGGTCAATGGTTATTAATGGTGATGAAACCAATAGTGAAACTTATATAGTGATTAAACCAATAATAAGCAATATAATGATCCAAAATGGGATATCACCAACCAATAGTAACCAAAATGTTAGTTTACCAGAGGGTAAATCATGGTAAATCCCCTTGTTTGTGGGTTAAATCACCATGTTTTTTTATGGAAAAGCTGGTCCCTGAGCCAAGCTTTGATGGAAAAGCTGGTGCTGGTTTCGCAGCTATACGCGGCCGTGCCTGGGCGCCCAACGAAGCTTCGGCCCAGCCACAGCTGTCAATTTAACATAGCTATTGAACATAGCTATTGAACATGGCCCATAGAAATAGTTGGTTTACCTACTCAAAGTAGTGATGTTCCATAGTTTTTTTGTATGTTTACCAGAGGGTACTTCCAAAAATGAACCAAATCATCCCAAATGTAGACTTACTGAGTGGGTTTGCTGCCTGAAAAAAAATATAACCATTTTTTCATTGGGTCCGCTAATGGCTGAGTAGGTACACTATTCCATATCCAGTAATTACATGGATGGAGCTATGAACCTCTGGCTATGGGTCAAAACATGTCAAAACGGAGGATTCCCACGTGGGTCGCGTTGGTCATGGAACACTCACCACCGATCCACAAATTTTGACCCAAATTCGGGGGGTACCTGGCCGGGGGGTTGGCTGAGAGCCTATGATGATTGTACAAACGCCGATGTTAAACCAAGAAATACCAACACCATTTGGCCAGGTGTATCCAGCAAAAGATAGCAAAAGGTATTCATCTTTTGTTTGGGACAAAATGTTGAATGTTTTTATCTGGTAAATGTCACTGTGTACCGGAAAACAATTGCATCAAGTTGTACCATTGATACCATCCCAAATTTGTGCCAGTGTTGACCCATGGGTGTGCCTCTTTGAGACTAGAGGATCCCCTAGTCAAATGGCCCTGCAACAGTGAACCGGATAATATATATATATATATATTACACATACATTTATATATATATATTACATATACATTTATATATATAAGCATAAATTACATCATATATATGTCATCTTTTGGACTTGAGGATGCCCCGCCTGCCAAAGACTGAACCTTTTCAGGCAAGTTCTCCTGCAGCGCTTGCAGCTTCCTCGGCAGATCAAATGTGTGGGTCATCAGAACACTACCTGCCTGGAAGCTGCGTGTCCAGTTTGAACCTGCTATGGTTTCTCTACAAAGTCATGCGTTCTATAAAATTGGGGGCCCAATTACCCCAAAATTCAATCTAGATAAAACGTTTTATAGGGATGGAGGACCCTCGCGATTCCAAAAAGGGAGGTTAGGTAACCCCTTGGAACACTGGTGATTTCTTAGAGTTTGTCATATTCAATCCTACCAATGCGAAATCATCTATATCTGGTTTGTGGTTTCAACCCCTCTGAAAAATATGAGTTCGTCAGTTGGGATGATGACATTCCCAATATCTGGAAAGTCATTCAAAATTCCATGGTTCCAAATGTTCCAAACCACCAACCAGATACCCTCTGGTAAACTAACATAACTATGGAAAATCACCATTTTTAATGGGAAAATTCACTATTTCAATGGCCATTGCAATAGCTATGTGAGTTTACCAGAGGGTATATGTTATTTTCTCCAGCATATTCAATCAACCCTATTTGACCATATATGACCCATGCCTTGCGCGTTCTGCGCTTTTTTGCACTGGACTCCTGGCCTTGGAAGTGGAATCCTGGCCTTTTTATGGCTCCCGACATCAGGGATTTCTATAAGTTCAACCAGCCGCCAAGCGGCGCGAAAAAAACTGTCCCAAATGATCTTGTCCCGTTTGATTTGCTGCATCTAAAAAAAAAGTGATTGGTATTGGTGAAGCCATCTAGATTTGGCTGCTAATTCAACAAGCTCTAGCTGTTACGGCCTGGGGGATGATTTCCCCCATCCTAATCATTAGTGACGTCACAGCGTATGTTGGTCATCATATGTCGTCATTCTCCAGGCTACCAGTCCTGGCCCCTGGAATGCAGCAAAAGCTTCTCTGTGAACATTGGATTTGCCTGAATGGGGCGGCTTCAGTTCGGCACACGATTGCTTTCTCCAAATGTCAAGGGCAACACCTTAAATGGCGACAAAGCCTATTTCATCCTATTTCGCTCTGGATACCAGAATCTAAAGATGCGTTTTTTGGAAGCCAAGGACATCTTGGGAAATGTTGCCAAGCTTCAATCAACCTCCAGCATCCTGTTAGGGTCAACAGTGTATGTTGACCTTTACAAAACATCACAACAGTAATTATATATATAATCATTATATGATTATATTACTGTATATATGTAAAAAGGCATAGACTGTAGTTACATGTCTGATATTGTGAATAATAATAGAAAAAAATCACAGTGACAGTAAAACATACGCGCATCAACAAACACACACCAAAATATATTTCATGATATTCCGATTTAATTATTCCGTTATTCCCACATGACATATCAACATTTTTCACTAGGTCTGATAGTTATCTAATATATATATATACATATAACATATAATAATATATAATTATATAACTGTTATGTCATCCATATATCCCATCTTCCCATCATTTCTTTTCCGCGCCTCGACCAAGATGGCTTGCCACTGTCCATGCGGGCAGTTCTTCACAGGGCCATAGCCGTTGGCCAAGAAACTGTCGAAGGTGTTGCCGTCCGCGGCGCCCAGATCGATGAAGACACACTTGGGCTCCGTCCTGGGGGATTTTAAGCTGCTTTCTTGAGGAAAATCGGTGTATACCTGGCATAATAACTGTATAATATGATACAATGTGATGTGTATATTGTCATAAGTTATGTCTATCAAAACATGTTACTACAACTTGTAATAACAATAATTTGGTTGCAGCTACGCAAAGAAGTGAATGAGTGAACAGATAGTGAACATATTTCTGTGTAACAATAGCGATTACTATATAGTTTATTAATGATCATTATCCGTACCGTAGCAATATTATATATAGAGAAACATTGTGGCGTTTGGGCGTTTGGTAACAAAGACGAGGGTTGAACCTGCCAACACCTATTCATCAAACAAATAGCAATTGTTCCTCTGTTTTTCATACGACTCAACCTCCGGAAGGACTTACCCTTTGGTTATTTAACATAGCCATGGAAAATGGCCCATTTATAGATGGTTTACCATGGTTTACCTATTAAGAACGGTGATTTTCCATGGCTATGTTAAAGAACCAGATGGTAAGTCACACAATCGTTTGCCTTACAAACTCCCCGAATTCAATGCAGCTTTGCTGGGGAAATCATCAGATCCGTTGGACCCAAACATGGCGCCGGGCGTTTGGCGATATTCGGATCCCCAGTTGAAAACACTTAGCTGTTAGGAATACCAATGCTTCAGACGCTTTTTTCAGCTATCTTTAAAACACATGCTCCAAAGAATGTCTCGATGTACTGTAAGAATCCCCCCTAAACCAATTTTTTCGGGAAGGAATTCTATCAGATCTGGTATCTTGACTCATCCCCCGCATTTCTTTTGGGCAGAATCGTGTAGAATCCATAAAAAAAAAAAACATGGGGTACAAGATTAGGAACCAAACATTACTGTGTTATTAATATTGCTAATATTGGGGTTAACATTGTTGGTGCTAGATGATGTTAGTATCATCATATTAATAAAAGTCACATTATAATTTATATCATAATATATATATATATATATAACTCTATATATATATAAATATGTTAGCACACACATATATATATATATATATATGATATATATATATATATACACATTAAATGTATATATATATAGTTATATAATTGTATAGTTGTTAGTGGTATTAATATGGGTATGGGTCAGAACTAAAGACCTTGGAGACCACAGACTTAAGTCTAGTTAAATTGATTCCAAGTATTTACCATCCAATTCTTGGGGTACCCATTGTTTAAAATCAAATTTTGACCGGCAGTTGAAGGTTATGATATTTACTCACATGCACAAGTCACCCGTCCTTTTGGGTCTCTTCCAATTCGCATTGTTTGCCTCACAGGTGCATTCGGGTCTCCTCAATCCAGTACCTTGGGCGACAGTGCCACCATACAGGTTGGGTCCACTTCAAGCCCTTTGGCAGCTATAAATGGTTGGTTATAGTTCCATACATGGGGTGACTTACTGACTTATGACATCTTATAACTGGTATTTCGGGCCATTTCACCGTAATGTCAGAATCCAGAGTTTGATTCACCGTTCTTTAATTTGCTACACTCCTCTGATACCCTGAACACATGAGTTTGATATACATGCTAATGGGTATGATATTACCAATATTTTGGGCAAACAATCCAACATAATCCAACAAACGCATAATTGATATACCCAACCTGGTTGATGGTTTCACCCCCTCTGAACAAATATGAGTCAGTTGAGATCATTTTCTATAAAAAATGTTCCAAACCACCAACCAGAATTCCCAACATTCATTTTTTTGAATATCATTGATATACCCAACCAAACTTTAACACCAACGAAATACCCTCTGGTAAACGTTTACATAACGAACTGGAAAGATCCACCATGTTATAGCTGGGAACATCCACTTTTTCGACTGGGCCATGGCTTCAATAGCTAACTGCTAGTCATTACCAGGCCGGGTAAATCACCATCAAATCACCATTTATTTCGTGGTATCCATCCCATGAAACCAGCATTTTATAGTGGTATAGACCTGGAATGACCTGGAATTGATGATAACATCCCAACGATCCCATCCCATCCATCCCATCCATCCCCCACCTGCGGCTGCGGAGAAATTGCTACCTCCGCGGTACGTCAGGGCCGCCCCAAGAGGGGCCAACGCGGCCAACGCAGCCAACGCGGCCAGCAACATGGCTAGATTAGACACGGCGGATGACTCACCACTTGAGCCACTGGGTCAAAAATGGTGGATTTCTCGCGGAAAAAGACATCTGGAGACCTCAAAGATTGCCTTTTAAAAAATCCAGTAGAATAAATTTTAACGAACATTTTTTTGGGAAAATCATCTATAAACTGAGATCGAAAAAACCAACAGTTGTTGGTGAATATCGAAGAATCTAGAATCAAATATATTGCCAAGCAATGGCGATACTAAGCGTGCACTTGAACTGGTTGAGGCTCTCCAATCCAGCCAGTCAACCATCGATTGCTGGTTCCAAATTCAGCCATGTCATCTTGGTACGTGACGAACACGGAAGAGGAACGAAACTCCACTGTTCAATGGCCATTTCAGGAACCGATTGATTGGAGGTACCTACCATATATAAGGCCTATTGTTCAGGCCTATGTAATGTAAGGGAATATCCCCACAAAATATGGCCTTATATGGTACAGCACCTCCATTTTAGGATCCTGAAATTCCCATTGAACTGTTAAGCAAAGAAAACATATCCCTCCAATTCCTCAAATCCAAATGACATAATATGTCGATTGGGAAGCACACAGAAAAATTGTTTACGAGCGCTATCCGATTTTGTGTCCAGTGCTCAGTGCATCCTGAAGTATACTATAGAATATGCTCTTCAAAGATATTTACACATTACATCTACCCCAGGATGACTACATATATGGCAGTTTCTAAAAATGGTGGATCCCAAAGTCACCGGTTGCAATAGTAAAATAGTCAAATGACTTGGATGATTTGAGGGTACTTGGGAAACCCCCATGTCTGTATAGTTGGATGGGTTGTCAACCAGCAAACATCAACACACAAAACCACAAGGGCCCACCTTGCACGCAGTCCTCCCAGCCTCCACACCGCCAATCTCCGCTTGCATCCCGTTGCCAACCAGCGCCTGAATTCACATGACCAGCATGGCTATGATACCTGGATTAATGTCAAGAGTTCTGTGAAAAGGTTTACAGATCATTGTTTCGATTCGTATTAGTATTATTAGTACCATCCATATCTATCCGTTACTGACATGCATTCTCATCCACATCCCTCCCAAGCTGTGCTTGATGAAGTGATATGACTGGAAGGATGCATATACTATATATGCATATATTATAAGTTATATACACCAAACCAAACTTGTAGATTCGATTCAGCAATAAACAAACAAATGCAGTGATATAAGACTATATAATTGAATTTGAAGTAAGCCCTTCGTAAATCTACGAAAACAATAACTTCATTAGACTTCCAGATTCGAGAGGGCTAGCTAGCCACTCTGGCTACTTCAGAGGACAGTGTTTGATTCGTGCTTCAGCGACCCCCACAAAAAATAGGTGAGGTGTTAACAAATTATAAAAATCAATTTAAAAATCATCTTTCGCAGGGACGAAAAAAAAACAAATGATCACCTGAAATTAAACGGGGGTGAACAGGGCGAAGATCCTGCCAGCTGAACCACTGAGAACCCCAAGCTATCGCTGCTCTCCGGAAAATGAATGTTTTTTGGGGCTCCAAACCATGCAGAAACGCTGCGTGTTGGCTGGAACTCGGCAGATGCTCTGAACCTCAAAGCGGCACACTGTGCTGCCAAGCTTAAAACTGGCATAGCATGCCATGCTTAGTTTCTCCAGTCAGCCTACATGATGGACATGATGGACATGATGGCTTGTTGGTCTGTTGATCCTCTTCTAGAAGCTTGACTTTGGGTGGCAATGCCAATCTGTTTGCCCAGAAAATTCCGACACCCTTGGACGCTGAGGGTTCATACATTGCTACCATGACATATTCTCCAATTCTCCAAGTGTCCCGTATCAAGAAGTAATGCTGGCTGCCAAGGAGAAAGCTGCACAGTTAAAATCATGGAAATATTGGAAACCTTAGTCGGACCTTGGTCATTTAACATGTAACAACTCCTCTGCATACCCGCATGATATCGTATGATCATCAAGAAGCTTAGTCCAATGGTGCAGCAGACCCTGTCATGGAGGTTCTACCACTTGGTGCATACCACCCTATAGTTATTATAGGATGATATTTTTACTGACCCTCAAATGGTTGGCTGTTTTGTCGCTTGCAACACTGTGTAAAACCAACTAATTATGGAAGAAACATCGTCTTGGTTTCAGTTGTTGCAGTCAGGTTCATTCCGTTCCCCTGAAACATCTGCATGTTATCAACAAAACTCGCACTTGTGGAACTTGTGTATCAGGAGATACAAAAAGGAATTTCCGAGGAGGTCGCTGCCATTCGCTAGTGGTGAAAGCCTGAGAGTTGCAATGAGCCCCAGCTACTCTCCAGCAAGTGACCTATGGAAAATCGCACATTACAGTTTTCTGTAGTTTTCTGGTTATTATCCATGGTGATTATCCAAGACTATGGTGACCTAGTTACTAATGTTATTAATTATCTATGTTAAACCAACATGATTTTCCCAAACTATTTTAGATTACCTGAAGGCATTGTAGAAACAAGATCCTCCAGTTGCTGAAAAGGACGCAAAGGAGGCAACGCTGACGCTTCGTGGTTCCACAAGCTTGGCCATCATGGTCGCAACACATAGGTCGTCAAACGGATGGCACTTAGAACCTTCCCATGCACTATGGTCCCCGTGAAACCATTTAGTACAGCACTAACTTTGCCCCTCATTCCTCTGTCATATTCCAATTGTTCAGGTTGAATCCTGATGCTTGTTGCTTCAATCTGCTAGATCCTCAAATACCCATCAATCCCGCTGATGCTGAAAAACAATCAATTATAATATGGGGATCTAAACCTCATGTTTAAAATGCTTACATCACTTAAATCAATGATATTCCCCATGGTTATATCATGTTAAATCAATGAAATCCAAGCAAAATGCTTCAAAAAGAACCCAAACAAACTGGACCTTGGATGGAACGGGGTCGCTGTCGCAGCCTGGCCCAGGAACCCGTCGCCACTTGGCTGGATAGCGCCAGGGCGTCCGAAGACCACGCCTTGGAGATTGCGAAGTCAAATCCTACTTACTGTAAACTACAGTTTTTGGGCCCCCCCAGTGATGTTTGATGGTTTAGATTCACCCCATGAAAACTAGTTCGTTATTTGCGTATCATAAACCATAGTGAAAGTGGAGTTATGTTCACCAACTTAGCGAGCTATCGTAAACGGGGGCCCCACATTGTATGATATATACTATTTTAGTGGTATAGTAAATCTATGTAAATCCATACTTTTAGCAAAGTACCTATACAAATTGGAAAACATACTAAAAGTATGAGGTGAAGTAACCGTTTGTTCGGGTCAAGAGAGGGTCCAGATACAAAACAATGCTATGTATACATATATATATATAATTTAATGCTGTATAATCTCTAGTACGGCAGAGGCTATTCGACAAATAAATACGCCATCGTCATATATCTAATATTCTATATCTGAGTGATTGCTCAGTTCTGTTGGGGAGGCGTTGCTTTATTAACCCTAATCAGCCCTAATCATTACCATATCCATCATTGGTGAGCTCTTTGCGTTCTCACGATCCAACAAAAAACAAACGTTCTTTCAATCAAACTTGTGTTTTCCCCAGACCGGTTTTATTACGAGAACTCCGGAAATCAAACCTGGCTTACTAAATCATCATTGGTCTTGTTTGGATTTGCCCTTTCTTTGGTGATTTCAGCATATTTCAATACATTTGATGGTGAAGCAATCGTTAATTTCCACATATGTCATATTTCCATCCCTGGAATCCATGGCGCCGCTTGGAATGCCAGGCCACTTTGGAGTCGGACAATCCTCAGGCGGTTGACATGTTGTCACTTGGACTCTATGAGTTTCTGTCTTATAATGTCTTTAGTTTTTCAACATGTCCTACAATGTGGAGCCCCCCAGTGATGTTTGATGGTTTAGATTCACCCCATGAAAACTAGTTCGTTATTTGCGTATCATAAACCATAGTGAAATTGGAATTAGGTGCACCAACTTAGCTATCATCAATCAGCTGTAAATCCCATTAAATCATATCAAATCATATTAAATCCCCTTTCTTAGGTAAACTAACTACTTGGTTGTTTGGGTATCATAAACCATCGTGAAATTGGAGTTATTTGCAGCAACTTAGCCAACATTGGCTATCATCATCAGCTATAAATCCCATTTTATCAGCTATAAACCATAATCCATAGTTCTTGGAGTTATTTGCACCAACTTAGTTATTTGCGTATCATAAACCATAGTTGTTGGAGTTATCATAAACCATTAAATTTGCACCAAAAACTATCTGGTTGGTGGTTTTAACCATCTTGAAAAATATGAAAGTCAATGGGAAGGATTATCCCATATATTATGGAAAAATAAAAATCATGTTCCAAACCACCAACCAAAAACTATACTCACTACTTAGCTAACACAAATCAACAGCCCACTCTTTGAACATCTCGTCGCTCGGTGCAATTTGCGGCGCCTGCGCGCAATGGCCCAGTTTTCCACAGTTGAAACAGGTGGCCTCGCCGAGGTTTTCTTCGGAAGCTAAAGGAGATGATGATTGTACTGGGATAAGGAAAATTAATGTAATATATCAATATATATGTATATATTATATATATTATACATATATAAATATATATATATACATATTGCTATATATCATATCATATGATATATGATGTGACATCATATCATATAATATCATATTATATCATATCATATTATGTTGTATGTACATATATATATATATATATATATATACATATATGTATCATACATATTACATTTTGTTGATGCATACCAGAGTATCCACATACATGCGAATATGGCTTTATGATTAATTGCCGATATGAGTGAAAGTCAATACGACAAATTGGGATCATGGAAGACGTTCATTGTACATATTGTGTGCATAGGGACAAGTTAGGGCAGGAACTGATGCCAGAGCCAAAGAACAGCGGTACTGAACATCTGGTTGGTGGTATACGTACCCCTCTGAAAAAGATGAAAGTCAGTTGGGATGATTATTCCCAAAATATGGAAAATCAAACATTTTCCAAACCACTATCATGATATGATGGTATATGGTGAAGCGATGCAAATCCGTAGTGGGTATATTGGTGCGTCAAATTTGGGTGAAATCCCAATAATTAACAAAGGGATTTCACCCATTTCACCCCCCCCTCTCTGCACCAAAACTGGCCAAGGTTTTAAGCCAGGGGCTAGTCAATTTATAAAGCATCAAATCATGGGGTACCCACTTTTGAGTTTTTAGACCCAAACGATGGACACAGGTACCATCGCATACTTTCCGCCTCAGAAGGTTTCTCTTCCTTGGCGGATGCCACAAGCAGACCTCACCAGTAGGCATCCAGGCTACTTGTAACAGATTGGGGTCTGAATTTGTAGCTGAAGTGTTCAAAACAACATGTGCTTCGTTAATCCGATTTTGACAATGTATCAAGCTGGAAGCACCTGAAGTCAACTTGATTACCTCAGTTTTGGACATGAGCTCCAGACCTTCTCCAAAGATATTCCAAACAAATGAGTCAAATGGCTCTTGCGGATCGTGTGGGTACAGGTGCCAACAAATATTGTTAACCTTCCATCGAAATGGGGCCTGGAGGCCCTGGAGGCCTTGCTAAACTGGATTTCTCTGGCAACGCTCACGACATGTCCCTGGATTTCCAAACATGGCAAGCGAATGGAAATCCCCGCGCCGTGGCCTAAATGAAGGTTGATGGCTGGGCAAATCATTACTATAGATGGCTAGGATTTTCCATAGCTATGAGCCGGAAAACCTCAACTTTAAGACTGACAGATCCCCAGCTCAACAAACCCAGAATCTGAGAATGGCCTTCAGAAGACCGAGCAGTCATCACTTTCACCTGGCGAGATGTGATTGTTTGGACAGCCACAGAGTCACGCGGAGTTGTGTCATCGCTAACAAATACTGCAAAAGATTGGTAGTTCCCACATACTCCATGGTGCTGGAATATTTACTATAACATTTACCCATGGAGCAAAGGGGAGTTGGTAGAGATTCTTAGATTGGATCATATCTGTAGTTTCGACAAATTGGAACCACTTCGACAAATCACCACTTCAAAACAAACAAGGAGTTTTGTGCATTGCATTGGGAGGTTGAGGTTCAAGGTATGCCTTGCGGGGGTGCCCCCGATTGGGAGGACAAACTTCCGGATGAAATCTCGGATACAATTTTTTGTCGTTCAAAAGCTGCAAAATCAAGCTGTCAGAAATCTAATGTACAGATCTGTAAAGAATCAAAAAAAAAACAGGTTAGATTCTGTTGGTTTCCTCAACTTGCCTATTCCAAACATTTCTCACAGAAAAATCCAACTCCTACAGGTCCTACAGCTCAACGTGGTCCTGCGGTCCCTGTAAGATTGAGGATGGCCCTACAGCGAGAGTATGAAATGAACAAATGGTGCCACCACACTTCTGCCTCATCACCCATTTGTGTCTTGCTTAATTAATCCATATACCTCAACCATAAATTTTGCTTTGACTGCCCTTTTCCTCTGTGTCATGTCTTCCGTGCGCACGTCTCATGGATATGTGTATTCTCTCCATGTACGCTACCATGTATAAATAAACAAATATGTATATAATATAATAAATAATATTGCAGTTATAATTTATAATCACTATTTTTTGTCTCATGGAGATGGATATGTGTGTTCTCCGCATATACACATGTTGTTTCTATTCTGTCTTCCTTCGTGTCTTCGATGAATCGCCTCTGCGCATATTCGCAGAGTGGCTTCCTCTGAGGAAGCGTTGGCCACAAGCCTCGGCTTTTCCCCATGTGCCCCAGCAATAGAGAAGGTGTTTGTCTGTTTAGCAGGATTTTTTGCTACATCACATATTCCAAATTCAACTCGCTACGGTGAAACAAAAAGTCATTGAGTCATGTCCTTAAGTATGTCATCATTTAAATGGTGGATCTTCTCTTAAGAAAGGTTGGAATATTACCAAGAGCCACTGTAAATGAGCCATTCTATATCAAAAACCAAGAAAACATCAGTGGTTAACATCAATATCAACTTATATTCAACTCTGTAGAAACTCACAACACATTTCACAAACATGTCTGAATTGCCAACCACCAGGATTTCCAAACAAATCTTCCAACCATTTCAACCACCAAGTTTCAAGAGGACGGCACCTTCACCCGTGACCTGACGATGAGAATTTCATGCCATGGCATACATGGGAAAACAAACGCATGGACTTGCGATGGCATATAAAAGGACTTAAATATCATAATGGAAAATATAACGATATATATATATATAGGAACTACTAGGAACCCGGCGCATAGACGGCCGTGGCTCAAAATGAAGAATGAGTATCATCCGGCTTGATTTTCTGCACGTTTGTAAGGGGATTTCTCAAGTTTCAGGTGTATACACTTTTTGTGGCTGAATTCCATTGGAAAGTTAGCAAAATGGCGTTTTCGCCTCAGCGAAACGATCATTTTA
>Ga0126342_10014231_pt1 | contig 14061 bp, 9 predicted proteins | sample Cyp1metagenome_FD_92528 | JGI IMG/M metagenome (GOLD analysis project Ga0126342, IMG submission 92528) | Coral microbial communities from Lord Howe Island, Old Settlement Bay, Australia - Cyphastrea 1 metagenome | ecosystem: Host-associated > Invertebrates > Cnidaria > Coral ...
GATAAACCTAGAACAAGGACAAAAACCGTTAAGCTAACGACTCAGCAGCACCTTTTCCAACTGAGCCGCAATGCTGTAGTGCAACTAGCTTACATGTGTGTTTTATGGTGAGGTGATTTTACAGAAACTGGAAACCCCCATCCACTGGTGAATCAACATATATTCCTGTGTATTCCCCATTAAACACATTAAAACTGACCATGGTCAACCTTTGGTAGTCACACATCTTTTGCTGGTTATTTAGTCATTTTCCATGGCCAAGAACTAAAGGATTCAACTAGCCATCCAAGGTTGGGCCCGCCTGGTTCAGCAGTATACTGGGAATCGATCCACCAAGCGAAGTGCTGCGCAGCTGCGCAGCGTGGGAGACTCAAGGCATGGCATATTTAAATAGATTAAATGGTAAATGGTACATGTCTATTAACTTATGGTTAACCTATGGTCTATGCTTAATTGGGTTAAATCTATATAATTTAATATAATTTAATATATGATATTTATACATATAAGAATCAATAGGGGTAATGTGGTAAACCCAATCATAAACATGGGGATTTAAAACACAAACATGGTGATTTATACATCGATTAAAGTGGTAAACCCAATGCCTTAAACCATCCACAATAGAGGTTTATGAAATTGAATTGGGTATTCCCCTATCTGGGATGATGTAAAATGCCTACCATTGGCTGGTGTAAAATGCCTACCAATGGCTGGTGAATGGGATGGTTATCGCATTGGGTATACCACATTGCTAGAAATTATTCTTACAGTAGTGGATCCATTTCTATCATTTTCTATCCGCTTTTGGGCGTTCAACAAGCTCAGTATATGATGGCTCAATAGATTTGACCGCTGGGACGTCACGGGGACTCTGCCTTTCAATGTACAACACATGCATGAGGTGTGTGTGTTTGGCCCTGCCATGCAACAACAAACTTACACACCCGTGCAAACCAAGGCGCTACTTTGGATGCTGGTGACAGGTATGTAAATTAAATGTGTATGTATATGCATGTGTGTATATATGTATATATATATAATCTGCATACACACTTGCGCACATGATAATTTTATATAGTACATACATGTATATACATGTACATATATTGCTTGGTGGAACCTACCCCCTGAACATATTGACAACGCGTCAATGGAGATCATCCGGGAATGTCAGGGATGATCAAGCCCTGCCTCGTATACACCTTGGAACAGGGAGTTTACCCTCCCAATGCAGTGTCACAGTTGCAACATTCAAACAGGATTGGATGGGAAAATCACAGGAACCCAAACATATTACAGATCTACAGGATCCCCACATATTCAAGGAGAAGACACATGGATTCCCTGTAATATTTTCGCAACCAACCCACAGAAACAAATGCCAATGGTGCACCAGTGCATCATTGGTCGGCCCCAACATTACTCTCATCGAATGGTGCATCAGAGAATTGTGTGTATAAAGACTTTTCAACATGAAACATGAAAATCACAAACATGATCCACGCAACAAAATCAATGAAGATCTTCAATGATCATCTAGAACACATAAACACCCTTTGGCCCTTTGAACATTTTGAAGTAACCAGCATCTTCCCAGCTTCTCTCCATCCAACAAAGGAACTCTCATTGCAGCCCGTGGTGGAGCGATTACCCAGCTCAAAATACAGGCAGTCCTCAAAGAGCGTAGCGAGGTGCACCATAAATAGCGATAGATTCAACGCCACAAGCGCATGGGCGAGTGGATGTGCATAAACCGTGAACTATGCACGTGCGCACAGAGATTTATACATACATACACCTACAAATAATGTATATGTAGATATGGGCGTATATGTGTGCTGTATATACACATACCGAAACACATAAATCAATAGATAAATCAATACACCCTCTACCTAATATTCACCACATCTTCTGGGCCAAGATTCCCAGTCCAGAACATGCTGAAACGCAGCAGGCAGGCAATGGTCGTGCATCCTGAGCGCCAACAAAACAACCGCCACCATTGCCTCCATCAACAGCAAAAAAGGCAAAGGTTTTGTTGGTTTTACTGGATTTGTTTAAAGGTTTTTAAAAGCAGATCCTGATGTCTGGCCATCCCGGATTTACTTCAAACATCTTCTAACTATTCTTGCAGCTTTGGGCTGCATCCAATGCTGCAGCTCCTTTCTGAAGCGTGTCAAGTAGCCAATCATAGCAAACCTACTGTCCAAGGAGCATGATGGCCAAAGCCCGCAAAGTGAGGCTCATGGATGGAATGCTGGCATCGCTGCTTGCAGTCTCCCCAATCCAGCCTGAACAGTGGAACATGACTCCACTGTTAAGACAACATATAAGATCTTGACCAGCAATGAGCTGTAGATTCGCTTTGATGACCAACAATTGTCCGGGAAAATCGGGGACTAGACTAGACAAAATCATTCCAACGAGGAAAGGACATGCCAGAGCAGCAATAACGCGATTTCACGAGCAGAATTTGAGATCGCCAATGTTAGATACCGCCCTGGAAGGGGGACGGGATTAACCCAACAGAATGTACCAGCTGCATGTCGGGAACATCGCTGAATCAGCATCACATGACCAACCTTGGATACCTTTTAGAGAAAGCCAACTTCAAGGGATACAGTAAAAAAAAATATATGTGGGTTTCCCAAAATTGGGACCTGCCGAACCATCCAAAAAACAGTAGCTGCTTGCAGGGAATCCCATGGTCAACGGCGTCCCCAACTTAGCCAAACAATAGACGCGCAACCGCCCTGCCGACTCGATGTGGTTGGGGAGCTCTGCTTGAAGCTCCTTTTCATAGAGAATATGGTTACCGGCTCCGAACAGCTTTGTCCGTTCACCACTGGATAGATCGATATCATATACCATTAAAAATCCAATTGGTATTCCATTTGCATACCATTTACATTCCACAAGTAAGTATTCCAGTTCTCTTCATTTCTCTTCCATGTATAACATCTTCTCCATTTATTTATATATATATGTATATTATATATATATATATATTCATTGATATTCCTGCATTCCATTTATCAGAGTGGATGGGCACTCCCTAAACCCCACCCCCCCACCACTAACTCCCCCACTGAGCAACTCAGTCACCTTGCCTCGCAAGCGTCTCAAAGCATCCAAGGACTCAGTGGGGAATTCCAACCTGCCCATGATCCAAGGCGGAAACCCGCCAAAATGATGGGCTCAAGAAGTCCTAGTTGTCTAAGTTTTCAAACACAAATATACACACATACGTATATATATATATATATACATATGTATATATACTGTATATAATAGATATGTAGCTGAGGATGATCTAGACATGGCAATCCCGACTAATTAGTCTGGGTAAATTGTAATAATTCACTAGCCTAAAATAAGGCTCTATTAGGATAATTCCCCAATCCTAACCATCATTCCAGTGAGGTCACTGTGAGGTCACTATAATCTACCAAGATTAATGATTGGTTTTACCATGAACAAATGATCTAGTGATGTGGCCACGTCTTCAGAGTCTTCCAAGCACCAAATCACTTCCAGTGACATGCCGACGTCATCCGACGTCATTTTTCATCATCTTGAATCATCTGAAATACCACCAACATATCCAAAAAACGTCCACAATCATCTTGCATAGTCCCAAATAATCTTAAATGATCTGTGGTCATCTTAAGACACTGGATATCAACAACAATCATCTAAAAACCTCCTAACATCATCTAAAATTATCTGAATTTCTCTACGCCTGAAATCATCTATCATCACCATATGGTCTCTCATGCATTCTTCCTTCCGCCCCAGCCTGGCCAATTCACCTGGGAGGAGTGCGGTGAATGGGGTTGGGGCCCTGAACGAAGGTTGCTCGTTTTACCCCGGGGGCTGCGGGACAAGTGGTATATCACATTTAGCCATCAAACGGTGGTGTTTTAACTTTCAAACATGGTGATTTCATCAACTAATGTTCATAAAGCAATGTCATGAACCACCCATATGTTGATGGTCTATACCACCCACTTATATATATATTTAAATTGGGGATGGTTTACTATTCTTTACCAACACTAGTCTAGTTTCTTCCATTGTGAATCTGACTGGCTTTAAACCCATTGTTTGCGTCCTCTTATTTTCGGCTACATTAGCGGTAAGAGGTGGCGTGTTCTACCCGACGATAAATCGGATGTACTACCAACATGACTAAGTTCAGAAACCCTGCGAAGACAATATTTTCTAGCTGGCAATGACAACATCCCCAACAGCATTGTTGAAAATTGGCCTAGTTTAACCTCCCCTTCACCAGCTGGTAGGGCTTTTCAGCAACAATAAGGCATGAATTTTGTGATTCCATTGCTCTTAGATGCCCTGCCAAAAACAATTCTTGGCCTGCGTGAACATATTATACACACATATCCTCATCACATTTGCGGAACACATTGACTATCAAATTTGCCAAACACTTTAGAACCCATCCCCCCGTCAAAATGGTAAACACATGTCAAAACCACCTATGAAACTACCCAACTCGAATGGATTCTTGGGGTCAAACTGTTAGTCGGACATTCTATCCCCATGTATGTCGCCATTGAGCATTGCATACCCAGGGATATATTTGATTTATTGCCAATTTATATCTTCGGGACCACTGGTATATTCCCATGATATCCCCAGTTGTTATCCCCTAAATCCATCATTCTTTGGTGAAACCATTGTCCACATTTTTTGCATTATATATAATTATATATATATATCCCCTATCCCATTTTATCCCCTCATTCTGGGTTAGATCCCTTGTAAGTTCCTAGATTTGATGGTTTAACACTTAGTAGTGATTCTGAGGACTGCCTAATAAACCATCAAACTTCCCGAAATTTGGGTAATTAAAAGGGGATACAATGACTAAGTATAATGCTAGTAAAGCAATAAGATCCACCATCCTTAATCATCAAAATATGGGCGGTCTATTATTTACTGGGGGTAATTCAATTTTGTTACTACTAGTGATAGTTTAGTGTAGTTTACTACTGGCGAATATGCGTTTTTTCCTACATGGGGATATATACATTAGTTGATGAAATCACCGTGCTTGATGGCTAAAACATGTTAAAACAATCTTTGATAGTTAAAACAGACTACTTTTTCATAGTTAAATCCCCATTGTTTGAAGGGTAACACACCATTCCCATCACTTCTCCCACAGCTTTTGCCGGAGCCGCGCAGCAGCCTCCAGCGATCATCGAAGCCCAGCCCCTCGCAGTCCAAGTGCTGCAGCGTTGCGAAGCGATCGCGTCGGGGCACCTTGGAACTGGGTGCCACCCTACTGGAGCGCTTTAGAGACTCCCAAAGTGATGGAAGTTGGAGAAACATAGGGATTTTTAGTTCCTTGCCTTGTTTAAGACTGCCGTCTTCTATTTGCACAGTTGATGGAGCACTACCATCCAAAACATGAAATTACTTTTTTCTTTGAAAAAATAGAGATGTTACCATCAGACGTAGAGATATTCATGGGATAATTAATGGGATATCTGAAAGTGGTATACCCTCAATTCTTAGCCATATGAATAGGGACAATGATGATTAACTATATAGTGGATTTAGGGATAGCAAATGTTTAGACAAAGCGACAAACAACATAGAAGTTCATGGAAGCTGTCCAAAAAAATGGGGGTAGAGAAGGGGAGGGGGGAGAAGAGAGAAATCGAATTTAAACATCACATGTTGGGAATATAATTAACAGGGAATGTCACCAACAAGTATGGGAATACAAATAAATGGGGATATTGATGGGATATACTGGGATATCTACACTATAGCCCATAGCCTTACCACTTGCAGGGTTTACTCCAATATTTGATGGTAAGTAAAGACCATTTGGGCGTCTCTGAAAATGGGGAATATGATCAAATGGCAGTTTTTTTTGGGAAGCAATGATAGAGCATCGGTTTTACTCCACTGCAATGGCAAGGTTGCATTACAATGGAATACCAAGGGTTTCTTCTGAAGAAAACAATGAAGAAAACTATGGAAAAACCATGGTTTTGCGGCAAAAGAACATAACATCTGTCAAGTTGCGCAGAGTGGCCGGCCATGGGGCCATGAATTTTGAGTAGGTAAATTACTTCCATATCTGGCCGTTTGGGGAAATTTTGATGTTCCAAGCGCCTGGTGTATGCTGGCACATTCTGAACCTGCCAGAATCCGAAACGATCCGAATTTGGGGGTGGTTTTCTTGGGATCATCATCCCACAACACCAGCCAGGTGCTGATTGCTGGTTTATTCTCTTTATCTTCTTGGTACGCACCCAGTCTCTGTAGGGCTGAGCTGTAATTCTGCACCAAGCTGGCTGAAACCATCATTTTTGTTGATTCTCCTGGTTTTCTTGGTCATATCAAGTCATATCAGCTATAGTCCAATCATTTTACTATGGCTAATCTTGGATACCATGCACACAACATATAGCTAGTGATATTTTGTCCCCTTTTGTAGCAACATACTAGTTGATGTGGCACACTTGTCAGCCCAAAAATGAACCAATGGGGGATGATTGATACCACCCATTTCTGGTAAAACTGGAGATGATTAATCCCGTTTTACATCGCTGATACAGTGAGGACGTATAAGATTGGAAGCCTATGGGCCGATTCCCCCTCATCATATCCACACCCCCCGTTCATGAGCACGTTTTATCATCTGGAACAAACAGAGCAATAAAAATTTATAATTCCTCCTGAGCAGTTTGTGCAAACTACTTTTCTATAATTCCTTTTTTGGTGCAATGCTTTATACATAAACATATGGCTATTATATATGTATATATATCCTGCATATAATCCATGCTAGAAATCCCATGAGTGTGATAAACCCAATGCCCTAACCCCTGCCAACAAAAAACGTCACAACATTTTTATGGGATTCAAACCATCCCCAGCTCTGAAGACCTGTTGCTTCACCTTTTCGGCCGCATCGTCCAGCAAAATCTGCCTCGAACAGCAAGGCCGTCTGGATCCAAACAACATGTCAGATGTAAGCAAAGAAACATGTGGATTCAAGTTGAAGCAGAAAACAGGGGATTTTGCAATCATCTGGATTCACGCCGCCAAACAAATGTTTTGTACACCAAACATGGGAAATTACACAGCAAAACAGAAGGTTGAAGCAGCAAGCAAAGTGCATTTGATCATATTTAACCACCTAGCAACATGGTGTCACCAAACGTCACCAAGAAATAAACGAGTTTAACATATCTATCCAACCGGCAACACATGCGAATGAAAGAGCTGAAGTTTGAATAAAACCAAGTTAACAGCTGGTTGGAATCAATCGCTCTCTCCTTCTTACTCTCTCTCTCTCTCTCTCCTTACATGTACATGTATATATATATATTACATTCATAGACACACACACAAATAAATGAACACATAGATAGAAAACATATATAATAAATAAATAAATGTGCACACACACACACACGCATATATATATATATATACATGTATTATATATATATATGTATACATGTATTAAATATATATACATGTATATATATATATACATATATATAAACAAATATATATATATATATCAGAGGTGCCCATGGAAGCCACAACTGACTCGCCATTTCAAGGGTCCGAAACGATTCCATGCCGTTTCGTTTTCCCTCGCCATGGATGGTACCATCTGTGGTCAAAGCATTTGGAGGTCCGATCCCATCTCCGAGAGTTCAGCCAGGGCTAAAGGCGAGCCATTGGCCCAATGCCCAGGACTAATGTTCAATATTACAGTAATCAATTTGAACCATCATCCCCAAAATAGTCAAAAAGTAAATCCTGTTTGAAACCAGCGGCCAATGAACCAGTGCAGTGGTTTCCTGCAAGTTTCCCCCCCGAATGTTCCAAGCTGCAGCAAGGCATCAGGTTCCACTGCTGCCACGCCCCAGCCTTGAAGCGATCACCGTTTTGGGGCCGTGACACGTATATTTATCTATTCAGCCATCTTTGCAGCCATCCATCCATCCATCCGTCCATCCCTCCATCCATCCATCCATCCATCCATCTACTTGTCTATCTATGTATATACATATATATATATATGGAATCACATCAAGCGGTGCGGTCCCAAGATAGAAACCATAGCCCCGAACCGCTGAGGTCCTGACAGATCCAAAGAAATCTCCAGCGTGGCATCGCAAAAGATCTCCGATCTCCGCATCGCCGTCATGGCCAGTTTCCCATGAAAACCGGAGCTGTTTTTGGGTTTTTCTGTCATCACTATGTGAGTAAAACAAGGTCAGAAACCATCCCCCAGTCACCACCATTTTTATAGGTGGTTAAACCAGTCCCAAGTCCCAAATGGGTCGTTTATGACATTGTTTTCCCACATTAATGTGTTTAAAGGTGTTTAAATGTGATTTCTTTGTGTACTTGCTATATTTACTACCCGTGTAGTTGTCGAATATTGTCTCAATGTACTTGCAAATGGACAGTAACCCCATGCCTACCAAACACACCAAACTGGGGAGTGTCGGATGCAGAAAGTGTTTGCATGGGCTTTAGCAAGGTTTACCCCGATAAATGTTGTCCACTTAACTCACCATGTTTAGATATGTTTGATTGAGTGGTTAAAGCATGTTACATCCCGGGTGAATCTATTTTTCTATGTGTGTATTTACCAGCTATGGTTGCTGAGATTCAGTGGCACCTTCGGGCAGAGTCAAAGAGAGCTTCGTTGAAGGCTGAAGTCCTCTGGAAATCTTAGGAATGCTGACCTTGGATTCAACAAACTGCACCCCTGAAGCCTGAAGCACAAGGATACAGAAATAAAATGAAATAAATACATAGATGGGCTGACGTAATTCTTCAACTTCTTCATGGTTTCCAGGTTTCCAACTCCTTGTCTGAGGCATTTTTGGGATGCGAGTGCCCGTGATCCCGCGCCGTGGTGCCAGTTTCACTGGGCACTGGGCGGTTCGAAAAGCGTCTCTGAGTCGTGGTGGTTTCTCTGAGTTGTGGATCCAAAAAAGGATTTGGGGGTGAGGCGAAACAACTGAGGCAAACTCGTTCTCCAAATCAGGGACCTCCCCAAGCCTTTTGTTTTCTTTTTGTTTCAACTTAATTATATAATTGATGGGTTTAGCATCACTGGGTTGGCTCTTGAGAAACCGTGCGAGTGATTGCTCCCACAATTTCTGCGAGGTCCATCGCAGTGAAACGTCGTACATTTGGTCTAAATATGGGCGGCCAGAGGATGTAGCATGGATACCGCTTTCTCAAAATCAACATCAACAATCAATTCAACCAGCCCTCCGAGTTCATCCAAATCGACATAATCGACTGTAATATAGTGTATGCGACAACGGAGGGCACAATTATCAAACACTTCCTGCGCAGTTTCCCGCACCTTGACCGCAAAAAAAGCCTCACCAAGGCTTACACGAAACTTTACTTGTTGGTGGTTGAACCACGCATGCAAAAAGTCAAAGTTTGGATCAGAGTCCCAGTGTTTACACCACCAGCTTTAGATGCACCAAGAGTTGTCGGAGCCGGTCAGCATCGTTTCCAGAAATTGCTGTTTCTCCAGGACTTCTCTCACTCGATGGTCCACACTCATCAGATCTGTATCTGCCTGAGAGCAAAGGCGCTGGATTCACAGTCAACTCACCATGGCTGGTTGCTGGGATCATCACATCTATGGCTTGGAATCCTTGGAATTTTCACGCAGCCACCAATCAGATTTTGGGCAAATCTGGTCCAAAGCGACGGCGGGTTTTTGACTTTCCTTTTTGGGAGAAGCATCCGAAACAATGATTTACTAGTGGATTCAGGGATACCATATTCTCGGGCAAAGTTGATGGAACAATAGTAATCATAGTAATGGAACAATAGTAATCATAGTAATCAATAGTATCCTTTTAGGACAAATAGTCGGGCCAGTTTAGTCAATCATTATTACAATGTACCTATTACAATTGGTCGTTGAATGGAGGGAACCTTCTATCAACCAGCCAGTGGATGATCCGCTTCGATTCCACCAGACCCCTCGAGTTCCCTAAATAATGTTTGGGTCTATGTGTTTGGGGAAATTGCGCACTAACAACCACGTTCATAAGGGCGGATCTTAATCATCTATCTTTTGGGCGGTTACCCCGTTACATCCAATAACTTTTATTTTGCGGGTGAAATTCCCCATGGCTCTAACCATTTCTGCTGGGTGATTCAGCCCATCATTGGTAGGTTTGGTTATAATTATGTTTCCCATATTCACATCACCCCAATGTTAAAGACCCCCCCCACTGGACCCCCGCAATAAAAAATCCAACACTCAATCAGGGTTTCGTTTGGTTTTTCCTTAATACGCCTGAGGGAAGGGAATGTGCATCCCATTAATTAAATCCAAAGTCTTGTTGCTTAAAATCTCCATTATATGCCCGTCAAATTCTATCGTTGGTGCTCAAATACCGTATTTGCCATCTGGTAATTTCACATAACTATTGAACATAACCATTTATGTTTGATGATTTAGCTCTGAAAAATGGTGATATGGAGGTTTCCTGAAATAGGGGTACCCCTAAGTCATCCACTTTTTCAGGATTTTCCATTATAAACCATTCATTTTGGGGTACCACCATTTATGGAAACCCCCATATTCCAGTTGGCAAACTTATCCCCGGTCCCCATCCCCGGCCGCGTCTTGGCCTCGTTGATGCGGCCCCAGTTGTTACTGGTCATCTCTAGCGTGACGTAGGGCCGTTGGTTCGGCTCCGGCACGTCCAGCTTGCAGCGACTGATGCAGGTCTGGAAGATGAAGGTGTTCCTGGCCGACACATTTTTGGGGAAAGGTGTAGATCATACTTCAAACGTGATGTCGATATGTATGTGAATTACTTAATGTTTTACATGTTGAGACATATATTTATACATGTACAAGTGCATTTATGTATATATATGTTTACCTACAGGCCAATGGAGTATGTGCATATATATATAAATAAAGTATATGTAGATCTATAAGTCTATAACTGTAAATATAATCATAAAATATCACATATTTAGCACCGTCTGGTGCCAGGGGGGTGGAACCCCTAACAAAAAATAAAATGTAGGGGCCTAAGGGCGAAATGCCAATAAAATAAGAGGGCATAAGGTAAGATAGGAAACCCAAACAAAATACAATGGACAGGTACGAAAAAAATATGACGTCAGGCCCCCTCCACCTGGCACCTGTTGGGCTTCGGGCCCCGGCATTTTTTGATTGGTTTTAATCATCTTTGAAGGAAACCCCCCAAAATGGCAAGATCCAACCTCCAACATACAAAAAAATATAATTGGATCCAATTCTGACATCTGGATGGTTTCCAGAAAACATATAGATAAAATTAAATAAACTGAAGAAATCTCATTGGCTGCTGTGAGCTGCCCGTGTGTCTTTTGTTGGCCAAGGGAGGCAATAGAAAATGAGGGGGGCCAACCCATTTTCGAATTACCCATTTTCAGTTTCATATGCCCCATAATGTCCAAGTGATTCCAAATCTCTGGAACATTTCACAAAATGATCGGACCGTTCACAGCTGTGCATCTTTGCTATCATGCTTTCTCTGTCAGTTAACTTGATGGGTTGGGCACCTCAAAAAAAACATGCACCCACAAAATAAAATGCTGGGGTCTGACCCCATTTTATTTTCAGATTTGTTTGATTTTTTTTTAGGGGTTCCTGCCCCCTCATTCTCTTCAGGTACACCAAACGGCTGTCATATTTATACATATTTACATATCCGCGAATGAATCAGGACTCAAATGCCGAACCTAAAAACAAAATGCGGTTTGCAAACAATAGCCTCTAACATAGCTATGGAGAATCACTATTGGTAAAAGGTATATAATCATTTATCTGTTATCTATAAAAGGCAATTTTCCAAAGAAAACTTTCAAATTTCCAGACGATAGGCATAGAAATAGGGTGGCCAACATCAGCATTCAAAATATCAAACTGCAGTTTCTTCTCAAAAAAACAAGAAGGGGCTGGGAACTCAAAAAGGAACTTAACTTGAACTTCAGAACCAGAAGCACCACTGACTCGACTGAACAAAGCCGATTTGAAAGATGCTGATGGCGAATAGGTGAGCAGAACTGTGAGGTTTATTCATTGGTACGGTCAAGCCTCTTCATATCTGGAGATCCAGCACGATGTCACCACTGTACATGCCTAATCATACAGAAGTGGATAGACATGGAATATATCTCCAATTTAGACCCACATGCGACTGTGGTAAACTGTCATAGCAATGCTGGAGGGAACTTCTACCCATTTCTGGTGAGGTAATGGTGGCAAAGGCTCTGGACAGCGGTGATGAACTCACTGAAGTCCGACAGATCAATGAAGACTATCTGGTGAAGCACCTCAGTTGATATGTCGGATGGGTCAAAAGCTACAGCTACCTAAATGGGGCTTCCATCGAAGGAAGTTTAGAAGTCAAACTTCCGACAATACGGACAGCAGAGGTGGGAAGAGTCAGAGAAGAGCAGAGAAGAGAAAGAGCCAGAAGAAAGAAGATGCAGGTGCGGGAAAAGGTAGCAAAGTCGCGAAACACTCTGTTTTTCCAATGATTTGTGGCTCCGGAAGGTCGAAAAGTAGGCTCGCTAAAGCGGCGGGTGCGGAGCCATCTGGCTAGATGCGAGATCAAAAATGGCACGCCGTTGTGGCGCGAAGCGCATGTGGAAGTCAAAAGTCGTAAACACCTCAGTGTCGAAACGCTTTTGGAAGTTGACACATTGAAAAAGTGGACGCCGCTGTGGCGCGAAGCACATTTCCCAGTCAAAATGTACAAAGTCCAAAAGTTGCGTCGAAAAAGTGGACACCGCTGTGGCGCGAAGCACATTTCCCAGTCAAAATGTACATAGCACTTGAGTGTCGGAGCACGTTTGGAAGTTGCGTCGAAAAAGTGGACGCAACTGTGGCGCGAAGCATATTTCGAAGTCAAAATGTACAAATCACACCAACTTCGAAGCACCTTTGGAAGTTGAGATGTCGAAAAGTTCGCGCGGTTGTGGCGCGAAGCACATTTCCAAGTCAAAATGTTAAAAGCACCACATGCCCGGACCACTTTTGAAGGTTCAGATGTGGTTTCGTGTGGCAGGCGCAAGGGATTCTGCACCTTGCCACAAGTGAGCAAAACGTGAGGGTTTTGTGGCATTTCCAAAAACGATGGCAGGCGTGGGACATTTGAAGGATCTGGAAAGATGCATTTCGCGTGGCAGGCGCAGTACAAGAGACATGTTCATCAGAGATGTTAGGCGGTCAGGGCGCTGATTTCTCAAAATGGTTTGCATTTTGGAGCATCAGATCTTCAGGTTTGCTAAGATGATTTTGCGTGACAGGTGCAGCACTTCGTATGACCTGGCATCACTTTTTGCACGCGCAATACTTGAGAGACCTGGACTGGAAAAATTGCAAAACTCATTGGCACAAGGCCGTCAGCTCTGCACTCAACTGTCCATTTTTGAAGGAAGTCTCGCAGAATTGCTTCGTTTTGGATGCTGTCAACTTCGAAAATTGAGGAAGTCTGGCAGAACTCCTGCGTCTGTCAAGTTCAAAAATTGAGGAAGTCTCGCAGAATAGCAACTACCTACAACTACTACTACAACTACCTACAACAACAAGTAGTAGTAGTAGTAGTAGTAGTAGTAGTAGTAGTGGTAGTAGTAGTAGTAGTAGTAGTAGCAGCAGAGTAGTAGTAGTAGTAGTAGTAGTAGTAGTACTAGTACTACAGTACTACTAGTACTACAGTACTACTAGTACTACTAGTACTACTAGTACTACTAGTACTACTACTGCTGCTGCTGCTACTACAACACACTAACACACTAACACACTAGCACTTCCATTACACTACAGCGACAGCTAGAACTACAACTGCAACTACAACTGCCACTACAACTACACACTAACCCTTCCATTACACTACACTACAACTACAACTACACCTAGAACTACAGCTACAACTACAACTTCAACTTCACTACAATTTCACTACAAGTACGAGTGCAAATACAACTACAACTACACCACAC
>Ga0126342_10014232_pt1 | contig 14060 bp, 14 predicted proteins | sample Cyp1metagenome_FD_92528 | JGI IMG/M metagenome (GOLD analysis project Ga0126342, IMG submission 92528) | Coral microbial communities from Lord Howe Island, Old Settlement Bay, Australia - Cyphastrea 1 metagenome | ecosystem: Host-associated > Invertebrates > Cnidaria > Coral ...
GCCGGCGCCGGCCACGCGCAGGTGGGATATGGCGGGATGACAGATGAATGGGACATCGATGGTGAGTGGTGTCCAAGAAAAACATTGCCTTTTGGCGAAGCAAAATAGGTTGGTCTCAAACAATTTTACCGGCCGTTTGTTGTTGGGAAAATGATTATAAGTCATCAACATTGCGGGTGCCCTATTTCTCGAAGTCAGAGGGGGTTACCAATATGAAGCCAGCAATTGGTCGTTTTTGATTCGGGGTTGTGACGATAGATTGAGCCACAGCCAATTAATTGGTTGGTGCGTTTTTGCAAAATCGGATGCGACCAAAAGCCAATCAGTGGAGACAAGCTCAACATTTTGCTACTTGGAGGGTCATTATATCGTCCCAGAGATCCAACATGACTTACAATTTGATAGTTGATAGTCATGTAAGCTGTGGCCCCCCAACTAGCTGCATAGTGGCCAATATCCCACTATGTCATTACATCATATGACAAAATCGCATTATATCCCCACTACTTTCTGGTAGTCTAACATAGCTCTGGATTTTTTTTCCGTTTTTTTTTCCATAGATGTGAGTGAAATTCCCAGCCAGGTCGTCCCCAGCGTTTTTGCTGGTTCAATCCCCTGAGTGGGGATTCCCCGGGGTCCCTTGGGACCGGGGGACTGTCCTGGAACACATTCAGCGTTTAGCGTTGAAACAATGCACCAACAACAATAGGATTTCATCGGGATATAGTTGGGACATCATTGGGATGTACTTGGGTATACTTGCTATACTATGGATGGATTAATAGATACAAAGTGAGGCCCCCTAGACTACTAGATAGCTAAGTTGGTTTATAACTCCAATAACTATGGTTTATGGTACTTATAACTATAGTTACTGGGGTTTATAAACCAATTTACAACTGGGGGGCCCACATTGTATTAATGGGATGTTAATGGAAATACAATGGAAATATAATGGGATAATATAACTATAGCAAGATGTGATACGGATAACAAAAATGTGGATGAAATTCTTCATCTCCCAAAAAATGACATTTTTACGTCGAATATTGCCCACATTTTTTTTGTGGGGAATCATCCCCGGTCATGACCGTATGAGATCAGTCTTGTTTCCTTGGGGATCGAACAAAATCCATGGTGGATACCATTGGGTACCCCAGATTTGATACATGGTGTTTCCATGCTGATGGATTTTCCGGTGGGGTGTCTAAGCATATTTTCAGAGACTATGGCGGGCCCATACGTTTTTTAAACATACCCTTTAAATGGTAATGACTGTTACAGTTTGCAAACTGGAAAATGGCCCATAGAAATAGTTGATTTACCTATTAAAGATGGTGATGTTCAATAGCTATGTTAGTTTACCAGAGGGTAAAACATATTTCCCAGTGCCAATTGTTGAAATTTGGGTGGGACACCTTCCACATTTCAGTGTGAAACAACCAAGTGCGACAGGTTGTGCAAGGTAGCAAGACAGAGTTGTCACATTAGCTGTGAACAGCTGTCAATCAGAGCTACGCGATAAGAGTTGCAAGAGTTGCAAGGAGTGGCACCAGTTCTTCTTGTTATTAGGTACCCCATGATCCAGCGGGTTATCATCATGTATGTATATATATATAATATTAATTGAATTGCCTACTTTGGGGTATACCTAATTTTCAGAGAAACCCTGCTGTGTTTTTTTGTTTAAAGAAAGGTGCAACTTTACACAGAGCATGACTTTGACAGATATCTCCCAGCATGTCGGTGGTGCCCCTGCAGTCTTGTAACTGTTTTTGTTTCAACCCATTAACAAGAGATATCAATTTATAAAGCCAACTGTCATTGGAGTCGTGTATTCAGCTTCACCTGAAGAGATGAATGCACGCGTAAGAAAAAAGGCCATGCTGGCTATTTTCAAGAGATTTGTCCATCTAAATGTTGGATAGACGATGTATGAATATATTTAGATTTATATGATGTGTGTATATTCATGCTTATATATAATATAATATAATAGTATTTTTATTGTGCATCTATCTCTATATATATATGATATATATATATATATATTGTTAAAACCATGTCCGGAAAATAGCAATAAGAAGAAGAACTGCGGAGGTCTTTACCTCTTCAAAACTGGCTTAAGACTGTTTAATTTGAAAAATACCGGCAGAAAACAAAAAAACGAGTTCGGTGTTTTTAACATGTTCTTTTTGTCAAAAAGAAACACGTCAACAAAAATGGGATGTGACCCCCAACTACTGACTTTCGTTCTTTTTTCCACGGGATGCCTCAACCACAAGGCAGAAAGAGTAGGACTCGTGAAAAAGAAATGTCAAGGAGACTGGGCCGGAACCTGCCCTCGAAAAACTGGGATTTCATTCATTTAGTTTTGTCTGTACCATCTGGTTATTTAACATAACCATGGAAAATCACCATTTTTAATAAGTAAACCATCTATAAATGGGCCATTTTCCATGGCTATGTTAAATAACCAGATGGTAATGGGGGATTGAATTCGAATGGAAATTTTGCAAGAAACCTCCATAAAATCATTGGCAGAAATCCTAGTTTGGAGTAGGTTTTCTCAGAAAGTTCAATCCATAAGACTGGAATTACGGGAACTGCATTGGGGAGATCCCAAAATGGCTAAAGTTGTCAGACTTGTGAGTGCACCTTGAAAAAAATCGGCCTTAGAAGGCAGAGCAGACATCTGACCATGCTGTCACGGTTGGTGCATCTTCCCAAGACTGAAGCTGCTTGCTTTGTTCGGCACCCATGGGCCTTCTCATCTCAAGTTCCTGGACGCGCCAGTGGAGTTTTCAGGTAGGATTCCTGCGATGCGGGAGCGCAGGCTTGGACATTATAACTATAATAGTTTTGCTGCAACCAAGGTTTTCAGACGCGCGCGCGCGTGTCACGAAAATTAAACCTGGCCATGAGCCTGTGTGGTAGTTGCGTTTGCAATGTGGGGCTGTGGGGTCTGGATACTGGCGGCCGCCACAATAGGGACGGTGACTTTGCTTTCAATTTCAAACGCCTACTTCAACACATTCCATGCCAGTGCGCTGGCTGCCTGGGGTGAAAAACGCGAGAGCAACAAAGACTATATTCAGCTAAATTGTCGCAGTTTGTTTGTTCACCAGACCTTTCACAAACCCAAAGACAATCACCGTGCCTTATTTGTTAAGACGTTTCCACTTTCTCATGGTCCATCGGTGGGCATGGCTTGACACCAGGCCAATTGTAGTAGCGTGAAGATCGTGATTGCGGGACTGGAGCGCGTGTTGCTGCGGTGCAACGCGGCTGTGATGGAACACTTTGTTGGTGAGGAACAAGTGGTGCTTTCGCTCAGGGTTCAACAGCAAATTGATGTTGCAAATGTTTGCAATGTGTGTGAAACTGTCCCAGGACTTGTTATATATAATCGTTTGCACTATTGCTTCCTTCCAAACTCAATTTTTTGTCCGACGTTGGGTGGGGCCACTCACTCCGCCCCTCTGCTGGCGGTTTTACCGTGGCAACGGGCTCCAAAGAGCAGTGTTTGCCGCGGGGGCCGTGGTTGGAAGTCGGTGATTTGAGGAGACGGAGGGAAACATGTGTTTTTTTTCTGGATATTGTTTTTTTTGAGTGATAAGTCAACAAGCGGCACCGATTGAAAGAATTGGTTGGTTACCACTGTCACCTCCACATTGTGATTTTCAGTGGTTGTTTATCAAAAATCGTTCCATGCGCCACCTGGGTTTTAGCCAACGTTGGCCGGTTGCTCTACATTTTTATGAATCTTCCAGAGTTTCCTCAAATGGCCAAAGGCACTCCTGCCTAGTTCATGCCTGCCGGCCTCGAATCATGAATGCTTGCATGAACCAACTGCCAGTTGATCACTGATAGATTGTGATACTAAGTTTGGCTTAATTTATGCCCCCAAAATGCATGAATACGCAGGTTTACTAAGTGTAAGTAATACGGTCACAATAATGCATGATATGCATGGAATGTCGTGGTATAGACTAGAGTCTGAAACGATTTCCCCAAAACATGTTTCAATGTTTTGCCCATTGGTTTGTGCATTGATGGCATTGTCCCAGTGGGTGATGGGAATTTCGGAATGTGCTTCGTTTGCAGGCCGCCCCAGAGGTACGATCAGTTCAGGTTTCAACAGCGGATACCAGAATATTTTGCATACCATCATCTGATAAAATATCGTAGGTATGGAAAATAATTTGTTTGTAGATATTTACCGATTAAATAGGGTGATTTCGCATAGCCAATTATGTTATTATGTTAAATTACCAGCGGGTTGATGAACAAAATTGAACGACGCCTGAATTGATTTACAAGCAGGCACCCTAGAAAAGGGGCTGGGTTAGCATTGAAAGTGACGAACCAATGTGTTTTTTAGCCAGTGCTGGCGCCGGCTTACGCTTGAGGCACCAATATATATATATATATGTATACATATATACACATATATACATATATATATATATATATGTATGTATGCCCAACATTTGAACAGCATGATTTTGAATCACTTTACCTGAAGATATAGTACTACGAAGATAATCTCATTTGGCGCGCTGAATTATACCAGTATATTTTGACACATAGAAAACTTCAACTTGGCTCAGTTGGCTCATCCTCTGCTGCGCGGTTCAGCTCAAACGGCAAGGGCGCTTGAGCCATGGCACGGGATCAATTGATGCCGGGTAAAATCGACAGCAGAGAGAACGCATCAACATTGACCATCCTAGATGATTTCAGGAGGATGTTTTATTTTTACACAGGTATTGAGAGTTTCTCCCTTTTATAAGGTTTGCCAGCGACTTTTGCTTGTGAAAATAGCGGCTAACCTTGGGAAATCGGATGACGTTTGCATGCATTCACATGTCAGTAGAGCAACCAATGGGTTGTTTTCTGGGCAAAGGTGGGTACATATTCCAAAATTTCATGGAGCATTTGGACATGGTCATGCAAAGATCCACTCCTTATCCGTTCGATACTTCCCCACCTGCCAGGGCTGCATGCCGCCCGCCTCCTCCTCCTCCTCCGCCTCCTCAACCGCGAGGGGCAGATGTCAGTGGGCACTGCCGGACCTCAACAGCGAGCGCCAGATGTCAGATAGAATGCCACACAATGCCAGATAGAATGTCAGAATATGCGTCAGATAGAAACCAGATAGAATGTCAGAATATATATCAGATAAAATGCCAAGCAGGATGCAATATAGAATGCCAGATGGAATGTCAGTAGATCTATGTCAGGAAGACTGCCAGATAGAATGTCAGATTATATATATAAATATATATATATTTATATATTTATATAAATATATATATTTATATATTTATATTTATATATATATATACATCCAATAGCCAATATATTTGATTCCATCTCTCCAGTCTGCTTGGCATAATGGCCATTAAAACTTCACAGCCTCAACCACAAGGGTATCATAAGCGGTATAGGCTGTCTTTAGAATCAATGATTTTGTTGGTGGTTTGAACATGTTTCAATCATGTTTTTTGCCAAACAGTTCCCATCCTTAGAAAATAATAGGGCGAGACCTGATGCAACAAAGTATTATTACTATGGTTCTTACTATATACTTATGACATCTTATGATTCTATATGTATTTTTGTGATTCAATATGTTTCAATCATTTCAATCACACAAAGAAGTCACAAATCTGTGCCATGGTTGTGGCATGAGGCTGGTTTTGCTTTGATCTCGTGTCAGATTTCAAGGATCGCCAGTGCCTGCAACAGTTGCAGGAAAACCCTGGGATTTCCCATGAACTTCATCGCTGCCACCGCCCCTCTTAAGGAGGGACATGCATCGAATCTAAAATCTGTGCATGCTGAGAAAAACCCGCGAAACTTGGGACTCTGCTCATTGAGATGTTTTTTTCCCATCACACTCATCACACCAAGCGATTCTTATCAGTTGCCGCTAAACCCATTTGAGTTTGGTATATCCCGATATCCCCATAATTACCAATCACCTTTCCCAATTCGGAGCGTGTTTTTTTTCTGGATGATTTCGGGCCACACGTAGAGATTTCGGGCCGGATCGACGAAACCCGCACCGCAGTCTGCGGCCTGCGAGGTGCTTGAAACCGTTGCGCGTTTGCCGTATTTCTCCTACATCACGGTGGCGTTGACACTGTTGCTGGGAGATTGGGGTAATGGTTTGGATGTTTTTGAGGTCCAATTTCATGCAAAAACCCACTTCGGAAATGTGGTAAACTATGGTAAACCCATTGAACCCACCATGTTTTCAGTGTACTGTTCTCACGGAGATGATGGATGTTGGTAAAACTTGGTATGGTTCATCATGACATATTATGACGTTTAACCGGTGTTGACCATATCAGGAAGGACTTGTTTTTGGATCAACATCTCTGTTTAAAAGCTCCGCAGGGTCCATTGTCACCCAAGGTCTGCCGGAGGAATTAAGAGGAACTGGGGGTCACCCCGAGAACGATCAGCACATATACCCTCTGGTAAACTGTTATTTACATAACTATATATTGAAAATCACCATGTTTAATGGGAAAATTCACTACAAATGGTCATTTTCAATCGTTATGTTAGTTTACCAGAGGGTATCATCACTGAGATTACCATCAAAAGGTTTGTTGAAACTCCAAGAACTTGATGGGTTGTGGGGATACACTCCAGTAACATAGCGATGAAAAACCATGGTTATTTTCATTTAGTTACATGATTTACCTCTATGACAACGGTGATTTTCCATAAACATGTTAGTTTACAGTAGGCTTCTTTTCAACGAATGAGTTCCTGCAATGACGTGATGTTTCACTCCGGCACAGTTTCACATAAATCAGTGACAATCATGCTCAAAGCAACCGGTCATGTTTTATGTTCAACCATTTGCACACTCAGTTTCAACAGGCAAACGTTTGAACCAGCATGTAATTGAGATAGATGCTCCGCACACTCTGTTTCTGGTTGGTGGTTTGGAACATGAATTTTATTTTTCCATTTGGTTGGGAATTTCATAGCCCCAACTGACGAACTCATATTTTTCAGAGGGGTAGGGCTCAACCACCAACCAGATATCCATCATTATGGTGAAATCAGATGAATCTTCCATTGATGATTTACCCATTAAAAATGGTGATGTTCCATAGTTATGTAAACGTTTACCAGAGGGTAATTGAGATAGATGCTCCGCACACACTGTTTTTATGGTAACTAATACATGACGCGTTGCGACTAATCTCGAAGCCAACGCCGGATTCAACTTGCACGATTTCCAGGTGTTGCATCTCTACGAATCATTAGGCGTTCCACCGGTGGATGGTGCGATCTCATGGGTACCAGAGTTTAGGTAGTTGAAGACAACCCTAAAGTTCTAATGATAGCTGTTCATGAAGACTCAGTTCTAGATAACTTGCTGCGCCAAAAAAAATTGGATATCGGAATATCGGATCGTCGGACACTCTGAAACTATGCTGCATCCATCCCAATTTCTTCTGGCTTCGGTATTTTTTTGCCGCCGAAAATAGAGGTGATGAAATTTGAACAAGCGTTTGCTGTTCCGAAGAGGTGGTTGAGAATTTGAGGGCTATGTAGCTTATGTCTCTTACTTTGCGATCTTCAGTTTGAAACGCACTGTGGGGAACAACTCTGACAGACAATTCTATCCCTGGAACAGCGACCCCTTCCACTTCGGATTTATCCCAGTGGATACGTTTGTTGAAGATACCTTCCATGTGTTGTTTCTACTTGCTGTCTCTAGTTAGTCTGGTTTAATATTCGACGATGTTCCACCCACTATCTATGGATGGATGGATGGATGGATGGACAGACAGAGACAGAGACAGAGACAGAGACAGAGACAGAGACAGAGACAGAGACAGAGACAGAGACAGAGACAGACACAGACACAGACACAGACACAGACACAGACACAGACACAGACACAGACACAGACAGACAGACAGACAGACAGATAGATTAAAAAAACTAGATTCTAGATAGATAAACAATTGGATAATTCAATAAACATAATATATAGGAATATCGAGTGACTCTAGACATTATGTCAATTCATTATAGTTCAATATATGAATATGTACATACACTGTATACATATATATATGTATATATATAGGATGGATGATCATTCCTCACCACGTGATGTCACTGGAATGATGGTCGCTTTGCCTTTTTCGCCAAAGGTTGGTGGAGATCCCCGGAGATACGACACATCCACTCAGCAGAGGAGGACCGATACGCCGGCTGTGTCGACGATTTGGTTATGGGATAAGTTATGGGATAAACCATAAGAAATCCCACAGAAACTGGCCATCCTTTTTTTCATTGAAGTATGGCCATCCACAAAATTTTGACACCAGTATTCCATCCACTGGTTTTGCAATTCATCGTTTTCCTTTTCAAAACTGGCCATGAAACAGGCACAGCAAGTTCGATGGTTGGAAGCTCCAAGCCATAATGATGCGCCACCTTGTACTACAAGGTGCTGGTGCATAGTGAGGTTATAACTCTATGCTTAACTATGCTTAACTATGAGTATTATAACTTTAGTGAGATAGAAAACACACCAACAAAAAAAACAGTCACCACCTTGTATACTATGGAAATGGACTGTGACCAAAGGTCTATATGATTGGCTTCAACTAGAACCATCGGTGTGCCTGAAAGTTGAGTATACGCCAAAATTATGACCATCATTTTAGTGGGGCAAATGGTGATGGTAGCCTATCTTCAGATAAAACCACATCTTTGAGATTGATTTTTCACTGTTGACTTGCTCGTTTTTTTTTTGTATTTCGATCTCCAACACTTTGTGGAGTGCTTCATACTTCCCATTTGATATTCTTTATTTTGTTTCTCGATTTGCGTGCAATGTTGATGCTACAACACCAGGCCGGATTTGCCTGATTTCACCTGTGACCCGGTAGTGGGATGATCAGATACCATTCACCAACACCAGGGCCACCAGGGTTCCAAGAATTTTGGGGTCCCTAATTCTTACTGGTGCGTTTTACGTAGGGAATTTTAACGGGAATGATCCGCTGGCTAACTATCAATATCAGTAATCATCCCAGCAACCCCCAGCAACCCATCCAGCAACCCTACGTTTAGCACCAGTAAGTAATTCTACAGTGAGCCTAAACCAAATCGCCCTCATGGTTTGGGGGATCAAAAACCATGGAATTCCTTTCTGTTCAAAGTTCAAAGCAAAATAGATGGAATCTATCGATGTTCCTCCCCCAGCTATGGACGCTATGGCCCATGTTGTTCCTTGGTTTATTTACCTATTATGTTTGTTCATATAAAATTTTGGGTCATTGCCGCATGGATATAGTAATACATATATATATATATACAGATAACGAATTATATAGAGCTATAATATATGTATATATAATATGTATATACATATACAGACAATATAGATCATGATCAGTAACAGATGCTATAATTATATAAATGTTATCGTTGCTTGCAGAAACATACAATCATTGGATTCGACAGCCAGGACAATGAACTTCATCACCTTCTCATTATGGAGGACAGGTCTCAACTATTCCGCTTTAAACGGGACTTTTTAATGCGGTTGCATGGTGATATGGGATTTCATGGGATTTAATCAACAAACATGGGGATATTCATGGGAATTTCCCTCCAACAAACTAACATAGCTTTTTTTTGCTATGGAGCATGGACTATTCATAGATTCATAGATGATTTACCACAATTTACCTCGTAAAATAGTGCTTTTCCATAGCTATGTTAATTTGCCAGAGGGTAGAGTGGATGAAACAGTGCCATGTCAATTTTTTTCGTCAGCATCCCAACTGTCCGGTGAATGGAGGGAACTATATAAAGAGATATGATATGGTTGTGTCTTCACAAAAAATGGGGAGCCGAGGATGCGAATTGAGATGTCAAAAGACATGTGATACAAAAAGCCCAAAATTGGGATGATAGTTATGGTCATGACATGACTTTAACAAAAATGTGTGGATTCTCCAAAGCCTCAAGCTCCGCCCCATACTTCTGAGAGGGGTGCCATCAACTTTGGGATGCCTACAAAATCTCTATTTGGAGGTTTCCTAAAATAGGGGTACCCCTAAATCATCCATCATTTCAGTGGGATTTTCCCTTATAAACCATCCAGCTATTGGGGTACCTCCATTTTAGGAAACCTCCATTTGGTATTATTTGGTATTGTTTGGTTACTCCTGGAGAGTGTGAGCACTACCGCCGGAGAACCTTTCAGGTTTCCAACATCTCGACTAATATTGACATGTCTACAAGGTGGTGCCCCCTAGATAGCTAAGTTGGTTTATAACTACAATAACTAGGGTTTATGGTAGTTATAACTATAGTTAGATTGGGTTATAAACCAACTTATAACTAGGGGGGCACCACCTTGTATCTAGTTTGGACATTTCATACGGGTTTGTCTGAAATAGGGTACCCCAGAAACCAGTGACATTTATCACCATTTTCTCTATTGAATGGCCATAATTGGGGTGTATCCCAATTTCAAATGAACCCATAAGTTGTTGTAATGTGCTTGAAGCAATAGGATCTACAATCCCCAAAGCCACCATTTTTATTGGTTGGTTTATTGCTTTAACCACATTACCATGAAATCGCATGAAGCGTTTTAGACATCCAATTAAATACCTATTCTGGTTGGTGGTTTGGAACATGAGTTTCATTTTTCCATATATTGGGAATTTCATCATCCCAACTGACTTTCACTCCATCATTTTTCAGAGGGGTAGGGCTCAACCACCAACCAGATATCCATCATTATGGTGAAATCAGATGAATCTTCCATTGATGATTTACCCATTAAAAATGGTGATGTTCCATAGTTATGATGTTCCAGCTGCATTAATCATCACAAAAAACCCTTAAGTCGCAATTGTTGGTGATCACTGCGTTGCTGGTGCCCGCTTCGTTGCTGGTGCGCGCCTTCTGTGTTTCCGTGAGGCTCTGGGTGGCGATGCCAGCTGGTTCGACCGCTTCGCCGCGCAACATGCGGTGGCGATGCCGGAGTTGGTTTCCCAAAATGGGGGGTTCCAGATCCCTACAATGTGGGGCCCCCCAGTTATAAATTGGTTTATAAACCCCAGTAACTATAGTTATAAGTACCATAAACCATAGTTATCACCAACTAACCATAGTGAAATTGGAGTTATGTTCACCAACTTGGCTATCGCAAACGGGGGCCCCACTTTGTACCCTCTTAAAAATGACATTTCAGGGGGGGGAGTCGTACTGAAATGTCATTTGTAAAATTCATATTTTTGGCATGTTTTTTCTCAATGATCAACCATGATCAACATAGGGTTTTTTGTGATGGTTCCATCATTTTGGGGGGGATCCCAAAAACGCTGGATGATTTCAGCTAGACATTCCCATGCCAAAAAGGAGTCATCAAAAAAGGGGGGAAGATTCGATTCACCAAAAAGAGTTTGGTGAGCTTTGGGTGCCAGGCAATCTAGTTAAGGTGATTTCAACATATATCAAATTGTATATCTTCTATGTGAAACTTTCTAGTTGGATAATGTTGGATATATGAAATAATTTCTAGTTGGTGATTTCAACATGTTTCAACATGGTTTATTTTCAGCAATATATTTGCGATGATGATCCCCAACGACTGTAATATTTGTCGTTGAGACCACGAGGTTTAACGGCACATTAAATTGCACTCCAAGTTTGATTGGTTTGATTAGCTTCTGGTAATTTAACGTAGCTATGGAAAATCACAATTTTTAATGGGAAAATCCACTATAAATGGCCATTTTCAATAGCTATGTTAGTTTACCAGAGGGTAGCTTCTAGCTTCTTAGCCATGTGGTAGAGATTTTTTTAAAGAACACGCGACCAGAAAAACATTGGATCCAAAAACCACCAGCGATATCCTGAATTCCTGCAGTTATGGCCATAAAAACCAGTTATAACTGGTTATTTCTATGGGATGAAATACATTAAATGGGGTGACTTGTTAGTACTTATAACTGATAGCCATGGCCATAACTGTGAAAACCAGTCATCCCATTGGAAGCTGCTTCCCAGAGAAACCGACATGTCATGGATGGGACTATCCATTTCATGAACTGGATGTCAAATATCCAGAATTGCGCACAATTCTGAAACTTGATGACTCAGTATAATAACATCCGCAAACTTTTCCACATATCTCTTCTCCACATTTCCCCCATTTTGAGTGAACAAAAACAGCTCTGGTAACTGCGGAAGGCGCTGGTTTATTACTGGATCATCACGGGACTCTTCATCCTGAGCCCGGAGAATGCGTCCGGATCCCGAGGACAAAATCATGGTTCCAGGAGGGGGTCGCCCTATAAGGCCTGTGAAACTTTCGATGGTTGGAAATCTATTGGGAAGGATTCCAGTCAACATTGTGAAACATTGTGAAACTACCCTCTGGTAAACATACAAAAAGCTATGGATAATCACTATTTTTAATGGGTAAATCCACTATAAATGGTCATTTTCAATAGCTATGTTAGTTTACCAGAGGGTAGTTGTTGTGATGATTCTCAAGCTATTTGAATGAAAAACAAGTACAATGATGGGGGTGTAATAGACTGACACCTACCCTTGCCGAGCGATGGTTCAGAAGGTTAGTACGGGACCAATACTGAACCATAACAACATACAAGCTCTTGCCCCCCAGGTATAAGACGTAAAAAAAAGATGTTATAAGTTTGTTTTTATACGCCCATTAAATGATATTAAATGTAGTAGTACATCCCCTTTATAAAGCCTTTTTTTAACCCAAACGTTAACCAAGTTATGATTCAACTTAGCGATCTAGGGAGACTCACCTTGAGCAGGTACAACTTCTCTCACCTTGTTGAGGCGAGCGGCGGCGAGCGGGTCGACCATACATTTGGACGTCACGACGTAAATGATGGTAATGTCAACCCCGGATAAATTAAAACCATAGTTTATTGATTAGGGGGGTACTCCCCTAATAGTCATAATCTGATACTGAAATGCTATTCCCCCAATGAAACAACCTAGGGCCTTATTAATCCAGGGTTGACATTAAGTAGTTTTTGGGTCACACTCCAATGATCGAAGTTTTCGGGAATCCCATGTTGTCATGAGTTAAATTGTATTACTGATTATTACTGTATATTATACATTATATAATCTTCACTAAAGCAACATAAAGCCGGCACCACAATGATTTTTAGGAAGTGCACGACTCAATCCACTGATTTCAATTCGTCTTCCTGGCCGATTGAAGCCTCGTGGCTCGCCTCGTGGCTCGCCACGACTTGAGGGTCCATCAGTAAGCCTACCAGCCGTTTGAGTCCGTTTGTTTTTTTTTTTAAATGACTTATGACGATTAGAAAAACCATGGTATCTTTCTGTGTGAGAGGTTTGAAGTGTTCTGAACTCTTGCTGTTGGTGGTTCAATTTTCTGATGGTACGTACCATCCAATCCGCAGATGAAACTCGCCATCCGCACTTGTGACATCCGACCGGTCGTATTCCATTTCTCTTCATCGCTGGAGAGAATGATGACTGGTTGCACTTTGGATGATTGTCAATCAGCTCTATGGGTACATGAGTATATACAGTATATAATGTGGTTAAAACAAGAATAAACCATCCCCCAAATCACCATAAATAGATGGTATAAACCATTCCCAAATGGGTAGTTTATGGCATTGTTTCAACCACATTACTTAAATCATTGTTAAATCATTGAAAGAAAACAGAAACTACGAACTCAATCCCATCCTGATACTATGATTGGGGGTTCCTGTCACATGCGACAAGCATGCTATTGGCCCCAAAATATCATCATCAGGAGGTGTCCCCAGGGAAACATAGGGGACATATTTATATATAATATAACTATATACATATATATTTAAGGGGTGAACTATATATATATGTAGCTCGGGGAGGAGTCTACAAAGGTAGGGACCCAGCTTCCCCTAGTCCTTCGGGGTTTCCAACAAAAGGGGTAACCACACCCCAAAAGGCTCAGCCGGCACCCTGTGCCTATGGATGAA
>Ga0126342_10014233_pt1:2500-14059 | contig 14059 bp, 5 predicted proteins | sample Cyp1metagenome_FD_92528 | JGI IMG/M metagenome (GOLD analysis project Ga0126342, IMG submission 92528) | Coral microbial communities from Lord Howe Island, Old Settlement Bay, Australia - Cyphastrea 1 metagenome | ecosystem: Host-associated > Invertebrates > Cnidaria > Coral ...
CCCCCCCCCAAAAAAAAAACATCACATGTATGTATACATATACTGCGCCTGTAAAATGAAAAAACTGTGTGTGTGTATGCATGTAGCAACCCCAAAATAGGTCAAAACGTGGGAACCCTGGTCATATATGAAGTAAAGATAATCTACTTGGCCCCTACATTTGGATGCCCCTTGTGAGTCAAACCTCCAAAACCGGGATCACTTGAGTTCCACTGCCCATCTAAACTGGAAAGTTTTGCTGCCATAGTTTTGGACGAATTCTTGATGAAAATTCCATAAGCATGCCGAATCTTAGACACCTGCCCCTTTATTTTTTCTTTGTCGCTGGTTAGTGGATACCTCCATGTGTAGAAAAATATTCAAAGTCTTGAAATCATCCCATCTCCCGTTCATATTAGATCTCACATACCAATTAGGATCCCAGTCATATGTGATTTAATCCCTTATATGCACCACAGATTCCGGGGGATGTTTAATGTGTTCAACACGAACAGGCGATTGGATTCTTAATCCATCTCCCATCCCAAACATTGTTAGTTGGGTCATTGCCGGTGCTTATATCAGAATGTATAACTCCATATGCCATATGCAGTATTCGAGTACATCAATCATATTGGTGAGTTATATATATATAAAGACCATTAAACCATATTAAACCCCACTTAAACTCGAAATCAAATCCACATCTACACATGATTTTCCATGATTTTCCATAATTTTCCATGACCCCATGTCATATCCTTACGGTTTCGCCAGGGGACGCCACAATAGTTTCGAAGGCGGTACTTCGTACCAAGGCCTCGGATTCAGAACTTGGGGAATCTATGGAAATCTATAAGTATAGTCTTCAATCCCCAAGGTCACGATCTACGGATAGGTTTGATGATTTTTGTTCTTGAGTCTCCAATTTCACGATCTACAATGGGGATACAACGAGCATATGGAATTATGATGAATTATGTGAATTTATTGGGTAAAATAACGTATAGAATGGAAACGCATACGCCATCGGCCATGGAGATCAGGGAGTCTGAAAGATCACTTTCCTATGGCCATGTTTGGATCCTGTTGGATGTTGCCATGTTTAGGTTCCATGTTTACTGGGCGAAAGTAGTCCATCCCGATGCTCAATAATGGGTTCCCGTCTATTGGTGCGATCCGGAGGGATTGGTTTACGAACAATCACATCAAACTGTAACCTCCAATCGGGTGGGCCATGCGTGACTTGACTTGGAACAAGCTCGTCACGTCTGAAATCATGTATTTGCTTCCATTATAATTTCAAAACCTGGGTTCATTCTGAAGGGCTGGCACGTTTCCAACAAATTCGGTCACAAATGGCACCCCCAAACGAATCAACGACTAAGGCTTAATGAATCCAGTGTTAAAAACGTTGCTGCATTGCATACACACATCTGATCCAGTAAGCACACTGTACGATATTGTGATTCCATCTTTACTACCTATATCTGATTTACGTATATATATATATGGCGGTTGATCTAAATTCCTTTATCTGCAGGCCATTCTAACGCGAATAAACAAGTTTCTTTCGCGAATCTTTCGCAAACTCCATGTGTATCTTTCGCGGAACCCATGTTGAGCAACAACTCCTCTTTTGAAGATTCATTCATCACCTGCGAAATCAAACCAAAATATCACGGATAACTTCTTCACAGCCTTGTAAACATGCAGCTAGCATCACGGAATGCCCTTCTCAGGACAAGTTTTTGCAAGGCTTACTGGGCCACTCCCTTCAAAATGCACTTTGACTTTCGCCCACTCCTTCGCCGAACTTTCGCGGAACTTTCGCGAAAATACCCCTATCCGCAGACCCCAGCCATCAGCAGGGGGCGCATCAGGGGAGAACCAAACACCAGGGGGCCTTGGTGTTTGGCTCTCGCAAAGCCTCACTTTTAGAAGCTTGGCTGCTGCATTTGGAGCTTGTTTCTTGAGACTTCAGAAAGCAACGTTAGGCAGTACCAGCGAACTCGAAAAAATCCTTTCGCGAGAGTTCCCAACATAACATGAACGGTCTAATATATATGTATACATATGTATGTGTACGTATTTGAGGTATTCGTATGTACCAGAACGCAAGCTGGCTGGAACCCACCCACATTATCAGCAGTCCAAGAGCATTGTTGATCAAATGGAGAGGTGCCCCAAAAAGGCCATCGGTAATGCGAAATATATTTAACGCTCATGATAAATTATTGGAACTGTGGTTACCCATGCATCGCAATTGAAACAGTCTGAAAAAATGTGGAGCAACATCATGTCTATCTTTCTCTTTGCTCTATATATTACATATAAATATGTATATACGGTTGAAAGACAGAATATGGAGCAACATCATGTCTCTCTCTCTCTCTATATGTATACATAACCCATAGGAGCCATGTATGGTGTATATATATGCTAACATTTGGGGTATATTGATGGTAAAATATTGTAGATGTTACCATATATAGCATACATGGATCCCATGGGTAAGGATTTCAACAAATGCCACGATCTTGGGCCCCTCTCTCTCTCTCATTTTCCTCGCGTCCGTAGATTCCCTGGAGCTTTGACAAACGTCCCATCCAGTTACCCTCTCTTGGGGCACCAAAATTTCGAAATATCGATGGCGGAAGAACGTGCCCGGCAAACTCTGATACAAATGTGTCTTCCTCTCTCCATGGCTGAAATCTAACACGCATATATATATACACGTGATAAAAACACATACATAATTATAGAATATATGTAAACATATATGTAAAATAATATCACTAACAATCAATAATATCATATGGTTCAAAGTACCGTCCAAAAAATGGAAAGATTATTCACAAATGTTTTACTATGGTTTATGGTTTCTTTTTAGATGTTACGATGTTGATATATCAGCACCAAATGACTGTTTATACAGGCACTTGGATATGGGATATGTAAATAGATAAATATATACATTATTATATACAGTAAATATTAGTGCTGGACTCACATTTTTTGGTTGAAACAAACCCACGTGGTGATAGTTGCGTAAGCTGCCCGATGATTATTCGGACTTAGAGTTGAATAAGCATCACATACCATGGCTAGTTTTCCGCAGACATATAGAATTAATCTCAGTAACGGTTTGGGCATGCTCAGCAGGGTTAAAAGGACTTTAAGGACTCAGTCAGTGGCCCTTTTTTTCAAGGCCGGATCCACCGGGGGATCAAGGCATCAAGATGTCTGGATGGGGGGAGAGTTGGCTTACCACAAATAACAGAAAAAAAACATGTTCCAGTCCAAAAACATCCATGTTTGGCTTCGAAAATACTAAATCAGTATTCAAAACACGGCTTTTGATTGTTGGTTGACCACTTTTAAAGATGAGAATAATGAAAAATGGGGTATAATATGGGGATCTTATTCCCATTCGATGGATGTACATCAAGAGCCCAAGAACTGCACTTGGAAAATCCCATCCAGTCGCCTTCAATCATTCTAGCAATGATAAACTTAAGATCCTGGTTTGAGTCCTCAAATTATAGTACACTTCGGCACTGCAACCCGTGCTATGCATCGCAGCCGGCCGCGGCCACGCCACTCTCACTTGATGGCCTCCTTATCCTCAGGTAAAGCTGGAAGAAATTGCCTTTAGCTCCTGATCCCATCCTAATCTGAACATATCCAAACATACAGGATGGGGTCCACCAGTAAAAAGTTGGAAAAAAAACATCCAAATATAGTTATTTGCGTATCATACACCAACTTGTTATTGTAGGTGTTTGCACCAACTTAGCTAACGAACTGGGGCCCCATCCTGTATTTTAAGTAAACCATATCGGTACAAACCAGGATGCCTAGGAGGCGATGAATGGAGTGCCCTGGAATATGCGATTTAAAAGAAAATGTTGCATCTATATCCCATAGGATCCATGTATGGTATATATGCTAACATTGGGGGTGTATTGATGGTAAATGTTGCCATATATAGCATACATGGATCTTATGGGTATATGTTGCATTTCTTGCCCTGCAGGAGAAGATATGTCCACACATTTCTAATGGTGACTTGTATTCGCTAGTGAAATGCGGAAAACCCCCTGTTCTCCTAGGGCTTCACCATGTGTTTTCCAGCACATTCGGAGTCGTCCTATCCTACCAGTACCGGAAACGCTGCGGGTGGCTTTCCATAGTTATCCTCATTTTCTTGGTATTGCGTCAACAATGTCGCATCTTTCATCACATCAAACAATTAATTCAACCACACCAAAATATGCTAAGATCAGAAAGTGTATGTAATCAATATCTGCATCCAAGGCAAAGAAGTGCTGTAAGACATGTGTGCACATGTAGGACACCACCAAACAAAGATGGCCGTTTCGCTCATGTCGCCGTTGACGCGGTGGCTTTCCCAGTCAAGTTGCGTCAAAGTCGTGCTCGCCTGGAAGCGTTGAGCGCATGTCTTTTTTGGGGAAGGAGCCCATTCGAGTATTGCCAAATGACCTACAAGTGGCATCAGAAATTAGAAAGAGAAAGCAACTTAGGACCTATAAATATTTATAACTATAAATATATATATACAATATATACAAATAAATAAATATAATTAAATATCTATCTATAAATCAGAAAGTGACAATCGGTCTGAGCCAAACTTAGCCCGAACAAATATCGTGCTTCGGTGGTTGCATCTGAGGTCTCACATGTTGATCCATTTTGCCCCTGCACATGTCTGGCTCCGCCTCACAAGCTGTAACCAAAATGGAGGAATATGATGGAATATCTACGTATTTCATCATAGTTCTATATATATATAATATTGGTGATGAATGTCAATATGGGTCCATATTCAAGGCAACTTACAGGTAACCACGGGCTTCTTTATACTTCTTCTAAAAAAACTTTTTATATTCTAATTATATAGCAAAACACGTCCTTCAAAAAAGCGATGTGTCAGAACTTTTTATCACTCTTTCGATTCATAAGCCATCAGAAAACCATCAGAAAATGCTGTTTCACCGCGTTCCACCTGAGGTTCGCCACTGCCGAGGGGCAAAGTAGGCAGCCCCTACAATTGCAGTTGTGTTGGTTCCTCAGGCAACGGGGCATGGACTAAAGCCATGAAATTTTACTTTCCGGTCTCATCCAACATGGCTTGCTGAAAAGTCCCCCATATAGATGTTATATATATAGGCTATAAGTTATTTTTGACATCAAGACCTCCATTTATAATGGATAAAAGGTGGATTTTATCATATGTTTCCCATGACTTTCCTGTGATTTTCCTCAAAATCTCCATTTCACCAATGAGCTAACTACATTAGTAATCATGTAATGATCATATTATGGTTGGCAGGTGGTTAGCAATCATAAACTGATGTAATGATAATATAGTTACTTTTATTTGGGTTATCAACTTATATTGCTAACTGCTAAATATATATATATATATATTATTCATTATACATCAGTTTTCAATGCTGATAATCCAACCGTCCAACCCCGATTGATTTTAGTCTTTTTTTCACGGGGTTACAATACTTTATTATACTGTCATGGGAATATCACTGCCAACGTTAGGGATAAATACGTATCGATCAACCAATTTTTTACGGGATGGGCTACAATGTGGGGCCCCAGAGTAGTGTTTGTTGGCTTATAAACCCCATTGCATAGCTACAGTATACTTACAAGATTTTACAAGTATCATAAACCCAATCGCTATTGAACTATATTGAACTTGTAACCAACTTAGCGATTTCGTTTACGGGGCCCGACTTTGTAGGGGTATTGTTCATGGCACAAATGGGCCTTTTTGGATGGTTCCCACGTTCGGTTACCGCAGGTCAGGCATCTGCAAGTTATCGCAGGTCCATTTGGATTTGCCTGCGGCTTCGCAGGGCCCCCAAAGAACATCTACAAAGTGGGGCCCCCGGTTTACGAAATCGCTACAGTTATGGCCGTTTATGAGTTATAACTGGTTATAAATGGGGTTATACACTCTATAAATGGGGTTAGTGACCATGCAGTTTACGATACTTATACAAACCAACAAACGTAACTGGGGGGCCCACATTGTAGTCCCTACGGATCCAAGTTGTTTCTCGGCACTATGACTCCTTGGCCCAGTTTTGGGATCCATATCTTGTTTCCCCTTCTCAACCGGGCTTTGTTTATCTGGGGTAAGCATTAACCATGGATCAGGCTATGGTGAAGAGTTCATTCATCCCAAGAATGGCCAAGGAACCATGACATATGAAAGATTTGAAAAGATCAAGCATCAAAACCTGGAAAGCAATCCACAGTCTGGATTGTAACCAACTTGAAACAACCATAAGCATCATAAACAACCATACAATATATGAAAGTGAGAAGAATCCAATAGGAATAGATGTTGAATGGTACGGGTCAAACTTGGCCCAGCAATGGGAGGATATATATCAGAAAAAAAACGGACCGCAAAATCTGTCCAATTGGTTGGGCCAAGAATTTGACATACCAAAGATAGAAAAGTTGGACACCTACAAAAATCTACAAAATATGCAGAACCATATATCATCGAATTACCATCCTGGAAAGACTGTTCGGCATCTTTTTTTTGGGGACTACATAAACTGACTGACCCGTCAACTGACAGCTCGGATCTGCCCTGTTTTTATGTCCCAACATGCGCAACTGACACGGCAAGTATCTGTGGATATCCTAGGTAGGGGTGGACAGGACAAATCATGTGAATTGTTAAATTGTTGTTTGCTTGATATCTCTCCACCGCCTCAAGAAGTTCAGCAGATCTAAATGTTTGATGTGACGTTTGTACTTGTTTTGACCGTTCAACTGTTGTTAGCTTCAGGACAAAAGACGAAAGGGTAAGTCAGAATTGATATATTGATCTGTGCTTGTCCAAAAAAACAGCTATAGTCAGTAGTTCTATATGCAAAACCGTAATACATTGCAATACATGGATGGTCTGACTTGTTGCATCAGCGCTTCCCGGCACCTTTATTTATTGAATTCCAAATGTACACATCGCAACCTCAAGGGGCTGCGGAGGACCCAAGAGCCGTGAAGATGGTCAGTTTCAGACACATGTTTTGCTGGCCTTGAGCTACCCATTGGCCCGGGAAACCGGAAGGGTTTCTACAGTTAAAAGGTTGAAGAAATCATGAAAAAGTAGAGGGAATCATTCAAATTCTGACACTTTAAAGTCTAAACTCTCTGGTCCGGTCATGGGAAAGCGTCTATAAAATCTATACAATCAAGGGTTTCCCAATCTGTCGGGGAAGAACTGCTTCAAAAATCTGTGGCCTGCCGCGGCCCAACCCCGAAGCCTTCACCAAGACTCAGTGATTGGCAAACCGTTTGCAGCTTGCTTCTGAATTTCCTGGTAAACTCTATCATGTGGTCCCTCCCCAGTATCAAACATAGTTCTTGAAGTGAAACACCTTTTCAAGGCATCCCTTTTTTAGCAATCCGGGACAAAAATCCAGGGTTGACATATGTGGACATTATCTCGAGTGGGATATATGTATATATATATCCCTATTGCTCCAGGCATCTTAACCTTCCAACACTTTGCCGTGATTTACCCAGATTGACATCTCCCATCCAGGAGATGTGCTGAAGCGGGTAAATGCTTGTGATTGGTAAGTGATCGGTTAAGTGTAAACTAGTCGAGATTTATGTTTCTGTGCAAGCGCATGATGAGTTGTGGGATGTGCCGAAACCAATCATATAGTAATATAAATATAGATGAAACCATTCCCCATTTAACCAATTTGCCGTTTGGGGGGGACTTTAAAAAACATGTCAAAAAGAAAAGTTTACCAGTTTAACATAAAATATAAAACATTGTTTTTTTTGCGTGTGTGTGTGTGCTTGTGCTTATAAAGATCCAACAGATCGAGATTAATTACGTCCTGTCACAAACCTCGGAGCTATTTATGGGCTGTTTGGGCCGAGGAACTTTTCTTCCACCAGCCCCAACCACCACAGGTTTTGGGACATCCGTCATACTTCTCTTCCGGTTGAATGGCTTTGGTGCACGAACTGCAGCCTGAACAATCGCAGTCATACTCCAGCTCGATGCCCTGGGGGGATTGAAGCGTTCGGAAGCTTGAAGAAAATTTCAGGACTTATGAAATTTTGATTGGAACCCTACACTTTTGTTTGGGGGGGCTAACCGTAAAATTCATACTTCAAAATCTTTATAGTTAAACCATGTTGAAAATAGAAGCTGCTGAGTGTCAGCTGGGCCCTCTTACGTAGCCAGTAATTAGGAGGATAGGAGGTTGAGACTGCGCGGACTGTCAACATCTAGAATCTTAGATTAGAATGTGAGTAAAACAATGCCATTTTTACCAGCCATTTTCCTGGGAATGGTTTCTACATACCACCAACCAAAAAATGGTGCTGACTGGGGGATGGTTGATTATTGTTTTACCCACATTATTACATATTATTACATATTATTACCATATTTGGGGGAATAACCATCCATTAACCATCCATTAACCATCCATTAACCCCAATACTTCCACCCTTCCGTCCTTGCAGGATCTGGTGAAATTGGATCGAGCCTTGGCGCCAACGAAGCAGTCGTGGTAACGTTCACAGATCCAATCTGCACTGGCTAATACATGTCTACATTTGTATAACTTATATACATATAGAAAACTCTCAAACATACATGTACATGCAGTCATATCAATATATATATATACATATATATATATATATGTGTGTGTGTGTTCATTGTTTACATATAGATATCAAGTAGAATGTGTACACATCTATATATATATATATACATAATATATATATATATATATATGAATAGCGTGCAAACATGTTAAATTTATATAATGCCCTGCGCAAATTGGGGTCGTCCCTATATCATTTGTGAGGATTTCAGTATTCCTGGAGGTATCACAAATGGGGTATTGGTATAGGGTCGTGCCCTATCGGTTATGAGGGTTCTGTGCAAGGCCAAGGCGAAGCAAGACTGAATTATTAATAGTATTTCAATAATTTTGTTGGTTACTCATATGTATATATATATATATAGAGAGAGATAGATGAGTGGCAAACAAAATTGCTTACTACTCGCAATGGATATGGCCAACGTGGGTGGTCCCCTATCGGTTGTGAAGGTTTGTACTTCCATGTTATGTGTGAAAATAGGGTATCGGCAAGTGGGTGGTCTTCTATCGGTTGTGAAGGTTGGCACTCAAATTTGAACATCCCAAGTCGCTAATTTTGGCGGTTACTCATATATACATAAATAAGTGCCCTCACCCTGACCATGGTGATTCACCATGCACTTCCTGTACCCAAGATGATCCAAGTACCCTCCAGAAACTCTAAACTGGCTTTCTGAAAAAAAGGATCAACAGGATATTATACTTAGATTAGACGGGCGATGGGATTAGCTAACTGGCTACCTGGATTATGACCCATTATATACGGAGTTAGAACCAAGTTCCTAAACAGTTAACTAATCCCATGGCCCATCATTTCCACTATCATTTTCCACACGAAAGATGTCCGAAGACTTCTAAAAATCCAAGCCGAAAACGTCAGCTTCACAGTGCAAGTCTTGGACAAATTTGACTGGAATCTTCAGGTTACCCTCTGGTAAACTAACATAGCGAACTGGAAAATCACTGTGTTTAAGAGCTAAATCAACTATAAATGATAAATGGCAACTTTCTTTAGCTGTTTTAAATTACCAAAAGCTACATGTTCGTTGGTATAGACTACTTCTGCGGTGGAAACATTCATTTGGATATTCCCAAGTTTGAGACACTCAGGCATTGAAACAGGTTACACAGGATGAGGAAACGGGGTAAACCCCTCAAATGTCTACGATTAACCACTGCATCTAAGGGTGGGTAATTACACTATTTTCAAACGATGGCGCCGCCGCGGATTTGATTTGGGTCGTTGGTAGTCAGGCAACGCCATGCCCCATCCTGATTAGGCAACGCCATTGATATTCACATCAATGAACATCACTGCAAGTTAAGGCCAACAAACACCGGGATACATTAAATGGAATTGTGATACATTATGATACATTCATAAGGCCCGTTCATGAGTTTGTGGTGCCAGGTGCGGCTCACCAAGAGGCACGGATGAGGTTGCAATTTGCGCCATTCAAGCAGGGCGCCTGTGACGCCAGAATTTCCCCCAGCTGGGCCAACCCATACTGTCTTACGGCTTGGGATAAATTCTTGAAGAACAGCTGGGTACTGACAACTACCCTCTGGTAATTTAACATAGCTATGGAAAATCACCATTTTTAGTGGTAAAATCCACTATAAATCACCATTTTCAATAGCTATGTAACAAATTACCCAATCTGGCGCTGGAACGCCCCAATATCAGGGGATATCAGGGATCGCAGCCTGAAAAAAAATTGAGTCGCGACCGTAGATCTATCGTTAGATGCGGGTTTCAAATCAACTTATAACTGGAGGGGGTCCTTCCCGCAATGCAATCCTGCATATGATCATCAAATTTGTGTGTATGTGCATGCATATTATATATATACATATACATATATATATATATATATATGTGTGCGTGTGTGTCTTAGTACGTACGTTATTATATCGCTTTATGCAATGTCACAATATGTCACAATACATTCTGCTATCCCATATCAAAAAGGTCGTTGATAAAACTACATAGTATCGTGTCACTTTATTTTAGTAGGATACCTTAAAGTAAGCTATATTTCCCTAAATACTACTATATCTACTATATATATATATATATACATACCATGTTAGGTATATTATGGCATATATTGACTATACGAGCCATGCCGTACACAGCACGAAACTGCAGCCACATCCTCCGGCCAAGGAACGCAAACTCCTCGGCTTGTCTGGTGGTGAAGTATCCCATGTCTTGAGCTCTGAACACTGGCCGTTGTTGCGGCCATTGTTGACCATGTATAGTAACCCCAAGAAGGATAGAAAAGTATAGAAAATACCAATGAATCGCAATTTTACTGGATTTCAAAATGGATGTACCTTTCCTACAAAGAAAGCAAAACAAATACCAATGGCCATTTCAATTCAAGCACCTAAATTGCAGGTACCTACCACCAAAATATGGTTTAATATGGTACGGCACCTCAAAAAAAACAAAAAACATCTGCTTTCTGGATGGCTATGGTATATCATGGTATATCCCCCCTTGATACAGTTTGAGCTCGACATCCATTCAAACTTCAAGTTTACCCATTCCAAGTCCGTGGTCCTTCTTGGCTCCTGGTGCTGGCAAGGAATTGGTTTGAGGGAAATCCCTCAGGAAATGGTTGGTAAATGTTTGAGATGATAGGTAAGTGGACATGAGAATTGATGTTTCATAACTGGAAGTTCGGACAACGAACAAACATCTTTCCACCCCAAGTTACAACTGCACCCACACACAGCTTCATAAACAACCCGGCGGGTGGGAAACCGCGCTAGCGGTTAAGCACTTTTTGAAAAGAAACTCTTCTGGCGCTGTGGCGCCGTACACATTTTATGATGAACATTACCTTAAATTTTGCCGGTCAAAATTGAA
>Ga0126342_10014234_pt1 | contig 14059 bp, 15 predicted proteins | sample Cyp1metagenome_FD_92528 | JGI IMG/M metagenome (GOLD analysis project Ga0126342, IMG submission 92528) | Coral microbial communities from Lord Howe Island, Old Settlement Bay, Australia - Cyphastrea 1 metagenome | ecosystem: Host-associated > Invertebrates > Cnidaria > Coral ...
GCTGTTGCACCTGTTGCATCTGCATCTGTTGCCCTTGAAACTGAAATTGTTGCAAGTTCTGAGCCATGAAGTTTGGGTACACATTGAATCCCTGCATCTCCTGGAAGTTCCCCATATTTTGTGAGGATTGCTGGTTGGTGGTTTCAACCCCTCTGAAAAATATTAGTCAGTTGGGATAATATTATTTCCAATATATGGAAAAATAAAAAATGTTCCAAACCACCAACTAGATTGGATTGTAGATCCCTTTTTCATCCTTCGACCAGCACTGCCATGGCCTATCCAAGTACTACCACCGGATTTTACCGGCCTCAACAATTCGGCCGCCACCAAACAATCCACTGGGTCACTTCTCAAGGGCCTGAGAGGCGTCACAACTCATGGCGCTAACACATGTTCCTACATTTAGGCGTGATTTCTGGGGTAGAGTCGTCAATATATTCATGCACAATTTAATAATAAACAAATATATATATATATATATATACATACAACATACACTGTATATATGTATATGTGTATATATATATATATACATATATCCACAGTATGTATATGTATATATATATACATACATACAGGATATATATATATAATTAAATATATCCTGATCATACAGTATATATATGTATATTATATATATGTATATATATATGTATATATATATATATACATTGCTTTACAGTATATTACAAATAATGCATTTACAAACTGTGTAGATACAATATTATTTTAATATATATACTTATATATATTATCAGAAAGCAACGACAAACATGCCGAAGATTCCTTCAATCTTTTCAAGCCATGGGGAGCAACAACCATGACAAACCCTGGCTGACTATGGCCCTCCGCCAAAAGTGATTTGTGATTCTCGCCGGTCGTCCCAAGCCCCTGAGAAATAACTTGAAGTTGAACAAATTCAAATTAACATATATCAAAATATTTAAAACGCGCAAATAAAACATCTGTCAACATTCATTCTGACCGATCACTCGCATCCAATATTCATTTAATGAGACTCTCCCATGGATGCCAATCGTTGGTGGGAAGTCGATCATCATGAACATATCATTTGGATGTGAAATGACTGGGCCAAACATGTGGATCCTATTGGATCCCATTGGATCCCGTGATAATGCGATTAATGTGGCCCAACATATAATTTGGATCGAACCATTTGGGTGTCTGAAAGCAACATTTGGAAGTCAGGCAGAGCCAGCACACTCTCCGTTTGATGCGGGCAGAGCCAAATCGTCGAATTGGCGCCCTATCTGCAGAGTAAGTTTCAGACTGTTTCAGACTTGGAACCTCTGAGGCAACTCACCATTTTTTTAGTGGACAAAACAGCTTTGACTTGATTTGTGTCCAACGCAGCAAGGCTTCATATTGGATCTTGAAACACTAGGAACATGTAGTTCCAGGCTAAAAAATCTATATCAATCATATTCTGTGTACATACAGTCTGTGATAGCATACAACAGTCGACAGCAGCCGTATCACACTTCCTACACGTGTTTCATTCCAGGATTCACCGCCTTGACCCCCCCATTGGTCCCACACTTGTAGAGCCCACTTTTCTGACCCTCGTGGTGCTGGCTACGACGCAGGTCCTCATGGCTACAGGGCTATGGGATTGGTACCTGAACATGGCGAGAAAAGCAATAACAATAGTGGATTTATGTGACAAAAAATGGTTCAAATATGTTTATGTTCAAACAAGGTGTGTCTGATTATGTTCAAATAAGGTATGTAATAGTACCGAATTTTGATGGTTCACCAGATTATATATCCCTATAAACACGACCATAACTTGGGAATGCGAAGCCCTGTTGAATCCTTTGGGTGACTTCAGGAATGTGGCACCCTATTTTCAGGTGCCAAACCCATATTATCTGATATATCTTGACCTCGATCTAGAGGTAGCCAAGTGGATATCCCCTGAGGTTCTCCAAATGAGAAGGGTTTTCTCAAGTCATGAAGAATCCCCAAGTCGTCATGGGGTTAACCTATGCTAATTAAAATGGTCATCCATGGCTTGGATGCTTTGGGTACCCCCATGACTTCGGAAGTCTCCAAATGGTCAGGGTTTTGGTTGGCCAATTACCACTGGGGCCTCGTCTGGCATCATGGTGCTATGGCCTTGGACTTCTATGGAAACCCCCATCGTTTCTTTGGCCAAGTTTGGAAACCTCACCTAAAATAGACATTTGAAGCAACAAAAATGGGCAGGCAAAATTAAAAACCAAGAATCACGCACATTTTTTTAGCAATGAGATGCAAGGAGCTGTTCGAGCGTGTACCAAAACGTATCCAAACATAAGGAGTCGGTGCACCAGTCACGAAGATTGCTGACTATCCGTCGTGGCTGAAACCTCCAAGTCGTAAAAGGGCCAATCTCAGATCGCCCGCCAAATGTTCGAAGTATTGCTAGAGAATAAAATGAAAAATGATTTAAAATAAAAACATGATTTGTTCATTTCATTGTTCCATCCTTTATGGGCCTAAATCAAATCACAGCTCAGCAAGAAGCCTTGCACCAAAAAAAACAGGAAAAAGTGATGGCTTTCTCTTCCTCACCTTCCATTTCTCTGCCTAGACCCATGATTCCAAGACCCACCAGGACCTAGAACTCCTCTCCTCCTGCTGCAGTATCTCTGTCAACGTTGCCAGAACCTGCCACGCCAAATCGCTGCTGTCCGTAAAAGACTGAGAAGAAGTGGGATACAACGATTCAAAATGGGAAACAACATGATTTCACACGATTTAACCATCCGTTGTCGGGAAAATTGATAGTGCACAAATCCCACTGCTGAATTTCCTTGTATATCAGAACTCTAAAATGGAGAAATCAAGCTCTCCTTAGCCTTGCATGCACACTCCTACCATCCGCACAAGGGATTCCAACTGAGTGAAAAACCTTTGCTGAGCATTGATGATGTGGATCAAATTGTGGTACAAATGAACCTAAACATGTAATGTGGTTAAAACAATAATAAACCATCCCCCAAATCACCATAAATAGGTGGTCTACACCATTCCCAAATGGGTGGTTTATTATTATTGTTTTACCCACATTGCGCAATTTTTGAGTATAAAGCATCATCCGGCAATTGCGGGTTGATGTTTTTCTTGACCAGCATATCCGGTAGGTGGGCCGAGTCATCTGCCTCTACCCAAAGAATTTCAAACTGATCCTGCTGTATTCCGAAGGTTTGTTTAGCTTGAAATCTCTGATTTGAGGCATAAATCATGTAGTACTGCTACATGATATAAATCCATAGAAATCCCAATTATAAATCATAATTATTCATAATTCATATCATGATTCATCAGAATTCACCTGAAATGAGGTCGTTTCCTGGTTGCGCCCAAGTGTCCCCAACCTGTTCCGTGGGGTCACTGATCTCACCTGGATATGGGTGGGCTGAGACATCCATAGATCATCCGTATGAAATCCATACAGGTTGCGACTTTTCGGAAAAAAAAACGAGTATGCAAACAAAGGGATTGGCTTGGTATATCATTTACAATGCATCCAGTGAATCCGGTGATCTATTTATCCAATTTGGTTCTTGACATGTTGGTAAGTACCCTTCGGTCAATCAACCGATGATTAGTCCATTTGGATATCCATGAAGGTATTTGGGGTTTTCCTAACATGGGGGATCCTTAAAGTTTTGGGTTTAAATACTAGGATGATTTAATGTTTGGATGATTTGGGGTACCCCCATGACTTCGGAAAACTCAATTTTTACCTTCAAAAATAGAAGGGTGCCGCCCGCCACTGAACTGTTGTGGGTCTCAGTTAAAAATGGACAACAAACAGAGCCTTGCAACCACCAACCAGTCATAGGACTCCCGAAACAAAATGTACATATTTTTTCCACGGTGGCATGCACAGTAAACATACAAACCGCGGTTTCTTGCGTTTGGCATTGTTTAGCTACATCTTACAGGAATATGCTGTCCTGCTCATCATCTATGTGCTTGGCCACAGGATTGTGAAGATTCACCGGGCAAGTCGTCCCCAAATTTTCTAATGGTTCTGGTCATGACGAATGAAGACCCGCAACGGTGACCTAGCCGCTCTCCCAAGCCAAAGGAGTAAAAAAAATCGAACAGAAACAGGGTCATCATACAGTTGGCCCAGATTTTTCTTTTAATCATTACCACAAACCAGCAAGCATCCAATTATATACCCTCTGGTACTATTGGTACAGTAACATAACTATGGAAAATCACCATTGTTACCAGGTAGTGCCCGGCCCACGCCGGGGCGGAAGTTTCGAAACAGCTATAAATAAGAAATCAATGGCCTACTTCAGTCCTGCTCACAGGCCAGCTGTGCTCCAACAGCAACAAGCATACCCCGTAAATTACCCCTGCCCCTCAGTGGCAGCCATTTTGTGGCTTAAAATGAAGTCCTATTACCCCAGCTATAACCCAGGCTGTCTACAAAATGTGAGCCTTCAGGGGACCCAGCAAAAAGGGGATTTCACCAAAATTGCTCTACAAAATGAAGGCCCCTGCCTTCTGGCATGAATAAAGATACATCTACGTGTCACCAAAAACTAGGATGTATATTTTGCAACCGTTGGGGGCTCTCATTGAAGCACATCAACCCTTTGGATCCGTGATGTTAACCTTGCTGGAAAGGCTCTCATTTTGTAGAGTGGTATCTTGAGATTGCCTTCTTATGGGGTCCTCATTTTGTAGGGAAGTATCTCTTAGCCTAGCTGGGACAGGTCCTCATTTTGTACAGCTAAACACGTTGAACCTTTTTTTCCTCAACTGCCAACGTTTGCAACGACCACGCATGGTCTGTGCATGTCTGTTCTATGCCGCTCAGCGCCTTTGAAAACAATGAAAATAAGAAAGCAAATTCTGTCCGGTTTTGGCAGTATGCCTGGATGTTCCTAAGTTTTTTGAGGTCAAAAGATGCCTTCCGTATCCTTCCGTCATGCAACGCTTTCCACCGGTTTGAGAGTGGCCCTGCACCCCCTAAACATAGCCACGGCTTTCGTTCAACGTCTGCAACGACCACGCATGGTCTGTTCTATGCCCCGTGGAAAGCGTGCTAAGCGCCTTTGCAAAACAATAAAAATAAGGAAACAAATTCTGTCCGGTGTTGGCAGTGTGTCCGGCTATTTCCAATTTTTTAGGTCAAACGATGCTTTCCGTATCCGTCTGTCATGCAACGCTTTCCACCGGTTTGAGAGTGGCCCTGCATACCCCAACAACTAAACATAGCCACGGCTTTCGTTCGCCAGCTTTCAATGCTTTCATCACAACATCAAAATGCCTCTGGACTGCGTGGCCCGAGACAGATGGCGACGTATACTTGCTGTACTGAGCCAGGCAAAAGGAGTTGTAGGTACCCCAAAGATTCACCAGCGCCTTAAAGTCCAGGAAAAGCTGGAATCAAAAACATCCTCAAAACATTTTCGACCCTCATCAAATTTTAGAGGCAAATCGAAGCGCAATCATACTAAATCTATCCGGGGGACTCGGCCACAAAGAAACCAGGAGATCTATAGCCAGAAAATCAGGCCACCTGACCTCCACACATTCAGCGGCTTTGACTCTGCAAACTCGGTCTGGGGTGAAGGATGGTTTTTTTGGGAATGCTGCGTCGTCAAGATCGTGCAATCGTGACATCATATTTCGGATCAATGTTCTTCCCGTCTCATTTTTCCAGAAATTGCTGGGAATGCTTGGGATGACTTCAGGCCCAGCACAGCTTGTGCTCTTAGTTGTCTTTTTCACCGTCAACTGTTTTGTCTTGTTTTTTTCTTATTTTGTTTCTTATCTTTCTTGCTGCCTTTCTTGGATTTGCTTTTCTTCTTCTGACTTTCCCTCAGCTTTCGGTTTGCTTGGAGTCTTGGAGGTTTAGCTTTCTCCCCAACGCTTGGCCACAGCACAGTGGCATCTTGTGCTGCCCTGAACGTGCACATTGAGTCTTCAGACAACTTGACATTGCAGCCATAGACGCACTCATCAGCCCTGTCGCACTGCAAGATTGACAGGACCAAAGTCGGCTTGATGACAAGAGCAGGAGAGCTTTCTGTGCACTTCCACGACCTGGGAGAATCTTGGGAATAGGGTTCCATGGTAATGACACTCAGAGCAACACAGTGCGGGAATGGAAGGGGCCAGGGGCTGTGGGTTTTTTTTTCCGCTGGCACATGGAAACCACCAAGCCCACGCAAACACGATCCACTGACCATTTGGCCGGCGGCCGCGCAAACATCACAATGTTTCCGCTCATTGGCCAACCAGCACAGAACTGTGAAAAACAAGGTTTGAAAATTCTTGACGCTCTTTGGCATGAAACGGTTGAGGTGGCTGGCTCAAAGAAGCCGAAAGAATATGTGGACATATGGGAGGATAATTGAGAACTACAATGACGTTATATGAGAGGGGTATCGGCTAAACGGCGAAACAGTTTGATCCGTTCTGATCCTATTGGCCAAAATTGGCCAAGCATCTCAAGCTTGAGTGGCGAATCCACCTTGATTAGCTTCTCCTTTGCAGCCTCCAAGGTCAACTGCTTCCCTGTGTCAATTCTCCCAGTACGACGGGAGAATGCTGGATCAATTTCTTCTGCCCGAAGCTGAGCCAACTTTGCTTCGTTGAACCTCAGCACAACAAGTGCGTAAACTGCATTTTCCCATTTGTGGCTAAAAAGAAAAATAGCCAACAGGTGTGACCTTTCTACTGTATATACAGGGTACGAAAATGTGGCGTTCTGCCGTCCAACCTGGTTCCCAAGGGTCAACATACATACGCTCACATTGAAAAGCCATGGCGCTGATGCCGGTTAATTTTCGAGACCGGGACCGGCTTGCCAGCGGATTCTTGATCCACCCAGAAATGCATCCACCATTCCTGGGTTCTAAGACCAGATTCCAAAGCGGACAAGAAGAAAAGGAAGAAGGTTTCAAAGATCTTCCATGAGCCAGACTTGGCCAATCCTGCGGTAACCATGGTTCAGGCATGTTCGGGCAAAGCACGGCAAAACAAAAGCCAAGGATCCAATGTCTCAGATGCATGGTCGCCACAATGCATCGAATCGCTCGTCATGAGATCCTCCGCCACCAGTCATTGCGATGGCTTCGGCCAAGGTACCCGGCAATGTTCTAAAATCATCATGCATCTGAGGTGAGAATCTCTCGAACGGCCGACTGGCATCAGGAACTGCATTGATCACGGACTTTAAGTCTGGAATCTGAAAGGTCCGGCATTCCTTTCCAGTCGTGGTCAGCGGCTTTCTCCTCAAAGCCTTCGGGCAAGCCACCTGCACCTTCTCCCTTCCATGCATCAGCATCTTCTTGGGTGCCGGAAATGAGGTCCTTGCACTCCTGCCCACCACGAAAATAACATAAGAACAGAGCATAATATGACAAGCCACGTCAAGCATGCTGTCAAAGGAGCCGCCCAGCAGCAGCCAAAACCAAGGCCATCCATGGAGCCTTGAAGGCATAGGACTGACTTGGCTGTTCCAGTACATAGAAGACCTTGCGGCCGAGATCCTCCAGATGTCTGAGGAGACATGCCTCAGGCATGTGCTCATCTAGCCAAGACTGCTGCACCCAGCATCACCAGGTCATGTGCTTTGAGATGCTACGAGTTTGTCCACTTAAAGACAGCATCACCTCATCACCTCCTCCTCATCATATCATCATCATCGTCGTCGTCGTCATCATCCCCAACATCCCTGAAACTGCTCACAGGGTTGCGAAAATAGGGTCTCATTGCGCTGGCCCCTACGAAAAGGGAACATGGTGGTCCTGCCACCAAAACCCCATAGGGAACGATCCTCTGCAAGACTAGGAAGAATCAATCCAAAACCATCCGGAACCAGTATTATAGTGTTGTGATGTGTGAAGTCTATTGACTAACTTAAAATTTGCCACTGTCTGGTGTGAATCATCAGCCATCATCATCAACTCATACTGTTTGTACTGGAAACATGCGAACAAGATTGGAGAGCTACCTAATGTTCCACACTGAAACCAGCCAAGGCTCGAGAGGGGCCATTTGAACACATGTGTAGAAACCGGATTCGCTCACGATGTCATGGTTAGACGAGAGCAGCAAATCAAATGCACAAGTGTTGAAACCGTTTTTCTCCCACTGACGAGCCATCGTCTTTGAAGCCCCGAAGCACTCTATGAGATTCACTGTGCAAGCATCACGCATACCACGGGCACGCTCCAAAGCGCAATCAATTCTCCTGCAGTCGGAACCACCTGAGATGGGCAGCAGGCGCCAGCAAACAATGGCATTCAACAATCTTTATTTGACCCTTGTGAGCCCTGGCGCACCCTGGCGCTATTGATCTGCTTTTGATAGTCATTTAATGTCGTAATTTATTTCATAAACTGATGATATATTGCACCTGCCGGTCAGAATAGAAGCCTTTTTCTCCTCTTGCAGAGTGTGGAGCGGAAACATGTCTCAAGGATACGGGGAGAAGTAGCAGGCAACAACAAGTGCCAACCCAGAGACAAAACCACATTCCTGGATGGCCGCTATCCAAGTCTTGATGCACTTTGCTACTGTACAACTGAATGGCAGATGCAGAAGGCATTGCGGAATTAAGAATGATGGGAACCCATTGCATGCCTGCAGACATCCGCGCAGACACCCCTGGTGACCTAAAATCACACGTGTATTATATTGGACTTTCTTTCTTTCAACTCTGCTCCACTCAATCTCAAAGAAAAACTGTTGGAAGCTTCTGTGCATTTTTTTCTGGCTGGCATAGGGGGTGCCGCTGTCCAAACACAACAACCACCTGGCCAGTATTCTGTGAATCACAACTGAAAAATCCACACGCACCATGTAACAGAAAGGTCCATTTATGTATTCCAACAAAATTGCCAAGAAGTGTCGCTTGGACCAGCGGAAACTAATCAGGCTCGGACTTCTGGTCCTGGCGATGCTTCTTCTGAAGCGCCAGGACTCAGAACATGAGACCCAATGCCATGGCCTTATAGCCAAGCTCCTTCATACGCTCCTTGGCATAATGGGTTTCACCCATAAGCTTGGCCCGGTACCCTTTTCTCAAAGGCTGTTGGATGTGCACACAGTATTCCCATAAAATCTCTTTCAAAGCCTGCCTGGCGGCACACCTGCCGACCGTGGACTGATGATGCAGCCGATCCACCTCCCTCCTCTGCTTTGGGGTTTTCTTCGCCGGCTGTGGTGCCATGGGAATATGGTGCGGTGGGAACTGGTGGTAGAGAATCAAAGGCTGCCATCACACTAGGTGGCTCCTCTGGGTTGTCCTCTCCCTGATCATCTTCTTCATCTGATGGGATCCACCACGATGGCTCACTGTTGTTCTCACTGTCGCTGTCTGGCGCAACAACATCGTTACTTGAACCGGCACGCTGCATTGCTGGAATGGGCTGCAAAGGCCGTGAGCACACAGGTTTCTTCAGGTCAGACTAGTTTTGGTTTTCTTCACACATGTGTTCTTTTGAGCCAAGCAATGCAAAAGTATGCAAAAGTGGGCTCTTGCATTGGGCTGTACAAAATGAGCCTCTGAGTTGATACACGCACTTGTCCTCTACAAAATCGAAACCTTGGACCATGGGTATAACTCCCTGCGAAATCTATTGGACACACCTTGTCTACAAAATGCTGTCCTACAAGGAAAGCTGGCCAAGAGAATCCCAGAACCCATCTACAAAATCACGACCGTTGTGTCCGGGCAATCTTGTCGGCCTGACACCAGAACATCCAAATTCGGTTTGGATTGTTATGGCACCCCAATGGTTTCAAAGCTGTAGACGAGCGTGAAAAAATAAGAAGCATGACAAGCCTAATTTTGTAGAACAGCACAAACAATCAAATCATAATCGATATCAAATGTTGGTGTAGGATGCCTGTGCACTTCATTTTGTAGACAAATTTTGACAATACCATGTCAAGGCCTTGATTTTGTAGAAAGACCAGGCACTCAAATGCTCAAAGGTTATGATTTTGTAGAATTTTGCAGATATAGTTTGAAGATTTTTAAAGATCTTTAATGCGCACGAGCCCACCCTGCACATACTTGCAATCAGGACACTGTGCTTCGCACATGGACCTGCAAAGCGGCGGAACTTCTAGTCACTTTTTGAAGTTTGAAAACACATGGAGTATTCAACGGCCTTTCAAGAACGCTTGCTTTTTGAATCCATTCAAAGCCGCAGATAACTTCTTTCGAGTCGAATTTTCCTAATGTACTTTTCAATATAAACTACATTTAAAAACTTCATCAAGGTTGACCGTGCGGTCAGGATAATATAATATATATATATATTTATATCTATATTATGGATTGAAAACCACGGGAACTGCCGATTCTGAAACACTAATCCGTACCGACGGCAGTCGCAGACTCAGTCGCAACTCGACGCCTTCATTTGCAGTGCCGGACCTCTTTAGGCTATGCTGCGCCCCTGAGTTTTGTATGATTGAAATCGAGCTCTCGCTACAGTCTGGTACACATTTTGCCGACCTCATCTTCCAAAAGTGCTCCGAACTACAAATCTATAGAGTCCTGTGCGCTCTTTGTCAACAACTTTGCCAGATCGAGGGCTGCAACCGCGGAAAAAAAGACCCTACCTGCGACCCCAGGAGCCACCTTACCTGGAAAAAAAAACAGGGCTTTGCGCCCGAGAATGATTTTACCCGTGAATTCACAGCTTCCGACCTGTTACATTTCCCAACTATTGATGATGGGTGATTGACATGATGATGTGGTTGAGTGGTTGATATAATGATGTGAATGCTAACCATGACCATCGTCCGCAACTCGGAAGTTTTCAAACTAAACTTCCTTTGAACTGGTTAAATCAACTATTAGCTAAATGGCCACGTTCAATAGCTATACAATAGCTATATATATATATATTTGTTAGTTTACCAGAGGGTATAGGGGTTTCTCCAAGACTGTATGGTACCCCTCAAACAATCCCACGGTTTCGAAGCATCATTTAAAATACATTTCTAGATGGGCCATGGAGATCATTATTGTTAATCTTGGGTGATGATAACTTGGTGATATCCTCCTATACCTGCAAAGTGGGGCCTTCCAAATGATAGCTAAGTTGGTGGAACATCACTCCAAGAACTATGGTTTTGATATACGATATGACAGATTATCACATACCTATAGTTAATGGATCTTCCTATTGTGAATAAGGTTTATAAACCAACGAACATATCTTCGGGTAACCAACAAACATACCTGGCTGGATTGGGGGGCCCCACATTGTAGCTATGTCATGGCCCTGAACCACATCTGAAAACCCGTGCGAGGGCTGCACCTGGAAGCTGCCAGCCATGCTTGGCCAGGAGCCATCTCACCTACCATGCCATGCCACGATTCGTCAACAGAATTGGTATAGTATAGTATAGTATAGTATGGTATGGTATGGTATGGTATGGTATGGTATAGTATAGTGAAGTATAGTATAGTATGTGTGTATATACATATATATAATAAAAATGATACATAATTACATAATGTGTGTATATATGATTATACATCGTGAACTTGATGGAGACCCACACAATTCTTGGGGATTCACGTGAGTTTTCAGAGGCGTGTCGCCAGGAAAAGTGCAAATCTATGCGATTGAAATCGTTCCCGTTTTTGGGGGATGATGCCCCCAATCAGAGTCAGGTCACTGCAACTTACGTGGGAAATATTGGAAATTCACTCTCAGTTTTGCTTGTCAGTAAGATACCTCATAGATACCATTCTCATCAATTGCGCTCTGAACCCTCAGTAAACTGGGCCCTCAACCTGCGTTAATTCTTTGGACTCCTGGCGAGTCGGTCATCACACCTGGGAAAAGGTGAACATGATTTGTAGATTTGTACATGATGTATGTATTTACACATATGTACACAATTAATGTGTACATATATGTATATTGCATAGCCGTTGTCAAAACTCATTGCCTTCGCTAAGTTCTCGAAAAAGGATATCGCTTTGGGGGGCCCTATCGCTATCCATGGTTTTGTAGAAAAAAGAAGAAAAGGAAGAGGAAAGGAAAAGGAAAAGAAAGGAGGAAATGCGGAGGAAAGGAACAGGAGGAAAGGGTCTATTTGTGGTCTGGGGCTACTCGTCGAACAATGGGCTAAGGCATCGCTAGGGGTATCGCTAAGATTGTCGCTCGCATGTACGCAACTTTGTGCAAAACAACTTCAGATGTGGAGATTGTGCAGAATTACAGGTATCACTCTTGGAGGAACCCATCGCTACACTGCGCTACACTGCGCTACCCAGTGTTTGGCGCACTTTCCAGACCCAAGAGAACTCTCCTTTACATAAGTGGCATAACAGAGTCTTGACCGTACCTCATCTGTATATAAGTCATTATGAATTGCAATCCGCAGGCCTGCCGGCATGTCTGATTGGAAGGTGTTGTTCTTGTTCCTGTTCTTGGTTTGTACTTGTTCCTTTGTTCTCTTGCTGCGGGTTTTTGCTTCGTCTGAATCAAGTCCACCCCCCCTCCCCGTCCCGGCCTATGCAACACAGACCTTGCAAAAACAACTTTAAGCAAGAACAAGAACAACTACAACCAAACAGCAGCAACAACAAAAAACAGAACAAGAACAAAAGGAAAATTAAGAACAAGAACAAGAAGAACAAGGAGAACAATGAGCACAAGGAGAACAAGATAAAGAACGGGAGCAAGAACAAGAAACAAAACAAGAACAAGAAGAATAAGAAGAAGAAGCAGAAGAAGAAGAAAACAAAAGAAAAAGAAAAAGAACACAACCACAAGAACAAGACTAAGAACAATAACCACAACATCAACAACAAGAACGAAAACAAGAACAACATAAAGAACAAGAGCAAGAACAAAAACAAAAACAATAACAAGAAACAGAACAAGAACAAGGAAAATCGAAGAAAAAAAGAAAATACGAAGAACACAACCACACAACAATACAACAACACAACAGCCACAACAACCACAACAACAACAACAACAACACAAACACCAGCAGCACCAGCAGCAGCAACAGCAGCAACAACAACACCACCAACAACACCAGCAGCAGCAATAACAGCAGCAACAGCAACAATAAGAACAATAAGAACAATAAAAACAAGAAGAGCAAGAACAAAACAATAACAAGAAGAGAAAGAACAAAGATCTAAGATGCTATCGTGTAAGGTCTTACCTTTAACTGGCAAACATATTTGATGCTACGAAGTAAGATCTTAACCTTAACTTGCAAACATGCTTGATGCTATGCTGAAAGTCCTTGTCCTTAACGTTTAGTCATCCTGGATGGCACGCTGTAAGATCTTGTCCTTAATTGTCAACCATCTCGCTCTCTGGAACAGAAACAATGTCATGTGCAGCCAAGGAGCAATGCGGTGGAGGAGCATGTCGGGAGTCTCTTCCTCTGCCCCGAGGGCAGGCAGCCCGCGGGCGGCGGCGATGACGGCGCTGGCCGTCGCCGAGCAAAGGCGGTCGGGGCGACAGTCACCGCCAAGCCGCTCTTCCGCGCGGGTGAACCAGATGTGCGCCAGGGCCGCGTGGAGTGCATCCATCACGGGCCACGCCAGGCGCCATTCACTGCAGTTCTCGCACAACAGAACACAGAACAGCAACATCTTGGAAGATCTGGGTACTGCACAGAAAGATACTGTTCTCAACTCTCAAACATTTTGCATGATCTTGGATGCTACGGAGTAAGACATGGGTTCTACGCTGTAAGACCTTTTCCACAATTTTCTACCTCTTGCATACTCCGCTGTAAGAACTTGTCCTTCACTTTCGAACATGTTTGATGCTACAGTGTAAGATCTACTAGTAGTAGTAGTAGTAGTAGTAGTAGTAGTAGTAGTAGTAGTAGTAGCCGTAGTAGCAGTAGTAGCAGTAGTAGCAGCAGTAGTAGCAGTAGTAGCAGCAGTAGCAGCAGTAGTAGGTAGTAGTAGGTAGTAGTAGGTAGTAGTAGGTAGTAGTAGGTAGTAGTAGGTAGTAGTAGGTAGTAGTAGGTAGTAGTAGGTAGTAGTAGGTAGTAGTAGGTAGTA
>Ga0126342_10014235_pt1 | contig 14059 bp, 15 predicted proteins | sample Cyp1metagenome_FD_92528 | JGI IMG/M metagenome (GOLD analysis project Ga0126342, IMG submission 92528) | Coral microbial communities from Lord Howe Island, Old Settlement Bay, Australia - Cyphastrea 1 metagenome | ecosystem: Host-associated > Invertebrates > Cnidaria > Coral ...
TGCTCCTCTTCAGGCGGTGGATCGTTGGGATCCTCCGGAGCAGTCTCTTCTCGCGCCTCTGCTGGCTGGGGATCGCGGGCAGCGAGCTCCTGTGCAGTTGGCGGCGGATGAGATGGTGGTGGTATAGGGGCCTGTTGGTGGGGGGGTCACCCCCCCCCCCTCTGTGCATTTACCGGTTCGCTTCAATTTTCCACTTCCGCAGACTCAACGACTTCAGGCCCCTGATGTTTCCGTGTCTTCTGGTAAACATCACTGTGTCCCAGAGACTGCCCTTACGCACAAAACCACAGATGAATGTCCCTTGACATGGACCCTAACACCATGCGTTTTAATACTGAAAAAAAGTCATTTTCTGGTTGATGGTTTCAACTCCTCTGAAGATATTAGTCAGTTGGGATGATTATTCCCAATATATGCAAAAAAAAGTTCCAAACCACCAACCAGGTCCAAATAACTGGATGATTTTGAGCTCCTCAGAACAACCAAAGGATAAATGACCTGGGCATCTCTGCGCTCACAACTCACTAATCTGTAATCGCGAGCGCTGTCTGTCCACTTGGCGCTTGCCTCGGGATAGATTGCGAACTTCATTGGTTGGGTTCCTCTATTTGAGGGTTATGATATGTTGTAAAATATGTTAGTATAGATATATATATATATAAATAGCTCCTAGTTGAAAATAGAATATCAGCAGGATATCCTGATCAAAGGTGATTTTTGTTTATTGGAGTATAGGATGTAGAATGTACACATAGAAATAAAATGGTAATGATTGTATATATATATATATGTATATGTATATATCCCAGACTAACACGGCCCGTGAGAATCACCCATTTCTATGGTGTTTTTCCTTTTCTGAACCTCAATATCATACCGTTGCTTATACTCATATCCCATAATTACAACATATTCCCTCTACCAATGGGTGGTGTCCCTTGTCTTAAGTCCTCATTCTTGATTGTTAAAAAATATATTTTGAATTATATCTCATGAAAAATCTCTGCAATAAATTCCCATTAATGGTAGGTCGAAACATTTTTACCATTGGGACCCTAGAAAATCTTCCGCAGAATGGAAAAAAATCAAAATTGAAGGCAATATTTCGACCGCATTTCACCTTGCAAATGGCATCATTCAAGGATACCCTTTAAGCATGCTTTTGCTGACTAGTCACTAGTCTCATCACCACATGGATTGAGTACTGCCATTCTCATTTACCAGATACATACCCTCGTTCATATGCAGATGATTTTTCCATTAATGCCAAGTCTCGTCAGAAAAAGGATCTCAGTGTTCAACTCACACAATGCATCAGAATATATCAGAATACAGCTGAATTTCTATCATGACGCGCCCTACGAAGTTTGTTTTTCGCTTGCCGCCGCGCTGGAATGTCTCTACCGGCACAAGGACAGGAACCACCGAACAGCCATCGCATGGGAAGACACTACAGTGTATCACAATAGGAAAATGATTTTCACCATGAATATCCATGAATAATCCATAAATCTGGCTGCACAAAGGCAAACTCGAAACATACCAATGTGCCTTCCTCACCTTGTCACCTTGAGGGTGGCAAAAAAAAACTTGTGGGCCCAACTACATCTCACAACAATCATGTGAGTCTCGCTCCAAAGGCTCTTTCCAAAACGCTTTTCTCAGCCGGCGCCTTGCTCCATGGAGAAACAGCATGGACATGTTGTATACATTTTACACCTGTATCTTCTCAAGAGATGTTGTGCATTTGGACAATTCGAACATAGTCAACCTTGCGGAGTGCTATGGATTTGCTCACCGGCCAGGGAGCACAAGCACACCGGATGAGGAAATTTCTGAAAGCAACGCTGGAAAGCCTTTGCTTTTCACAAGGCATCTGTGCAGTTGCTGCAGAACGAAGGTTCCAAATGATGACCGGCTCTCACCTTTCATGGCTTGATGCCGCAGTTCAAAAAAACGAGGAGCTTGTGCCACCACTCGCTCCCACTCTAAATTTTTTGCACAGGGCGCAGCACAAATCACTCCATCTCGCACTAGCTGGCCATGTTCCTTTTCATAATGTTCCCGCAGGACATCCAAATAATCTCGGATGGCTTTGGCACGCGTCTTCGGGTTCTGGAATGTGTCGTCTGTATAGTACATTGCTTTGGCTGCAGATGGGTGCTCCTTGGCCTCAGCAGCCATGGAAGGATAATGTAGACTGTACAGGGTCAAGATGGGTCAAGGCAAATGAAGGCCATGTAGCTGTTCCATTCCCTCTTAGGTAGATTTGATATGATTTGGTTTGGATGGCCCCGATCTTGGCTTCGCACAATCTTTGAAACATATCAACATATATTTATTTAGCCTTTGAGGATCTCTTAGGTATACTCACAGGCTGTCTGGCAAGAATCTGTTGAAGGCATCTGTGGCTTCGCATCACGCAGCTTTTCCACAGCCCGCAGTGAGGAGAGCTGCACATCCACAACGCATACCTAGAACAACCGAGGCAGCATGAGGCAGCAATCATAATTGATGTTTGGTGAAAAATTAACATTTGGAGGGGCCAACCCTCAAACATCCTTAAGCGGAGTTTTTTCGATGAGACGGAAGTTTTTGGATTTAAGCATGGTTCCAGCGTGTTCCAGCAAATTGTGATGTTTTGAGTGGAATGGGATTCTTTCAATTCCACAGGTGCGGCGCAAACCTTCTCCACATGAAGAAAACATAACTCATATGTCCAGCTTGAAAACTTCTTCCAAAAAAGCGACTCACTGAAACGAAATAAATCCGTAACCAAGCGGCGTAAATTTCCAACCGAACCGTCTATTTTTTTTTTGCTGTTTGCAATTTATATATGGATTTTGACATGCTATACATATTTGCCCATGTTCTCCAGAATGGGTGAATACCAGGAGAGCGTGACAAATGTAAGCATGGTAGCTGACCTCGCAAGAAACCCGCCAAACAGTTTAAACGAAAGTCTTTGGCTGAGACAGCAGAACTTACTGAATCGACTATAATTTCTTTAGCCTGGGCTGGCGGAAAAAAAATTACCCAGGCAGCAGGCCCAGGCACACCTGGTCGCTCGACCACAGAAAACTGAGAAGCTGGAACCTCGCATAGAAGAGCATCCGTGTGTGGATCTAATCCGGTCAGAGGACTTGAAGAAGTGGCGATGAAGCGGGTCTCAGAACGGCGGTCCAAGATGACAGCATGGAGCCAGACGCAGCAGTTTGCCGGAAGCTCGCAGCAAACCATTTTCGGCGACCCCACCTTCTTGGTTCCCTTTTCGCTCTTCTGAACTGTGCCACGGTAGGCTGCTTGAATGATCGCAATCATGGGTTGATGCAACAGGCTCCGTCGAATCACAACCTGCCATTGCATGCAGTGTCACGAGTGCAAACTGGTATTTTGGGACATGGGCCCGCTCAGAGCTGGTCCAAGAGCTTGCGAAAACAAAGCTGGTGGTAATCCTATTGTGAAAAATATGTCAACTTGAAGTTCCAAGCAGCTAGCTGGTATTGCCGCCGGGACTGTCCATCATCCGTTGCCACTCTCAAGCAGCTCGGCCGGAAGGAAGTGATTGCCTGCAACACTTTGCATTCCAACCCATCATCGGCCACCACCTCTGCACATGCTCTACCCACCGCCTTCTCTGAAAACCCTGCCCACATCGAAAAGCGGGACACGCGCTGCCGGCTGAGCACCAAGCACTGCCGCGCTCTTGCCAACTCTGACACCATCTGATTGTGCTCGTTCAAGTGATGGTTTGGCTTGTCGATCTGTGCGGGGCTAATCCAACCTTCTGCCTTTCCTGGGAAATTCGACTGGGGTGGTACGTGCCATGATGTGGATACAATTGGGGGCACACAAGACGAGAAAAACACCATAACGAACGACAAACCCAACTGCACAAGCGCAACTCATTCATTCAAAACTGATGGTTGAAGTGGAAATCTAGGGTCGAACTTCCGCTACAAACAGCTGAATGAAGGGCAACAGTTTCATGATGCGACGGATGCACAAATCCAAGCTGTCTTTGGGAGGTGTCTGGAAGTTCCACAGGCCAGCCTCCTTCAGAAGGGGCTTCACAGTGAGAGGCGCATGCTTCGGAAGGGCTTGCTGATCCTCCTCCTCAATATCATCGAGTGCCACCACCTGTTCCAAGGGGGGCTGCTCCATCTGTTTGCTTGACACCATGTTCTCCAATGATGACAACGTCCTTACCACCTCTGCAGTGGTGCCAGAATTCACATCTCCGTCCTCTTCAGGATGCCACTCAGAGAAATCATCCGTTTCGACTGCGTCAGGAAGAACATCATTTGAAGTCACAAAGGTGCGGCCAACCTTTTCCCACCAAGTACGCAACTCTGTCTGGAGAGTTGCCGCAGGACGACCTACCAACAATGCAGATTGAAGTGTGCATGCTGCATTCAAGGCATCTGTCGCGATCTCGGCTGCCTGGCTGGGCGACACTGGTGTGATGACAGGGTGCTTGGCCGTGTTGCTGTCACACTTGGATGCAGCTGCCGTGGCCATCTTCAAATGTGATTGATGCGTGCTCAGCACGGCATCCCGCACACATGGGACTCCGGCAAAGGGCGACTTCACCCTGGCAAAGTGGAGCTCTGCACATTCCTCCTGATGAGCTCGAGGAATGAATGGCACGCCTTCTGGCCAATGCATGCATCGCATGCATGTTTGAGCACACATCTGGAGCATGTTGTGAGTAGTCTGCGATGACACAAACATACGGTCCCAATGCTTGGACGCATTCGCCTCGGCCTCGCTGACGCACAAAAGAATCCAGTAGTATGCGAAGAAGCTGTTCCACAAGAGCGTCGGGGATGCATTGTTCCACAATCTGGAGCTCAATGACCCACCAGTGACACAGGCAGTGAGGAGTTGATACCTGGTTGGTGGATTCAACATGTTTCAAACGCTGGAAAAAAAAATCAGTGCGGATTTCTATTCCCAATATATGGAAAGATAAAAAATGTTCCAAAGCACCAAGCAGATACAAATGAATCCCGATGCTATCCCAAGATGGGCACTGCAGATTGCCTAGATAGCCTGGATTGAAAACTCTGGCGGCTTCCACGTCTGACTACCAGTCTCGCCCCGTAAAAGATGACTGCGGCATACCACCCAAATAGAGAGGTGCAAAATCAACCTGATAAGCCAAAACATGGAAATACAGAGGAAGCCAATGGGATTACCTGAATATACCTGGAGGTTGGTAAAATGTCCAGATATGTCCAGCATCTACTGATCATGAAAAAATGCCAAAATTTGGCAAAGGGAAACATTGGAAAACCCTTGCAATCTGCTAGGACGAGGTGCCCAGAAAGATCCTAGCTGAATCTTCCGGATATGAGTTCTGCCTGCACGGGCAATTGCCTTTTGCACATGGCCTGCATCCACTGTCACAAACAGCAAGTGCTTGCCGTAGGTCAACTGCCGAAAGGGCCAGAAAGGCATGGATGTCCGTGAATGAAAAGAGCATAGTTGCCAGAATGGATGCGATGCAGCATCGGCGGCCAGCTGGGTCGCAGCAACGCCCATGCAGAAGGCTGTGACCTTCAAGTGATTCATGTGCGCATCATGCGCCAGGACCAGTGGTCCGTGTCCATGGTTGGCCTTCCGGCAAGCATCAAGCAAATCTCCAATGTGCTGAAAATGACTGGTGGCATTGGTCTGCTTGTACTTTCTGGGCAACATTTGGCAATCCCAGCAAGGGCCTCTGCTGACAAGGTTTTTGACACATGCACTGAAGCACAGATCGGCCAAGTTGTCAGCAGATGGTGGGACTCTGTGCTCTGCCAGTGGCAGCCAGGAGAAATCTGGATGGGCCCCACCGACAAGCCACGGCTCCCCAAGGCCATAAAGCACCTCAGGCGGCATATACGGGCAGTTCGAGAATCAGCATTGCCCAAGTGGATCCACACATATCGGGAATAAATTGATGCCAGCCGCGAACAACGGGCAAACATATGGAGCAAGCAAAATGTAGAAATTACAGCCGACACACCACCAGCCAACCAACCAATGAACCAACAAACCAACAACAAGAAGATCAACAGGCCATGAAATCAACAGACCATAGCAGACCAACAAACCAACAAACAAGACAAAGCAAAATAACAAACAAGACCCACGGAGTTAGGGTCACCGGCGTCAGCCCAACAGTGGATAACTTCAACCACATCGGTGTATCGCGGAGCCAATCCATCAAACGACGAAAACTACTGAAGACCGAGCTGCTTCAAATGTCTTGCTGTACACCGTCTCATCCACAGCAATCATGTAGGTTTGCTGATTCACGGCGTTGAGGTGCCCAATAGCCAGCTTGAAATTTTTGACGAGCACCTCCTGCTCTGCACAGTACGGAGTTGGGACGATCTCGCTCCTGAGATCTGTCTTGACGGCTTTGAGGTTGAGGCCGAAGATCTCCCGGACAGCTCCTTGGTTGACAGCCTGGCCCAATGACCATGCCACTTGGGCCAAGGTGTCCTGATTGCCTTGCATGGTCGCAGTCGCATTCACTCGTTTGCAACCTCTGCGTTCTTTGTCGGCCTTCTCAACCGCTGCTGACAGCAGGAATTCAAGGACACCTTGCCCTGACAGGGCACCATTGGCAACCAGCTTGGCTAATTTCATGGATTGAGGGCTGGTCTGGTTTTGTCCTGGGTTTCTTTGCCCACCAGACTCGCTGGAGAGAATGCACTTGGCAAAGTCCAATACCATTTGCCTCTGTTCGGGAGTCTTAACGAGGACAGCGGGATTGTAGCCTGGAGACACCCACGAGATTCTAGTATCTATAAAATCTTGCAATGGCTGGGTACGATTGCCTGCAGGGATGGAAAGAAAAAGTTGCCGGCATTTGCTCAACAGATCTTTGAAGCACATAGACTCGAGCTGGGTCAAGTCCAACCTCAGCACCTGGCACCAATCAGAAGCCTGCATGTTTGCAACCATCTTCGTAGCATCTGCATCTCTACCCTGCAGCCGCATGTGCATGAGGCCCACAAGTTCCTGAAGAGCACAAGGTATTAGCACTCATGTTGATCCCCTGCAAATCATTTACGATCATTCAATCCATGTGCCTGCTAGAGCTACCCACACAAGAGAAGTGATTACAACACAGGCATTGGTACAGAAGCAAATTAAATGCTCAGGCATGCCCAAGTTGAATAATTTGTCATTATATACATGTAAGCTCTACCGAAATCTTTCGAACTGACCGATTCCTGAAAAAAAAACCAGACTGATTAACGAGCCAAGAATCGGCTCTATGCACCCAAGATGCCAGTGATCGAACCAACTCTTGCTTCCGGCTGTGGGCCTCACACGTTCTGCACACCGTCTTCCCAGCTGGAACAAGGGAACGGTCTTCCTGACATTTCTTTGATTGCATCCTCACATGCCCCTGTGCGTCTACAAAGAAATGCACCTTGTGAACAGCGCACTTGATGGTTGCCATATGACCATTTTGGATATGCATCATGACTGAAGCCTTCAGGTGCTGCAACCCAGAGCCAGGGTCCATGAGGCCAATCCCTTCACATACACGGAGCGGTGCATCTTCTTCCTGTGGCGGCAGCCCCTCTGCAGCCCGCCTGTGCCGGGAATCCTCCTGCTCGTGCCTCTCGATGTACCAAGGGGACCCGGTCCTGTGAGCATTGAAAGTCACACCACACAGTCGGCAAGACACTGGAACTTGACCGTCCAATGAATGGATGATGTATTGTCCAGGTCGCTTCTGGGAGATCCACTCCGTGAGATTTGGACGTTGATCCGCCCTGGAAGGCCTGCCAGCACGAGGACGAGGAGCTGAAGATGGAAAGAGTTGCCGGGGCTCTAATGCCATGTCTTGGTCATCGTCACTGACCAGAACAATTTCCCCATCAGTCATAACCGATGGGCCAGCAGCATAAGCGGCACATGACAACTTGAAATCAATGCAAAGTTGAGCGCAACGCTCGCAACGGCTAACTTGAGCTCCAGCTAAGCTCGCCAAAAAATCTTGCCAATGGCCCGCCTCAAAGCTGCCACGGTGCACCACCTGAAAATGTTTGTTATAATCCAGCCCGGCTTGGTCTGCAACGACTTTGCCTTCCTTGGCTCTTTCAGACAGCCATTTTTTGCTGTTAGGAGCTGTGCGCCGGCTTTTGCAGGTGACAGGTGAAGGTGTGAGAGGGCTCAACTCACGTTTGACCACTTCAATGGTGGAGCGAGGCTTAGCTGGTGTTGAAAGTGGCTCAGATTTGACTTTTCCACGGTTCTTGGAGCTGGACCACCACGAGGCCGGCGCTTGCACATCACAGGCATCAGTCGACGCCTCGTCACTGTCTACTTCTGGCTCTGGACCATGTGATATCATCAAGTCATCCTGCCCTGCATGTGAAGATGGGTCCCGGGGATATGCCTCCGATGTAGAACACCAAGCACAGCTCCCGGAGGCATCTTGGGAATGATCATCTGGTAGCCTGAAGCTATACCTGAGCAGGACATGGGACAATTTCTCTGCATATGCAAGGAATGACATTCCGTCCTAGCACAGAGACAATAAAACAATTCAATGTAAGCATATGATAGCATATGCATGCGATACATGATATGCAATGCGAGGCAGTTACCGGCAGCAAGTATATCATCCACCGAAGGGCCAGAAAATGTTGCTACACATAGAACACCATAGAACACGCCAGGAGACACTGCACCGCGAGACTCGGGAAAATATGCCCCGCGCTGTGTCATGATCTGCACCAAGTCAGCACCATCTTTGAGGACAGCCACAAGGCTTTGATCCAAATGGGCGTTATCTGCGACATGTGGATCAAAATGGAGGAGATGTGGCGAGTTGGCACCGCGAACTGCAACAGACCACTTCCCATCCAATGTAATCATCGCAGCCAAACGAGGTCTGTCTGGTGAGTTCTGGCATTGCGAATCTATGAATTTCGCCACACCATCCATACTTACAAATTCTTGGCCACACTGGTCCACAGTGGATAGGAGCTGGACCACCGGCATCATCTCATTGAACCTGCCCAAGTCCAGGCTGGCAACCCGATGCTTGGCTTCATTGATACAGACATGCCCATCACTTGGTATACCTAGTTCAGCTTCCTCAAGCATGCTCACCTCTCGGTTCCAAACATCAGCGGCTGCTGTTCCTCGATGGAACACGGATTTGCACCAGGACCCATCGGTGTCCCACCAGCGCCCACCCAAATGATCGGCAGCTGCAACTGCACAGTGAAAGAAACATCCACGACGTCCATGCGACCCACGGTTCCACTCATCAGAATTCTGGTTCATTGGATAGAATACCACGCGAGGCAACCTGATAGCTGGAGTGAGCTAGATTCCATGTGGACACAAGAGATGGAGACATGCAGGGACATTCATATAGCACCAACCACAGGCTCATGAAGAACATTGCAAAAATATTGGAAATCTGAGCAACGCTTCGTCACTGCGGCAACCGAACGACTTCAAAGAGCTGGCTTCTGCGCCGCCTGGATGGAATATTCGTTACGTAAGGTTAGACGCAGCTGTAGCTGCCCTCTCGCAGCGTCAAAGAGATTGAAAGAACATGAAAATACATGAAACTACTACTGGCTATGTTCGATCATCTTCGCATGCAAGCACGATCAATCACACATCCCTGGCAGTTCGCATACAATCACATCCCCGGAATAAAAAATGATAAAAATCTGTTGATTTGCCCGTTCATCACCACCGTAGCGCCTGAATCTCCATTCATGGCAACTTTCCCCAGTCCTGACGACAGTGCCCGAAACTGGCCAAGATGCAGGTGCATGCATGATGGAGAAATGCGGGCAACAACTGGACAACCCATCAATCTCCCTCTTGGCAGATCTGGGGAGCCAAGAAGGATGTTGCTGTACTTCAGCCCTGTCTGTCGACATGGTTATTGAATCTTATTCTGTAGTTCTCCTTAGTGGTTCTCATTATGTTTTCTTGCCACATGCTAGAGTTGTTTCTCACATCCGTGCGTCCTGTCTCTTTCATCACTGGGTACACCACATCCTTGTCCATGTGACTGCGGTTTGGGGCCTCCACACCCAACATCTGCATGGTTCTAATGAATAAACGGTGCAGACATTTAATCGGGATTTGCTGTGATGCAACCTGTATACGTTACATTACATGACTCCGTTGCTCTGTATGGCTTAGCTTGGCCTCTGCTGCTGCAGCGTCTCGCACATCAACCATCACTGGGTCCACCGCATCCTCGTCCATGTGACTGCAGTTTGGGGCCTCCAGACCGGACATTTGCATGGTTCTAGTGAATAAACGGCGCAGGCATTTATAATCAGGGTTTGCTGTGATGCAACCCGTGTACATAACATTACATGACCCCGGTGCTCTGTTGTAGGGGCTTGGCCTCTGCTGCGGGAGCATCTCGCACATCAACTGTCACTTGCTCCACCGCATCCTCGTCCATGTGACTGCAGTTTGGGGCCTCCAGACCGGACATTTGCGTGGCTCTCGCGTATAAATCGTGCAAACATTTAATCAGGATTTGCTGTGATGCAACCCGTATATACCCGTATACATAACATTACATGACCCCGGTTCTCTGTAGGGGTTAGCTTGGCCTCTGCTGCTGGAGCATCTCGCACATCAACCGTCACTTGGTCGACCGCATCCTTGTCCATGTGATTGCGGCTTGGGGCCTCCAAACCCAACAATTGCGTGGCTCTCGTGTATAAACTGTGCAAACATTTAATCAGGATTTGCTGCGATGCAACCCGTATACATAACATTACATGATATTACATGACCCCTGTAGGGGTTAGCTTGGCCTCTGCTGCTGGAGCATCTCGCACATCAACCGTCACTTGGTCCACCGCATCCTGGCCCATGCAACTGCAGTTTGGGGCCTCCAGACCATTCCAGACCTAATATTTGCATGCTTCTAGTGAATAAACGGTGCAGGATGGTGCAGGCATTTAATAAGGATTTGCTGTGATGCAACCTGTATACATGACATTACATGACTCCGTTGCTCTGTATGGGTTAGCGTGGCGGCCTCTGCTGCTGGAGCATCTCGCACATCAACTGCCATGCACAGTTTTGCAAGGCATGATATAGCAGAAGGCCATGTGTTCCATCATGCTCTGCTCGACTCATCTGTCACACGGGATACTTCACTGCATTCATGCTGTTGCTCATCACTATATATCACAATGTCACTGCATGTCAATGCACTCAGCTTCGTGCGATTGATCCTTGTCAGGCCTTCGGCGCCTCCTGCACCGGTTCGGTACTGAACGGAATGGCTTCATGCATGGGTATATGGGTATGACGCCGTGTGATGATGCGTGATGAGAGGAAGATCATGCCCATTCACATGTCCTGCAGCTAGTACCCGCTCCACCGGCTCATTGGAGGGCCCAATGGTAACTTCCAAGCTGTCTTGCATCCAGAGAGCGACCTGCGTGCAAGACATAACATGACATATCTTGGATTGTCCTGTATGCCCCTGATAACATCTGATAACTAGGCCACTCAGCCACTGCATATCATACTGCATCTAACATGACGCATGGGCAAACATATCATAGCATATGCATGGAGAAATTATCGATACACAGACATGCTTTTGCCGAACGGCACTGTGTCGGAACCTGCGCTGGGGTGCTCTGTGGCGGCGCCGGCAACTTGTGCTGTTCAGCGTACGAGGCAGCACTGAGAAGAGAATGGAATTGCTTGGGTTTGCTACCGATACCGTTCCACCACCATTTGCCTGAGCACAAGAACATGTAGCATATCTATGGGCTCTGGAAGATGAAGACACATCAGAAATTATCAGAACATATACTTTGCAGATGTTTGCTCTGAATTTGATAGCTGCACAATGCTGCACATGATGCATCATGGTGCGTCCCAGTAGCAATCGATCCGGTCCTTAGTCTCACCGCTGACACGGCGCTTGTAGATGCGCACTCAGTGACCATCCGACATCACGGGATGGGGCCCACATGGGCCCGCAGCTTAGTGTGTCCACATGTGTCCACCCTCTGGTCACCACTGGTCATGCCTGGGCGATATTATCCTGTTATGTTATCCATCGGTATACCCAATGTCTGGCGGGGTCTGCAATTTCTGACTTGGCACTGCGACTATCTGCGACTGGCTTGACATGTGAGATGGGCAGAGCAAGTGGAATGCCTGTCCCTGATTTAGAATCAAAACTGGAATCTTGACGTGTCAATGTGCTGCTCTGCGCTACCCCTGCACAGTCAGTCTGAACCGAGATGAACCAGGGAATTGACCGCACAATGAAAAAGTTATGTAGCAGGCTGTGAAATTCAGCTGTCGGCTAGATTCTACTACATCACACTACATCCCTAGATAGCATGCCCATGGCTTTTTCACCTTGCTGCAAAATTGACCAGCCCCTCTCAATCTGAGCGATGCGCCGTCAACGCCGCGCTCGGCCCCTGCATGACGAGAAGAACTACATGCACATGATCCCACATGTGGGATGAGTCGAACTGGGATGCGTGATGAGAGTACCTTAACTTAATATATCTGGATGGCGGTGGTTGAGCAACTATGGTTGGCCATCATCACGAGATGCAGGGGAAACATAATCCCATGATTAGGCTTCGACGATTCACATCACGAATGCTGCAGCGATTTTTCTCCATAGGCAAGTCGACCATCGAGGACCACGCATAGTCACACTATGTCACACCAGGCCACACTATGTCTTCCTATGGCTTCGTAAGTCGAAGTCTGGTCACTTTGGGCTTCACCATGCCCTTCTTCGCTGTCTCGTCGTGCGGCTTCTCCACCGGCTCCTTCTTCACTGTCTCGTGCGGCTTCTCCACCGGCTCTTTCTTCACTGCCCGACGCGGCTTTTTCTTCACTGTCCCTCCGTCGGTCTCTTCAGGTGCAGATGCCGACACTTCTTGCTGTGTCTCTTTCTGCTGTTGAAGCTTCTTGTCAGCCCACGCCTTCCAGTTGCTCTTGCCGCTTTTCCTCTTCTTCGGGGCTGGTGGATCCTTGCATGCTTCCACCAGCCCCGACCACAATTCTTCTGCCATAGGCTCCGCATCACCTTCGGCGGCCCCGTGTTTCACCAGCCACGGAACAGCCAGGGCAGAGAACCGCTCCCAATCGCATTTCATGGCTCTGCGATATTGGATGCTATTGGCATGTGACATGACATATCATGACATGATGGATTTGTGTCGATTTTTCAACCTTTCGAATATATTTCGAATGGGTGCATTAGTTGAATAGACTTGTGCAATCTTGTGCAACTGTTGGATGAGAATCCCCTGGATTTGATGGTGACCCATTGTGCCAGACTGCCGCCGGGAAGCCAGAGATCACAAATGATCACAAGATATCAAGATATCAAGATATCTATAAATACCCATGTCACAAAATGACATACATGCGCGCACATGATGGACTCGCATGCGCTCAAAGGGACGCCGTGCACGCGGAGATACTGGACGCTGGGGCACATGCGCGCAAATCACAGGCGCGCGCGCAGCAGACTACAGGTGGTGCACCATGAAGCTATATAAAGCTTTTTGTGACACACTACATGTAATTATACGGGGCGTGTCACACCAGCAAGAGGAGAAACGATGGCAAGAGCAAATCATTCACCGTAATGGCTGGTAGCAGGGTCGCAGAAAGTAATATATATCACTATAATCTGCATCGATCTCTGAAGCGCAGAAAATCGCAGAAGCACTTCAGGCCACTTCCATGGGGTCATGATGGGTCATGCGCGCACCACCCGAGCGCGCATTCATGCGCGCAAGGGTACGCCGCGCATATGCGCGTAGATACTTGACGCGCAGGCAGTCTGGAATAGTCATGGGGCACATGCGCGCAGATCACGGGCGCGCAGCTGACATCAGCAGACTACAGGCATCTACGGGCGACGTGCGCACACATGACGAGCGCGCATTCATGCGCGCACGGGTACGCCGCGCATATGCGCGTAGATACTTGACGCGCAGGCAGTCTGGAATAGTCATGGGGCACATGCGCGCAAATCACGGGCGCGCAGCAA
>Ga0126342_10014236_pt1 | contig 14058 bp, 12 predicted proteins | sample Cyp1metagenome_FD_92528 | JGI IMG/M metagenome (GOLD analysis project Ga0126342, IMG submission 92528) | Coral microbial communities from Lord Howe Island, Old Settlement Bay, Australia - Cyphastrea 1 metagenome | ecosystem: Host-associated > Invertebrates > Cnidaria > Coral ...
ATACGGTCCCTGTAATTTTTTTTTGGTGCAACCCTTTCTAAAACCCTTTCTGGAAGCTTGAATCTCTTTTGAGCTGGAAGCTATAAACTTCAAATCTTGCCTGACATGTTCTGAAGTTCAGAATTGGTAGGCTGCTGCTCAGCGGAGCAGACTCCAAAGCAAGCCTCATTTTCACTGGAGCTTTTGGGAAGTAGTTCGGAAGTGGGAAACCTTTAAGTTGCTACAAATCATCCAAGAGCGAAGCAAATCTATTCATGAAAGCTCTCATTGCCTCCATGTCTTGCTTGATCTGCCTTTGTGGTCCCCTCCTCAACCTTCCATGTGCTCTCTGTCTTCTATATTTCCATGTCTTGTACTGCCGTTTCTTTGCTCATAAGTCTGAGTGACAAGCCTTCCTGCCAACATGACGTCGTCCCACAAGAATATAAATGGGAAGAAGGTCACCTGGTCGTGGTGAAGCCAAAAAGCTCTTTGGGCCTGGTTTCCAAGGTGGTGCCTCAAGAAACATGTGACAACAGACTTCTGTCTGTTGCAAACGCCGATACATCTGACTTATATAATCTTATCTATATATATATGTATATATATATATAGATGTATGTATACTGTATATATATATATATGTGTGTGTGTGTCGTTGCTGCTGGGGTCCTCTCGTGGCTTTGTCATTCGCAGTTCTCTATCAGCTGGTATGGATGTACGCCAAGATAAGCCAAGTGTCCAAATGAGAAGTGAATAAGAACTCTTCTGCGAGCTCACTCTTTGTCCCACAGTTCGCATGACGCCTGCGTGACTTTCACGGCTCCCGCAGGACTTTTGTACATAAAATGTGCACATGGCACAAAACAATATACAGTAAAAGAATTGGGATGGGAACCAAAGGGCAGCGTTGCATCAATTGGAATCCTGACCAAGGCACTTGTATAGCACTGCTTGGGTGTGTCCAAGGAATCCTTGAAGCATCTGTACAAAGATGAGCAGAGCGATTCCAATGCTCCACCTGATTTGGGATCGCTTGAAAGAGTGACACGATACGACAAAAGCATACAAAAAATCAAAAAACCATACAAAAGCTAGAAGTTCAGCAAGTTCTGTTTGAAGATGTTTGAAGCAGGAGTACTTAGTACAGTGATATACTCTAATGATTTCTGATGATTTCTGATGGTTTCTGATGCCCTGGCAGATGGGACTCTTGCAATCACTGTCCCTCCGGTCAGTGAAGACCTGTCTGCAACGCGCGACAAGTTGAGGGAAGCCTTGGCAAAGAATAGCAAAAACATTATATATATATACATTATGTATCATTAATTAATTAATATGTGTATGTATATATATATATATTAATCATCTGCGGGCCTCATGAAGCCTTCATCCGACACGGTCGCAGTTGATGCACCTGCATCTTGGTGACTCGGTGACCATGTCATGCATGAGTCATTGATTCACGCAAGAGCTATCTGCACCTGGGCCATCACAATTCGGACAGCCAACAAACTGCTTTGCATCTCCAACCTCAGATTCTGCATCATTGTGCGAGTTTAAGTTTTTGTTCGTGTTTTTTCTTGACCCTAGCCCCTAGTGATTCCCAGTGATTCTGATGTCACTGTGAATTCAACAATGGCATCAACGGCTCTTCAAGAAGCTGGAGCAAAAGGACGCCAATCATGGCCTACGGCCTAACGATGCGTAAAGTATCCGAAAGTCAATTCATTCAAAGGGGTCCTGCAGAATAGCCTGTTGTGACTGTCGCACTCAGTCGCACTCTGACCCCGTCATCTGCTTGCACTTCTGCTGGCCCAAACTAAACTACTTGGTTAACTACTTGGTGGCTCCGGTCTGTACGAGTAGGATCCAGAATGCTTTTAAAATTCAGGAGATGAGATGGATACATGAAGACCACCAATCTCCTGCTTGCTTCCTGGCAACACTCCCTAGAAAAATGCCGACCTAAGTGACAGCGCTCGATGGATTCATACTGAGGCAGTTGGTCTTCGACAATCTAGAACGACTATCAGAACAGCCACTCAGTTTCAGGCAGTGATAAAGAAGACACACACCAGCTGCTTCACAGAGTAGTGTTGACCAAAGAGCACGTACCTCTGGGCACTGCGTGATCAATTTTAATGTGCCTTTCATTTTCTTTTGCTGCAGAGTCGCTCCAACGGCTTGCATAAACATGCATAAACAACCATGAGAACGATATCCTTTGAGGGCCCTTGACGAGGATTGGCGCACCCGAGTAGAACTGAAGCGATCACATTGCAGGATCGAAAGAGGGTGTGGATTGGCACCGAAATGTTAAAGCTGAATGCCACCTAAGTTCCACTGATTTCCACTGCATGGTTGCACCAAGCATCTACTGTAGCATCTATGGTGCTCCCGTTCAGAGACGTGCAATTGGTGCAAGAAAGCAAATGGACATGCGAACAAGAAGCGTTTGCCAAAACTGACATAGAGACCTGAGCACAAGGACATGGTTTAGAAATGTTTGGAACCAACTTTCCACCAAACCACAATATAGGACATATGTGTCGCACGAGGTTCGCATCAAGACATAATTCTACTGTACAACAATCGTCAAAGCAAAATCAGTGCATATGCAAGGCATGAATGGATATGACTGGTATCTTTTCCATGGTTCAGGCCAGGTCATGATCTTTCACGTGACCCGAATCCAATGATGTTTGCTTTTGCTCTCAAGCGCATCAAGGTCTCACGCAGCGCTGCTGAATATGCAACTCATTTCAAACAGCATGTTTTTTCTTCGTTTCAAAGGAATTACAGAATTCGGGCAAGGACCCAAAGAGCAGCATGGTAGAAATGGCCTTGGCCAGTAATGTCTGAACGGGCTTCAATCAAGGTTTGCTAGAGCGCCATCGGCTATTACCTCCCATTGCATCCTTTTGTTTGCTGTACCAAGCGGTTCCTGATGGTTCCTTGGTTTCCCCTTGAAAATCTCTGCTGAGAGTCACGTTTGTTCCGAAGTCGGATCTAGGCTCCAAGCTCTGCTTCGGCATCTGTAGGGAACGTAAGCATATGGCGCCGGCCTGTCGCTGTGAGGATGCGAAACCAGATGCCCAGAGATGCGAGAGATACAGACAACGTCAGATAAGGATAAATATATTATATAAGTAATTATAAGTATAAGGTCTTTCAGATCTCTGTCAGATCTCTCAAACTTGCTGGTATTGGAAAGTGCTCTTCAGTCCTTCTAACGACCAGTAGTACTGCTGTTACTTTCACTTCGTTTGGTTTTAAGGTGGTATTCATCCGGCCTTTGTCTCTATTCTGCTGGGAAGGCTCTGGATCAAAACGAAGGCAAACCTGGGAAGGCTTTGCATCAAAGGCAAACCATAGAGGCATATCTCAAGGGATGGGCCCAGTTGGAGATGAGAGAAGCAACAACCACCAAGGACCTGTATCTTGAAATCCAATTTGGAGCAATATGGTGAAAGGCCTCTAGAAATGCCCCAAACAGATTCAGTGCCGGCAAAGATGAGCAGCCCCAGGGAGTTTAAAGTATCTAAGACACATTAAAACACTCTGAAACTGACATGACTGGTGCTGTAATTCAAAATGTGGCAGTATTTATATTATATACCTTCCAAGAAAAAACGGTCCCTAGGAGATATTGACAATTGAATTGCTTTTCATTGACCAACATTGATTCATATGAATATGAATATGATTCAACATGATGTGACCTGTATAATTCAATGTTTCTTTGTGGATTTCCGGCACTCAAGCATTGCTTGGGTCCCAACTCTGAGAGGCTCAAGAGATTTCCGGCCTTGGGATTTGCCTGAACTTCGGAGTGAAAAGATGTGAAAAGGGCGTGTTGGCAATGTGATCTAAAGGTCTCGCAGAATCTCTTCTGTTGAAAATCAGACGTGTTGAAACCCTCTGCGCCTGGTCTAAAATTGGCGTGATGTTTGTTTCCAAAAAGAGCAGCGTGTGAAAATTGATCTACACAGAGCCCGGCAGGCCTTTAGAATATACTCCATGGCAATGACAGCCGACATGCAGCCACCAAAGACCTCAAAGGAATGAAGTCTAGCCAGTTGTCATTGTCCAGAGAAAACTGATGCGAGTAACACTCGTGCAGAAGCGCTGGGGCGGTGACCATCAAAAACGGCAGCGCTTGCAAGGTGTTGCTCCTTCCTGCATTTCCTACATACTCCGAGCATTTCAATCAACTACGACTATGAGGCACAAACGCAAGAGGTCTTCGTTGCTCATGCGTTTAGTTTTCGCGCATCGTGCTTCTCAGACCTATCTCACACCATCTCCCGACGACAAAGGGCATCAACGGGCATCGGTTATGACATATTATGTCTTCCAAACTGTCTGACATCAAAAGGACTCAGAATGACACAGAGTCAGAATGACATCAAAATTGGAAAGTCTCAAAAGTCTCTGACTCCAACAAACGCATGTGACCCGTGGCCTTTCCAGATTCTCAAGCTTGTCCGGTTGGGGTGTTCACTCAAACAGGTGAAGGTTATTCATGTGTCAAGCCGAGCTGCTGACCTATAACGAACATAACAAATCAAGCTTTGTCTTATTCGGTCTCTTCCAAAACGTAGATGCCTTTGTCGTCTGCTCTCCTTGGTCCTGTTTAGTCTCCTTTGGGGTTGTAAAAAAGGAAATCATTTCATGTAATTTCTGAAAGCTCTCACACCACTCATTCCCAGCAGCTGCCTTCAGGGCCGTTCATGTTGAATCGAATCCACCAGTCAGAATGCACCCAAAATATTCTTGCACATCGCAGCAGCTATTGCGACTCACGGCATTGCAGTTTGTAGATACGCATCCTAGTGCTGGGAGTTTGCTAAGATGTAGCACGTCTGCCACTGGCAGTCGCAAGACCCATTTAGTAAAGTTTTAGCAATAAACGTTGCATGATGGCTTGATCGGATTGACAAAACTGACAAAACCAACATGTGTCTGGCAATGTCTGGTAGGCACCATGTGTGGGGTCATAGTTATGCTGGATGTTGAGTGTGCTGCCGCAATAAAATCACAGAAAGGAACGAGTGATAATATAATAGGCAGAACACCATGTTTGGGTGATCAGTCTTGACCTACAGCCATGACTTTTTGATGAGTCGTTGCCAAACCACACAGTCCAAGGCTTCGAAAAGGGAATGTTTCTTTTGTTCTGCAGGGTCCTGTGCGGCATGCAAGTCATGCCCCGGTGTCTGGAGCCAAAGCAAGTTCCATGTCAAAGCAAGTAAAGTATGCGAAAAGGTTGCTGGAGCATAGCTCCAAAAATGCGATCAAAGTTAACAGTGTAAATCATTGAAAAACGCGGACGATTTGTCAAGGCATAGGCTGCTTTCAACAAGTCTGGTGACTCCCTTTTTTCGGGCCATTGCCAAGGATTAGGTATAGGCCTAGCATAGGCAGCATCAGTTTCTGGAGGACAAGACCTCTGAATTTCTCCCCAAGCGCATATGTACAGCAACTGGACGCCGGTCCACACATGAACATTCAGCGGCCATTAAGCGCATTAAGCGGCTTGATTCAGCCAAGTGCTGCATCAAAGTGGAACACAAAAATTGGTTCGTCGCGGCATTCCCATGTCTTGCAAGGATAAATCATGCAGAAGCTGTCTGAAAAGGATCTGGATCAAATCGATTCAAATCGGATCAAATGAAGGAATCCCATGGAATCCTACATGGCAACCAGCTTCAGCCTGGATCTTACGAAGAGCTGCCATTGCTGGAAGAGGAGAATTGATCACCAAACATCTTACATCATGTTGCATCATGTTGCCGTGTTGCATCTACAAGTTTGGAACAAACGGAAAACGATGGCAGTGATGACTGCATCATCACTGTCACTTCCTGCATCTTCCCTACCAAAAATCACCCAGCGTCTGCCTCTCCCAGCATGTCGGTCTTTATACAAGAATCACCAAAGAATCGCAGCAATCGCATATTTACAAACAGCTCCATGTCCAGCTCATGCCACGGTATCAGCAAAATCGCCCATACTTCACTCTCCAGGGACTCGACAATGCTATGAATCTCCTGGGAAAAGCCAAACCTATCAAGAGTTTTGCGTACCCAAAACACCTTGCACAAGGATGCACAAGGTGCTTTGAAAAAGGAGAGGCAAACCAATCGTTGGAGAAGGTCCTGACACAGTTTTCAACAAGATCTGGGCTTGACAAGGACACAACATTTTTTTTGATTGCTTGATGCATTCCTCCGTTCGCCAGTAAGAAACGGTTACGGAACACGTACAGCAACTGAAAGCTATTCATGCTCTTCTCCAAAGATTCCGCGAGCGCTCGATTTCTGCGCCGCTCACGGTGGATTTGCTTCACCAATCTCTGAAAGATTGAAGAATTTGAAAAGTGCTAAAAGCTTCAGCGCATTGCATACCGAATTAATCCCACGGAACCACTTTGGTGGAAACCAGTTTGGCACTATTCGGAATAGTCCGGGAATTCGATGCTATGACCCTGTGCTCCAAAGGCAGCAAAATGCCCGTGGTGAAGCATCTTGCAGCGAGCACCAATGTTCCCGGTGTCACACATCGCCAGGGACTGATCCACTGAACGAATCAAAACTGTAAAGAAGCGGATCAGAGTTGTATCAGAGTGAGGTTTCAGACTCAGGAGCATGATGTTTCAGAAGCACCTCAGCTTTACGTCAGCCAAAAGGCATGTTGCTAGATGGCGCGGGTCTCAAAAGTGTCTGTGGTGCAAGGAGCTGCGCCGTGTACTTTTGGATTTTTGTCGCAGAAACAAAGGTCGAAAGTTACTTTTCCCAATCTCCCTCCAGCTCAAGGGTACGCGTCTCCCTCAAGAAAACTTGTGTTGCCTCAGGTTGACCGTAATTATACGGTTGGGGTTATATATGTACACATATGTATAGACTGCCAGTCTTCTATTTTATCTCTCATGGTGCCAGAATCAATCAATAATTTGATTTGTTGGAACTGCAAAGGCTGCATCGGAAAATCCATCGGTCCCATACAGTGCAGATTCACAATTCCCTCGTTGCTGGCTCAGTGCCACGTAGCTGGCTCAATGCCTCGTTGCTGGCTCAGCGCCTCATAGCTGGCTAAATTTTTTGAACGGAAAAAACAAAAAAAACTTCGAAAAAAATGAGCCAGCTACATGCCCTTGAGCCAGCTCGGTGTGCCGCCACCATCCCGGCCAATACATATTATGTTTGTTTTCTTGCTTTCACATTCGTTCGCCAGCTCAACGTGACGTAGCTGGCTCAATTTTTTCGAGTTTGTTTTTGTTTTTTTTCGTTCAAAAAAATTGAGCCAGCTCGATGCCATTGAGCTAGAGCGATGTGTTTCGGATGTGTTTGAGCTAGCGCGGTGTTGCTGAGGTAGCTCATTCCACTTGAGCGAGCCCGCAAATTTTTCCCAATGTGAGTTCAATTGCCAGGCTCAGTCCCAAATGACTCCTTTAATAGAGATGGTACCCCCTGTTGCAGCCCAGAAGTTTAGGAGCCACGTCTTGGGCCAAATCTGCTTAGACAGCCGCGCAACATTAAAGTCAAACACATGACCCGTTCTGAAATTGAGCCAGCTACATGTTTTGAGCTAACTCGAAAATGAGGAAGATTGTGGATTGCTACATTCAAAAAGGACCCTGCATAGACTGAACCCATGATCAATGCTCATGCTCCTGCAAAATGGAGTTCCGTAAACATGGCAAAAATATTCCAGCCAAAAAAATATGTTGTTAAAAGTTCCCCCTCTATGGCGGTCATGTCCAGACTCAGGGAAACAAGCGTAAGAGAACCCGCTTGAAGATGGTGTGGTTCATGCCCAAATGTTATTTATGTTTCTGGTAATTCTGACGTCAACTTGCTAATCAAACTTCAGCCAGATGTCTCAAGCAATCGAGGAAGCATAGTCGCAAATGGCAATAAAGCGCCTGCAAATCACTACTGCAACAGTGTCCATAGTGGTACTTGACGCAGCAGCCCGGATTCAGCACCAATTCCATGCCTAGAAGTAGAAAAAATCGGGCACAAATCCGATGCTCTATATCTTTTGGCTGACCTGGGCACGAAAAGAAGATCAAACGTTCAAAATCCCCAAGTCATCCAAACTGTAGATACTGCACGTCTCATCTGAGATGAATCCCGATTCTGCTGACTCCATGGAATGAAGAGTATCTACCCTTAGAAGGCCAGTCCTATACATTCATGGTGGATTTGATTTGTTTGCTCCTGGACCAGTTTCCGGTTCGCTTGCATTTTCATCAGAGAGCATTCGCTTGCATTTTCATCAGAGAGCATTCGCTTGCATTTTCATCAGAGAGTGTTCGCTTGCATTTTCATCAGAGAGCTGGATGTTCCGAAGCTTTTCTTCCCTCTCGCTATTAGAGGAGTACTGGAAAAGACTTGCTCAACAAAATGCGGAGAACACAATTTCAAACGAGAACGGACCTGGGTTGAGGACAGAACTTTACAGGCTGTCTAGAGTTTGGATCAACTTGTTTGCGGCGTGTGTTGCAGCTCAATCTTAAAATCTTCGGAAGCATCTTGAACTGGTGACAACTCCCCCCAAAAAAATGGCCGCAGCAACTCTGAAATTTAGGAGAACTTCGTTGATGAACAAAACATGACAAAGGGAGAAACATACATTGAACATACAGTAAGCAGATACTACGTGATTAAACGATAGACTACGTACATCAAGAAGTGTCAACAAGAATGTTGGGCTGCAACCAACTTAGCCATAAGGAAGGGCACTGGAAGGCAGTTTGCAGTCTTGGAATCAACTCTTGCATCCAGGCCACAAATGACTAGATAAGTTAGGCTTGGGAAGAGCAAGGCATTGAAGCTGGTGATGACCTCCACAATTCAAAGTGAAATGCGACGCATGGATACACGGATACATGTAGCAAATCAATGTAAATCACTGATCAAGTTCTGGAAAGGTCCAAACAGCGAAGAAATCAATGGTGGGACAAATCAAGATCAAAACTCATCAAGACCTTGAATCAAAGTATACAGCAAGTAATGCACTTTTCAAGCCTCCAGCCAACATTAAAGTCGATATTAGACACTCTGCATCAAACAGTCTACAAACCAAAGTGCAGTCATAGATGGTCAAAGACGGCCCGGACTGCGGTTGGGACGTCTGAACTTAGCCCTCTGCCTTCTGAAGCGAAACTGGGTTTGGTATGGTTTGGTGTTCTTTTGTACAGTCATGCGGAGGTACAGTATATTGTCTCTACTGTTCAGTTGTTGTCAGATTACTGTCAGAATTGGAATACCTTTTGGATCCTTCTGGCATGAGCAGTTGAGGTCCCTGCACATCCGATGACACCTGGGAAAGGCTTGTCCAGGAGCCCCTCCCTTCCAGGACTAGCGGACAAGACTTGCGCACACTGCAAAACCGGCGATGACTATTTCGGAGATTGGAAGCTGCGCTGATTCCGAGAATATGATAATGTATGATAATGTCATATAATGTCATATTATCTATGTAATATCTATGTTAGTTTGCAAGCTGTGTCAGGGTTCCAATGGTTCCAATGCAAAGCACATGGACCAAACTGTACCAAGGATCTCTCGAAAGTTGCGATGTACGGAGAGATGATCTGTGACAGCACTGCTGTGGCCTGGCTTTGCTCCAAAGCTGGCACTCAAATGGGGTCAGAAATTGCTGAAAAGCATTGAAAAGCATTTATATATATAAACTATTTGACAAGGTGCAAGTTATTTAAGTTATTGAAATGTGTCATTGGCTTCCTTCGGATTTGTTTCTTCATTTTTCAGGAAACGGTCAAAGTGCAACTGTGTCGGGATGGCATAGAGCAACGGAGCAGTCAGCAAAACGGAAGAGAAACCCCCATTTCCGGCTGGCAATCGTATGCCAATCCTCGAGAAAGGGCCGGAAAATGGCCGGAACATCTTTAGTACATCAAACATCACTCTGCCTCTGGTTCAAGCTCAGGACATTCCACAAACATTTCAAATGTTTTGGTACTCTTCAAACATCAAGACTTTCTTGCTGAATGGGTCTCAATGTCCGCCCACATCTGCTTTCGACTCTGGTTTCAATGTCAACCTATGCCAATTATCTGCCCTCTCTGCAGCGCAGTCTGCAGCGCAGTTGAGTCACTGCTTTCCAAGGGCAACTACTGGTGGTCTGGTGCTTGGGACAGTGCTTCCGAAGAGTTTCACCTCAGACGTGGAGATGTGCAGCGATGTGCCAAGAGCTGTGCCAAGAGATGTGCAAATGGCGATGTGCCAAGAATGTGTCAAGTTGCAAGCACCCACAATCCACCCGTCTTTCGCATGGCTCCACCTCCTCGCCAGAATCACATCCCTAACTCCCCGATGAATGGCTTTCTCACTACACGTCGAACAATGTCGAACAGCAACGTTGAGCAAGCAGGGAAACATTATATTCTATTGAACAAACAACCAAATTAGCACTGCAACCAGTCAGGTCTTGACGGCTTTTAGTGTGTGTGTGTGTGTTCATCATCGTGAATCGTCGCAAAAACATGTTTTGTCAGTCTACAGTCTGCAGCTACCAAACAGTCAATGTAAAACACAGTTGTTGGATAAAATGAAAACATGTGTAAAACAGATGTCAGTTCATGTCAGTTCTAGTCACATCTACCCACACTTCAAGCCACTTCGTCCTGGCATCTTCATGAGCTCCAAGTTTCGTCCAAGATTGTCCTGTCAGAGATTGGCCCAGTTTCCACTGCAAACTCAAAAGCAAGTGACAGCTAGTGGAAGCCACAAACCAAAGATATCAAAAATCAAGTGAAGTTAAGTGACTCAAGTCGTGTCCAACGTCCGGAGATAACTAAAAGAAACATATGTAAGTTAATAATTACAGTCGATGTCAGCCACAACTTTGTGCAATTGGGGTTCTGTGATGAGCGGCTGGAGAGAATGGCCATACCTTGTCACTGTGGACTTGCAGCCAACATCAAGTTCGAATTTCAAGGCCAAAACAAAGCGAATATATACTAATATCATTTAATATCTGTAGCAGATTTCAGCAGAGCTGAAGCCAAGGTACATGTAAAATGCAAGACCTCCGCTAAGGATTGCAAACAACGAAAAAAATGTCCACGAGAGACGAATGGCAGACCTGCCACCAACGATCAAATGAGCTGCAGGTCCAAAAGGTTGTGGTGAAACATTCTGGAAACGAGTGCCCAGGAACAGTTTCAAACATTGGAATCAAATTTCAAACCTGGTGAAGTATGGTGAAGTCACGTACAAGCTCTAAAAAGAGCAATGTTGGGAACAGTCAAGTCAGAGTCTGCTTTGGTGCAATTGAATCACTAAGCTAGAAGAGGGCGTCTTTACTCGATCTGAAATAAAGTGTAGATCGTGACAGGTTGATTGTGACTGGTAAATGCTACACGTACAATGAATCACACTTGTATACACATGTGCCGCCATATACATGTGTGTACATCTCAGGAGCATGTACATGCATACATACCAACGTTCAGACTCAATTTGCTCTATTCGTGAGTTAAGTCCCATTCAAATTCATTCAAAACATTCCAAAATGCAATCAGAATGCTTGTGGTTTTAGTGGCGCGGTATTGGCATTAGCATCAAATGCATACTTCGGAAAACAAAGGACTCTTCCAAAAACATTTAAAGTCATAAGGTCATTTGATTTCATGATGTTACTTGTTATCTGCAGAACAGGTGGACTAAATTTATGCAGGATGTTTGCTCTGTGCAAACGCTTCAGCTGTGACACGCCTGAACTCCGCGCGCGAGCGCGTACTGTGCATTACACAGGGTAGCAACGGATGCCTTGAATCAATTTGAGTGAGCTGAGTCACGTGGTCTCACGGTGTCTCTATTTCACAAATTTTCACACATGTTCACGTTTTTTGATGTTGTTTGATGCTTTTTGTGGTCTTGCCATAAGTTTTGTAGTTTGATAGAATGTTCTTCCCTGTTCAAATGCTTCGTGAATGGAAAAAGGGTGCGGGTTCAATTGTATTCGCATGAGGTGTAATTATGTGCAATATTGTGCAATTGAGTTTAGCTGCCAGTAGCTACAAGTATCTGTCGGTGCGACCAAGGCGCGCCCCTGCAGTGAAAATCACAACTGCAAATGATGCCGGCACATAGCTGCTGTCTTTGAGGAAAGTGGTGGGTTCAGCCCATGTATCAAGCTCCTGAATTCGACGCAGATGATTCAGGATGGACTATTTGATGTGGATAGGGTGGCTGGTCAAAATGTCTTTTCCCAGAAGTGTGCAAAAGTCGTAATAGCTGGGAGCCCGCTACATAACTCTACTTCTGCGACATGTATCTTGCTATGTCTTCTAAACCACAGGGAATCAAAGGGGGAAGATTCATTGTTGCATTTCGTTGAGAACGTCGCTAGCGCGCGGCACTTTCAACCACTCTCGGATGAGGAGAATGGCGTGCTACTGCCTGATTCTTGTGCCATATCCTGCAGTGATCGCCTTTGGTGAGTGCCTCTGGCACGCTTTACTTGTAAAGCTCTTTGGATCTCTCTTTGGTACTTTCCTAACCTATTCGAGCCCTACTCTTTGGTACTTCCCTAATCTTTGGTGCTTACATTTGACGTCAACCCCGCTCATGTTTCGAGCCTAAAGAAGTGCCACAACAAATGTTTGACTTCTGGGCCAGGGCTGGTATTGCCACATGTTCGCTAGCGCGGATCTAGCCCGGCGCTAGCACCAGGCTAGCGCGGATGACTGCACTACTTTTGGAAATATGTGTGACAAGTATTGGGGGTTCTCAGAAAAAATGCAATGACTGAACTTTGCGAAATTCAAAACGTCCATACCACTGCAAAGCATTCGGGATAGTGTTGGCAAACAACAAACTGTCACATCATCTCAATACCATGTCAATTCCACACAATACTAATACGATCTAATACGAAGAAACTGCCTTCCAACACCAAGCCAAATGTACAAGTGAACTCTATTTCATGGGAATGCTAAAACCGAAAAATGCTAGCGCACTGCTAACGCGAACCTAGCGCCAAACTGCAGAAATGCCGTGTTTAGTTGGGTGCCCGTTACATCATGAAGACTAAAAACTTATTGTCTAGAATTATTTTCGCAACTTGATTTACTTTTTGTCCTTACTAGTGATTTTTGACCGGATCCCAGATTGAACAAGCGATGATATGTGCTAAGCTGCTAGGCAAGTCAGAATATTGAAAAACTGGATGGCAAAAGTGCACAAACACCGACAAACCCCCCAGGGATCAGGGAACTCCAACGCACTGGGAAAACCATTTCCCTCCAAGTTAACTTGCCAAGTAGCCGTGCCCCACAGCAGGACTGTTGCAAATATTGCTGCCATCGCACTGGAAGATATCAGGGCACAGTAAGCAAACTGTTTGTCTGAAATTGCTGCAAATCCAACCTCAAGTTTCGTCATGAGCTGATTCACCTGGTTCTTTACAGCTTCACAGGCAGTTTCACATGTTTCATCGACACTGCATGAAGTTACTCGCGATAGATCGTGGGACATTGCTCAAAATTACTTTACTTCGTGTGATCCCCACCATGACATTTATACATTTTGTTACTGGCATATCTTCTGGCATTCTATCAAACATATCTTCTGCCATTCTATCTGGCAAATCTTCTGGCATTCTATCTGGCAAACATTCTGGCGCTTTATCTGGCATATCTTCTGGCATTCTATCTGGCATACCTTCTGGCATTCTACCTGGCATATCTTCTGGCATATTATCTGGCATATCTTCTGGCATTCTATCTGGCATTTTATCTGGCATACCTTCTGGCACTTTATCTGGCATACCTTCTGGCATTCTATCTGGCATATCTTCTGGCATATGTTCTGGCATATCTTCTGGCATTCTATCTGGCATATCTTCTGGCATATCTTCTGGCATATCTTCTGGCATTCTATCTGGCATATCTTCTGGCATATTATCTGGCATATCTTCTGGCATATCTTCTGGCATTCTATCTGGCATATCTTCTGGCATATTATCTGGCAAATCTTCTGGCATTCTATCTGGCAAACATTCTGGCACTTTATCTGGCATATCTTCTGGCATTCTATC
>Ga0126342_10014237_pt1 | contig 14058 bp, 14 predicted proteins | sample Cyp1metagenome_FD_92528 | JGI IMG/M metagenome (GOLD analysis project Ga0126342, IMG submission 92528) | Coral microbial communities from Lord Howe Island, Old Settlement Bay, Australia - Cyphastrea 1 metagenome | ecosystem: Host-associated > Invertebrates > Cnidaria > Coral ...
ATATATGTATATATATGTATATATATGTATATATATGTATATATATGTATATATATGTATATATATGTATATATATGTATATATATGTATATATATGTATATATGTATATATATGTATATATGTATATATATGTATATATATGTATATATATGTATATATATGTATATATATGTATATATATGTATATATATGTATATATATGTATATATGTATATATATGTATATATATGTATATATATGTATATATATATGTATATATGTATATGTATGCATACACTGATAAATCATATATTCACACCTATCTGTCCATCCGTTGGGCAAGCTCTTTTCTGCCATCCCAGGAAGGGCTCCCGACGCTTCAACCGTCAAAGTTTCTTGCAGCTGGGACACACCAAGAAGACCGAGGCGGCAGCGGCAACAGCGGTGATGGTGTTGTCATTGTCATTGTCATTACTGTTTACTAAGTCAACTCAGTTTACTAAGTTTACTATTATTGTTCTCGGGTACCATTTTGATTTTTGTTATGATTTATTATTGTTGTTATTATCGTCGTTACTGTATTTATATTGTTCTTCTTAGTATTTTTTCAATATTGCTACTATGTTTGTCATGGTGATTGCGATTCCTGTTGCTATTCTTGCTATCATCATGACCCTCCGCAACTTGGCATTCTGCGAAGGGCAGAAACTACTTCGAAGTTCTGCAACTTATCTGAAACCCCTGGTGGTGGGGAAAAAGACAATCTGGGTGAGCTAAGATACCTAAAATCTGGAAAATCTTGGGAAAATCTGGGGAAATGTTGGGAAAATAGAGGGAAAAGACACCTAGATTCCATTGGTGACTGGTTTCTTGAACATTAAAAACTTTGTATGACAATTACATACAATAGCCATGATGGAGAACTTAAGCTTTCTTACAGGAGCATCAAGTGAGGTCGACCTTTTTTTTCAGGACTAACCCGTTTGGATACACTGTGGTCTTGGAGACATTCTTAGTTGCTAGTTTCAGAAAGACAAAAACACTCAGATTTGGAGGATATGAAAAAACCCGTTTGTTTGCTTAAAAAAATCATCTTCCCAATGAACATGTTTTTTTTGGAGAAGCATCCTGCAAGAAGGACCTTTGTGTGCCTAGGAACTTTCTGGTCTATTTCAGACTGGAATCCTGGAACACCTCACCATGTTCTTGGCGCAATGTTCTTGCTGGTTAGGCTGGTTACTCTTGTGTACCAGTAAACAAACAACATCCCGATGAAACATCCGAGTTTCAGGGGCTGTGTCATGGTTTCTCCAGAAATGGGCTATCACCTTTATGAATCACCCATTCAACAAAAATCCAATGGAGGTGCCCAACATCTTCGAAGCAACCGAGGAACGGAACCTCGTTTGTTGGGAAGGTGCTGCGTGCTGTGTCTGCCACAAAGGAGCGGAGGTAGCAGAGACCTCGAGTTGGATGATCTCTGTCCCGAGAAAAAAAAGTTACCGACCATGGCAATGGCAACGTTCTTTTTATCCGTGTGAATCTGCAAATGGGCGATCTTTTGATTGTCGTGAGTACCAAAGTAGACAATAGAACATGTTCATAGAAGTATCCAGATTTTCCATGATTTTCACGATTCTCCTATTAATCATAAGGAATTCTTTTCCATTGTTGGGTTACACATACATAGATTGAATCAGAGGTGAGAAATCTTCGCTATGCAACCGAATATGTGAGATATTCCCTCTGAGTTGTTGGTTATAGTCCAGCACGTCGGATGCACACTGTCCACCCAAACATGGGTCAACATGATTGGACTTCCAGCAAAATGGATGGTTCAAGGTCCCAAAATATCCTAAAGTTCATTAGGGTTTAGTGGTTCCATTGGCTTCCATCGGCTTCCATTGGCTTCCATCGGCTTCCATTGGCTTCCATTGGCATTCTTATGACTTGACCCATGCCCTTTTTGGTTTTGTCCAAAAAAAGGCCCCAGATCTCCGGAGCATTGCCCCAGTTTCAGAACCCAGAAGTGGATTGCAGGTTTCTACAATGATTCGGGGGCGAACAATCAAAATCTTGCCATACATTTACTGGGCAGCGGGAGGGATAAAACGTAGTACCCAATTCTTCCATCCAACGGTTGTACACCTCACGAATTTCCCAATTCATGATGGGAATCTATGGATATGTGCAATGATGCAACTGGTAACGGCATGTGATGTGTCCCAAGTGCCAGACAGGAAGTGAATCTCAATGCTGCAAATATCACAAGGAAGGCAACTGATGCCTAAAATCCACAAGCCTACCAAAGGCTCAGCAGCACGCCGCAGCTGCTGCTTTTCCATCCATTGCCGGTAGGCTCAAGGCCTAATCCAAGACGCAAAAGAAGGGGATTGGGCCAGAGGGCCACGACAGTCGCATCACCTGGCAAGCGAGCTGATCAGTGGAAATCAATTCTGTTGCATGGGCTCAAAGTTCTTCTCAGCTCGTTTGCCCGTGATGGATTGAATTTGTGACACTGCATCCAGGCCTTTGCTCTTAGACTTCTTTGCTGAAACAGTGAAGTCAGGACTGTACTTGAGCATCCACATGCCTGAGCTCAAAAACTGCAAAAGACTACGACGGGAGTCTTGGCTCTTCTTCGTCAAAGCATCTGCTAAGAGCCAATCACCTGCTAACCATATCACCAGGGTCTTTACGCTGTTGAAAGACTGCTTCAATTGAAAGGCTTGAGTTGCAGCTCGAACATTTGAAAGTCCTAGGTAACTACGGTCCTTCCTGCAAGGTGACTGCGTCAAAACCGCCTTTGGAGTCGGTTGCCATTATACCTGACACTGATGATACAGCAAGATCGGCATGCTGCATCAAATCATTGATGTCTTTGTCGACGCTGGCTCCATATAATTCAGACCAGAGAAGACGAGTCCGAAGATTGTTGTCTTCGGACTCCACCATTGCCTGGATTTCTGCATCGTTGGAGCTGATGGCAACTCGTCGAAGCTTCCAAGTCTTCCACACAATCATGTTCATGGGACCAGGATCTCCTTGAAGAAGTTCAGGACCTCCAAGGAAAGTGATCAGACCACCTGTGGATGAGCCATCAGGGCAATTGCAGTGCGCCTGGTCGCCCATGGTGATGACAACCATCTGCTGCCAGTGTTGAACTGATGGAAGACGCTTGAACATTAAATATATGTGTACATATATATATGTCTATATAGTTTTGTAAATATATATACATATGTTTTTATATGTATATGTATTTACATATCTATATATACATATATATATATGCAAATACAAATATATATATATATACATGCAGAATATACATATATGTATATATACAAATACAAAAATAAATACTTTTGTATTAATGTAAATATACATATATACATATAAATATATTTACATACAGTATATTTATTTACATACATACATATATATTTATATATACATATAAACTATAATATACACATATATTTATATATATATACACACATACATGTACATACATACACGTACATACTCATACATACACATGCATACATACACATACATACATACATACATACATACACATACATACATACACATACATACATGCACGTACATGTACACATTACACTACATTACATTACATTACCTTACATTACCTTACATTACCTTACACTACATTACCATACATACATACATGCATGCATGCATACATTACATTACATTACATTACATTACATTACATTACACTACATTAATACATACATACATGCATGCATACAGACAGACAGACAGACAGACAGACATATACATATACATAAACATATACATATACATATGTATCCTGCTATTTCCCATTCTGGTTCATTCCATCATGTTCTCAGTATCCATTTTGTATCCCCATATCATGTTCGGTAAACCTGCAGATTTTTGTTGGTCAAATCCCACATTTCCGAGTCATTTGTGTAATATATAGACCAGACACACAGAGAGACAGATATATATATATATCTATATTATACATCTCCAGCTCCCATTATTTCAAATTTCCATTAGGCCTAATATATATATATATACATATATGTATATATTTTCGTATATATATATATATACATATATACATGCATACATACATACATACATACATACATACATAAATACATACATACATACAATACAGTACAATACAATACAATACAATACAATTGTACGCCTCTCCATGATCTGTAAATTCTCAGAGTCCCTCGCAGCCATTTGGCGCACCGCAGGAGGAGCCGCTGGCTGCCATGTCTGAGTGGATGGAGAAGACAGCAGATCCGCAGGTGCTGGCGATCAATCCCAAAAATGGGGGTATATAGCTTGGGAAAATTGGGGATGCAAGCATCAAAAATTAGGATTTAACCATCAAAAATTGGGGTTTAACCATCAAAAATTGGGATTTAACCATCCAAAGTTAGGATTCCAGCATCAAAAATTAGGATTTAACCATCAAACGTTAGGATTTAAGCATCACAAATTGGGATTCAAGCATCAAAAATTGGGATTTAACCATCAAAAATTAGGGTTTGACCGTCAAAAATTAGGATTCAAGCATCAAAAATTGGAATGTAGCCATCGAAAATTGAGATTTAACCATCAAAAATCGGGATTTAACCATCAAAAATTGGGATCTAACCATCAAAAATTGGGATGTAGCCGTCAAAAATTGGGATCTAACCATCAAAAATTGGGATGTAGCCGTCAAAAATTGAGATTTAATCATCAAAAATTGGGATTTAAGCGTCAAACTGGGACTTAACCATCAAAAATTGGGATTCAAGCATCAAATAACCATCAAACAATGAGGAAAAATGTGATTTACAAGTGGATTTGTGGCATACGCTTTGGTAATCACATAGCGAAATGGAAAATCACAATTTCTAGTCCATAATTTCTATCTTACATGGGCCATTTTCCATAGTTATGTTCAATGGTAAATAGTGAGATCAGGAAAATGGGGATTAAATCCCATCAAATCATGGAATTTACCCTCCATGATCGTTTCCTTCGGCTGCGGATTGACGATTTCAAGTCACTTGTCTTCCTACTTCATTCTCCATTATTTTCCCTTGTGAAATCCTTGGGACGATGTGCATTGTCATGGTTTGCCAAAAAATTGGGCGTGCGGTTTTCCTCCTCGGTTTTCCTCCTGTTTGGGCTCTTGGTTTGATACATCTTCAGGCCTTTCAAGATCTCTGCTTAGAAGATCTTAGAAGATTAGCAACTTGGAAATCAAAAACCCATAGAACAAAAGAACCTCAATTTCCGCTCGGAAAATCATGTCCAAAACTTTCATGTTCTCCCTGACTGAGGTGCAGGTTGAGAAGATGTCTCTCTCATCTTTGTTAAGTTAAGTTAATAGCTCCGGGGCACACCTCTAAAGACGGTGTTTCAAAGTTGGCATCCCCCAAACACCTGTGAATTCAATCAATAGTCAATAGAAGTCTTTTTGGTCCGGAAACCAACAGCTGGCCCCCTCTGTTTCTAGACATTCACATTCACCTGCCATTTCGGCTCGGACCTTTTCTCGGTGATCAGGTCACCGGTGCTTCCGAATCAGGGGCAATGGGGTACTTCATCCACTGGCACTAGAGAGATGGCCGTGTCCGGCTCGAGTCGTTCCAATCACGGGCCTTGCCATGGGCATGTGTGCCAGCTCCACTATCATGGAGGCGGCTTAGTGGCATACCAGTCCGAGAATGGGAGGGTCACGATCCAGTTCCGCACTGGGCCATGTTTGAGAATCGGCCAAGCAGTGGCATTTTTCGTTCGGGATGGAGCTGCGGTGGAAATCACCATCCTTGCGGTCAAGAAGGAAGCGGTCATGGAACCGATCAGCAGGACCGGCAGCGTTGCGGCGATGGGGTCGAAACCTGGTGCCTTGCGGCACTCCAAACGGCTGCAGCGGGAGATTGGACGGTTCCACAATGCCACTGTGGAAGAACAGCTCAAGTGGATTGACCAGGCTGAAGTGGAGCTGCACAGACTATTGGAGGACGCTTGTTCAACATGAGAACCGTGCAACTGTTGCGACATGGATTTTTGCATAATTCTCGTGTTCATTGAAACCTCTTTTGGGGATTTTCGCAGCTAACCACGTTTGACCGGGTTTTCAACAGGAGATTCTGCCCCCTCCCCGAGGACGACGGCTTGGAAGGCGTTGCCGGCGATCGGCTTTGCCGCCTGGTTCGTCGCGTGGCAGCCTGGCTTCATCGTCCAGTAGCACATGCAGCCGCGCAAGATTCGGGGCCTGTGGAAGCTAAGGATGACAGTGGATGCTGGTCATCAAAATGGACAAACGGGTATACCGTCCAAAATGGCCATATTAAGAGGGAAAATGATGAGGTAGCCATTATTAGATTCAGACAGACCCAAATGTTGATTGATGGTTGGTTCAGTTTTCTGGGCAGGTTCACTCCGTGCCAGGGTTGGGGGCTTCGAGGCTGTGTTTCTGTTTGATCCTGTTTTGGAAGACCCAAGCGCATTGATCAAGGGATGTGAAAACCGGGTGTTTTTGTTTGTTTTTCCTTTCCAGTCAGTTTACCCCAGGACAGAAGGGCTCGCAATTGCAGAAGCGAATTCGTGGTGTTCTGATCACGGCCCTGCAAAACATTGATTTGCAGGATGAAAACACTCTGAACTGCCTGGAGAGCGCCTTGTCCTTCATCCAGGGCTTACTTGACCAAGTTGATCTTGTTTCTCCCACTGCGGCCACGCGGCAATGGCGACAGCTTGCCTCACTCATCCGGGGCGGGAATCTCCGGGAAGATGATACGAAGACATCAGGGCGCCAGAAGCGCGTACCACGTGCTGACTGCAGTGGAGTTTTGGATGGTGCATATCATCCAAACAAGAGGGTGAAAGGCAGGGCGGCCAAAAAATCTGCTTCAGCATTGCCATGTTTTGTGCAGGTTTCAAGGGTCTTCTGGCATCTACATACTAGATTTGTAAGCACGGCCCTGTTGACAGGCTTCCCCACAGTTTTCCAAGGAGACAATGCTATTCAGTTGCAGTGCAGCTCCTGCCCAGCGACCATATCCAGCAGCTGGTTTTTCCGACACCCGGGCACTGGACAAGTCCATGTTTTGGTTCCTGAAAAAGGGCACTATGCGTGCAAGAAGAGGCTGGGAAACACAAGTCCCTGGATTCCTGCCTCGGGTGTACCCTCAAAGCTTGACCGATATGATTTTCTCAACTTTTGCCACCACATGCGAGAAAGCCGCTATTGCAAGCTTTGCGGTGGCAGAAACATATGCGAACATCAAAAGATACGGCACAGCTGTGGCACGTGCAGAAAATTGGCACGACAGCGCGCAGAGGAAAAAGTCAGCATCATTGCTTCCTTCAGACATCGACTTGATTTGATACCTTATTAAGCAGTTAAGCTGGTATTTGACGTAGCTTGGAAGATGGGTTTCGTATTGAAAGTGAAGCGTTTTTGGAGGTTCCACGGAAGATTTCTGACCATTTGAAGTTTGGATAACTCGTCCCAGAGGAGGTTAGCCCTGGGTCCTGGGTCGATGGCCAGGTGGTTTCATGCGAAGCTGTGGTCTTGGTGCTGGTGGGTCTTCCTGCCCGTGGCAAGTCCTTCATTTGTGGCGCAGTGGTGAGGCCCTGGGATGATCCTCCAAGCCAATGAAGCCGAATTGGGGATGGTGACATTGGCTTTACCATGGTTTACCTCATTACTGGAAGAGACAAAGTAGATATCCCCACTGCTGTTCATCAGCTGTACACTGCGTTTTTGCATGACAGTAACATGCCCTCATCTTTCTGATCCAAAATCCACCTCTTGTTGACCAGATAAACAAATCGACCTTGGTTCAATCGGGCAAATGTGTTGGCGAAATGCAACCTCTCTTTTGTTCAAATTCTTTCATCTTGGTGGTTAAACTTATCTGGTAGATTCAATTAAATCGGCGGAGACATGGGTTTGGTCGATCATTTTTTGATATTTGGAGCATCACGGGGACAATATGATCGAACGCATATATATTTTTTGGCACGGCAGCGAAGTATGAAATCCTCCATCTTGGTGCACTCTTGTTTTGGTTCCAATCCCATTTTCGGATATTTCCATAGGGTGCATATCCTCGTGAACTTGGAACGTTCCTGCGAACTCCACACTTTTGGAAATCCACATTTTTGATTAGATCAACTCACGCTAAGTCCATCCATACTTTTGATGGTGAAGTGAATATTTTTGCTGCTGGAATCACCGTTTTGCTTGACAAATCCCGAGCTTTCAGCGTGGAGGCATCTAAAACTCCTGGGCGTTCGCGTCCGCAGCTTCAATGCTGGGGAGTTGAGAAGAGAGTCGGGCAAGGCTGGCATCGAGGCCCCCGAACGGTGGTCGCGTGTTTTTTTCTATGTCAGGACTTAGAATCTAGGTGTGGTAATATACTTAATTATAGAATATACATGGAATATACATAGTATATATATAAATACATGTATGCATATATATATATATATGTATGTATGTATGTATAAGATGTATGTATATTTATGTATCATATACATGTAGTGTATAGAATATCTGAATCTCTTAGTGTCTGATATCTATAATTTCCCATTGAAATGGCACAGAACCAAGTACCGTTGAGATAAAACACCGACTTGTTTGGGTAGATTCAAAGTCTACAAAGTGAGGGTGACCAGCTTCGGTTGTGGGTCTCTGTTACCCCAAGTACAGATACACTCACCAGAGGTCCGATCGTTGGCCTAGTAGAATAAACCAAATGAAAACTTTCGTTTGGGGGCCCCTTCCTGCAACATGTTAGTATTTGTTCCCTTTTGTTTGAGTCCTTTGGTGGATGGAAGCAGAATGTGGCACATTTTTGGGGACAATTCAAATAATGTATCCTCGAGTATTCCGTTTCGGCTTGCTGTGTCATTTGTAGATGAATTCTACTGACGTCCATTTTATCATGAAGGATATTGATGACAATTTTCAGGAATATGATCTGACGAATCATGTTCCCTAAGTACTGTAGTCTAAACATGCCCATGACCATTCCACTGATAAATCGTATTTCAGGGGTATATCTAGATGTTTGTCCTACTGAAATTCAGACATCGAGCTGGAAGGTGCCGTTTTATCATGGGCTGTATTGGGTCGACAAACACACAGACACAAATAGATAGATAAACAAAATATATATATATATATACATATATATATATACAAATCTGAGAATCTGGATATATAATGGGATATAGGGGGGGACTAGGGTTATACTGGTGATTCAAGGGGGATTATGCGAATATAATGGGATTAAAATCCTCTGGATTGTACATACTGTACGTAGTGTATAGGTGTGGATCAAAATTTAAGGCCTAGGAGACGGCAGACTGGTCTTTAGCCGTCCAATTTTTTGGGATCCTCCGGTGTTGCCATGCAAGCAACAACAATCTACGACTGTTCAACAGATTTTAAGACGAGCGGGACTAGCGTTTGGTGATTTCACATAGCGAACTGGCAAATCACGATGTTTGATAGGTAAATCATCATTTTTATCCCCTAGAAATGGACCATTTTGCCAGAGGCTTGGATATCTTGGATTCATCCACCATTCCAGTGACCAAAGCGTTGCAGGCTGACTTCTTTTCGTCCTCCAATGTTGAGGCAAAGAAGGACGGATGGATCTTCCAAGTATCAATTGGCTTGTTGGGTTATGGCTGCTCAATCGGGATGATCATGATGACAATCCATTGGAAATATTTGGAAATGGGGGATACCATATTTTCAGAGAACATATGAATGTGCCCTAGAATTGGATCGTTGATACTAAAAATTCAGAATCTGCGGCTTTTCATTCAGATCTGTACCCCATTTTGGGAACATAAATATATAAGCACACACATGGATGTATGAGGATCTTCCAGAAATGGTTCCAGCTATTCTCACCATTTCCCATCGTAATTTGATGACCATCCCATTCGTTAGAGCCCCCACGTTGATGGCAAACGATAGCAGCTGAAGGATGGCAAACATTGGAAGGATATGGGCCTGTCCAAAAATTGGGGATCCTTGAAATTATGACTGGCAAACTTGGAATAAATTTGGACAGGTGATGATGACCCATACTTTAGGGTACTTTGTTTTCAATATTTTCGTGGCGCAACGACGCCCAGTTGGAGATCTCACATCTGCGGCTTTCGGTCCCAAGCGGTGATTCAACCTGTCCAAAGTGTTCTCAGCCCAGCTCCAATGAACTCTGCAGGTGGAGGTTACACCGTGCTTCTCCGAAGTGATGGCACTGTTGTGGCTCGCGGATTGAATGAGAATGGGCAATGTGATATTCCACCTTTGGACAAAGGACTCTCTTACACTCAGGTTTCTGCAGGCCTTTATCATACAGTGCTTCTCCGTAGTGATGGCAGTGTTGTAGCTTGCGGATTGAATAACAATAGGCAATGCAACATTCCACCTGGGACATACACGCAGGTGTCTGCTGGCGGCTTTCACACAGTACTGCTGCGAAAGGATGGGCGTGCAGTGGCTTGTGGAAGGAATTATTGTGGACAATGCAACATTCCACCGTTGGACCGAGGTGGGACATACACCCAGGTTTCTGCAAGCTCTGGTCATACCGTGCTTCTAAGAAGTGATGGCCAGGTCGTTGCGTGTGGTAAAAATCAGAATGGACAATGCAGCATTCCTCCTCTGGAAGAAGGAATCTCCTACACCCAAGTTTCCGCAGGCGAGGACCAAACAATGCTGCTCCGAAGTGATGGCCAGGTCGTGGCCTGCGGATATCTGCGCTACGACCTTCCGCCCGTGGAAGACGGACTGCCCTACGTCCAGGTCTCTGCCGGTTGGAACCAGTGGCCGCTACTTCTCCGAAGCGATGGCAAGGTGATCATGTACCCAAGCGACAAAACGGAGGATGGAGTGACATACGTCCAGGCCGGAGGGCCCTTTGGGGTTGGCCGTTGCGGATCCAACGGGGGAGGATCACCACACAATGACTTATCACTGGTAACTGGGATTAGTTGATTGGTTCACCCATTTATGGGCTAAGCCTGGCTAAGCCACTTAGATAACTTACTAACCAGGCTTAACCACTTGCTAAGTGGGATGATCCTCCAAGTAAAGTCTTTGTTTTCTATTTTCTTGTTGGTTAATCATGGTTCATCCATTGAGGAAATCTGCTTGGAATTATTTTAGCCTCTACGCTTAATTTTCCAGAACATGGAAGACTGGTGGGGACATGGCGCCAATCCCGTGGTTCAGGTCTCTGCAGGCGTGGACCATGCCGTGCTTCTGCGAACAGATGGCAGTGCCTATGCATGCGGATTGAATCAGCATGGACAATGTAGCATCCCAAGTCCAGAGCCTGGGACTTTTTATGTCGAGGACCGTACGTTTCATTGGAGAGATCGTGTCTTGCAACTGGATTTCGTTTCTGATGAGAATGAAGTGATTCTGACATGCTTGGATTTGGCCGGACAAGAAGTGTTGCGCTTGAAGGCGCAGGGGTCTGATTTGGCATTAGACGCCAAAAAGCGTATCGCAGAGAAGTTACATATTAGTCTTCAAAGTCTTCAGCTTGTCTTGCCTGACGGAGAATTATTGGCCACCGTTTGCAAAGCAACTCCCTTGGTCACCGTCGCAGAGCTCTGTAAGAGTCTAGGATGAGTAGCGGCCATCCCAATGTCGGTCCGAACCAACACGGGGCTTTATCAACTGGTGCTACATATTTGAGTAACGAGTAGTCAAAATATGTCAAAATGGACTACAAAACGTCCGAACGTTTTCAGTTGCAGGAATTTCTGGGTTCTTGGCCGCTGCTCGGATAGTTTCACCACTGAGAAGAAGTATGCTGAGGCCACCCAGTTTAGTGAGGCAGGCAGATTGCCCGGATCGTTTTCCATTGTTTTTGTTGGCAGAAAAATCACCTGCATATGTATAGAACAGGGGGGATTTTCCATTGTGAAGTAGATTTAGAGGGTCATTCATCATCACTCGAAGTTTTTTTAAGGCAACTCAGAAAAGCGAGAAGAACCATCAACAATCCAATTTCCAAGGATTCTGGGCTATTCTGCTTGGAACATGCCAATTTAAGAATGAGTGCTACTTACTAAGAAGTGTATGCCAGTATACCATGATGACGAAGGCTTTTGAAGGCACCTTCCTTGCCATTTGATCTTTTTTTTTGTTCAGAATATCGCAGTAATAAAGCTTTTTTTTTTTTTAAAAAAAAGTAAATGGTATAATTCAACTTTGGGTATCCCAAACCTGTAGATAATTCATACTTATTGCTGGAACATGTTAAAACCTATTGGACCCCGATTATTCTCAACTCCAATTTCAATGTCGGTGAAACTCTCACATCTTCAGGCTTCGTGTCCCCAAAATCTCATGTTGAAAAATCAGTTTCTTTCACAAAAAAATGCCCATGGATCAGGGGGGGTAAATCCCATTTGACACACCCAAGAGATCGCAACAGAATATTCTTGTTTGTCTGGCTTTGTTTGAACATAGGGTCTCTCCAAATCCACTGGTTAATCATCACTTTCCTTATCAAAACGGCCATAACTGGCGGGCTGTGCACTCCTCCATGTTCAGACACGCCCAAATATCGGAGTTGGCTCACTGATGTATGTCCTGGATATTCCCATGATATTCCCATGATCCCATATATAGGTGGAGTGTCTTACCCACCCCATTCATCTTGTTGGGACACTCGTCAGGAGCGCGAGCGTTTAGCCATGCTGTGCTGTGGCCGGCTCTTGGAGTGGATCCGGGCTGCACCACCAGGTGCGAAGTTTCTGTGGCTGCAAAAGCCATGACGAAAGTCATGGGATTTCAATGGAGATTCAGATTTTTGAACATTCAATATATTGGTTTGAACATTCAATAAATGGGATCATTTCTCCAACCATGACTCTTTTTGGGCTTTTCAGCGATAACCAACAAAGATATCGAGATATAGTTTGATATAGTTGATTTTTATCATGCTTAGTTGATGAGTTCTGGGGTTGTGAACCTACCCCTTATCTATATTGGAGATAAGTCATCATCCATGACCTGGGAATCCCGTTCTTAGCCAATCAGGATTAAACAGAATGACATGTCGGGTTTTGAACACTGCTCATGTGAGTTTAAAATAAACGCACTTGGTGATTGGATCCTAAGGGGGTTACGGGGGTTACTACCCTTTAGACATTGCGAATCCCGACTGACCAACCATTTTCAAATCGGTTTTTGACACTGCCCATGATGCCCATGATGCAAGGCACAAGAGATTGGCGTTCACCAAATGAAACCATCCATATTCTGGGTGTGAATAAATTTTGGGAGGGTCAAACATCACTTTTTGATGGTCAGTGATGAAGTCCCTGTCGTGATTTTAATAGGATGATCTCAATAGGGCCAATAGGAAAACCCTGGCAATGGGGGATGGCAATGTGACCTCACCGGATACACAAAACAGATACGCTTGGCTTTGGCAAACGCTAGGGATTTCCCCGCCACCGAGCGAATTTTACTTTTTCTGGCAGTTGTGATGACAGGGCCAACCTTTTTCTGACTCAAACTATGAAATCTGCATTTTCTGGACGGGACTTTGTAAGATAGCTTCCATCAAACCATCATCAAGCACATCGACTTCCATGGTGATTTCTCCATCATTGATCCATAGTTTCCATGAATTTTTTCGCAGTTTCCCATGGTCGAAATCCACGATTTTTAGGGCTTTCCATGGTGATTTCCATGGTGATTTCCAGATTTCTCCCCAGATTTCTCCAGCAGTTTCTCCGCATAGGCACCTCCTCCATCGGCATTTTGGATGCCACCAACACCACCATGTTGCGCCGGCAGCGCGTCCTGGAGACCTGCTTTGCGGCCGCCCAAGAGGCCGACCATGACGATAAGGTGAGATCGGGATGACGTGGCGACGTGGCTTGGAGTTTGGGTTTGTCTGTGCATGGAGTATTTTAGATGCTGACCTTTTGGCTATGATCAAGAGTAGTATCTGACACAACTGACATGACTGTGGTAGGTAACAACCACCTCCTACCGCAGGCTTCTTTAG
>Ga0126342_10014238_pt1 | contig 14056 bp, 9 predicted proteins | sample Cyp1metagenome_FD_92528 | JGI IMG/M metagenome (GOLD analysis project Ga0126342, IMG submission 92528) | Coral microbial communities from Lord Howe Island, Old Settlement Bay, Australia - Cyphastrea 1 metagenome | ecosystem: Host-associated > Invertebrates > Cnidaria > Coral ...
ATGTTTGTATATGTGCTGCAGCCATTTTAGTGCTTTCAGCTACCTTCGAGCTGACTGAGTGAAAAGGTGCTGATCAGTGTTCAGGAGTGTTCATCAGATTTAAGAGCCCAAATTCTCTGTTCAATTCACATATGTTATTCCCTTTGTCCTCCTTGACTGCAATTGTTGATTGTTGATTTTGGTGGGTTCCTTAGCTGTTTGCCTCGCTGGAATGATAGGACTTGTAGGCCCGAACTACAAATAAAACCATCCATCCATCAGCCAGTTGGAATGATAGTGGATGAGACAAATGGCCAGTTCCAACTAGATCTTGGCGCTTCAACCATAGTTTATTTTCCACATTTGGGATGATGATGGGTTGCTTGACCGCTTAACCACTCATCAGACCATCAAAATTTACGGTTTAAGCAACAATAATTGAGGTTTCACCAACCTATTTTAAAATGGCATTGTGATGGCCATTTCCATTTCCAAGCGTATCATCTTATATATCATGGACATATGGTTCGTATTTGCTTACTAAACATGGTGAAAATGAGGATCTATGCACTAACATAGGGACTCAACCACTGGATAATGATGACAACGGAGATTTTGGTTGTCTGAAAATGGTTAGTATACCCCAATTTATGGCAATTTCGAGGGGGAACTGATGGTTTTCGACCATTTTTTTTTGATCTATTTGATCTGTTTCTCGTATATATTTCAGACAAAACACCACAACAAAAACGGTGAAAGTTCTAGGGCTGCAACCGGGGACGGTAGATTCCCCATGAATTCACCTTTTTTTTGGATCTTGGTGGTTGGGGAATCGTCGTCCCCATGAAGATGGCAGGGGTAGAATTTTTCAGATGGCAACCGATGATTTAGCCACTGGTGAAATCCATGGATTTCGCTGGTGAAATCCATGTTTTTTTCGATGTTGGTGATGTTGGTGATGTTGATATCCCACAAGGTGTCCACATATCCCATGGAAAATCACCATTCTTACTGGTGAAGGTCCGCAGCCCAGGTACCCATCAATCCACTGGTTTATCACCACTTTTCCTATACAAATTTTGCATAAATTGGGGGTGAATCCACCTTTTGGAAGAAATCATCAACAAAAATCGAGTTGCTGAGGCAAAAACGTGATATGAATTTGATATGATTCAATGACTCTTCCGTAACATCTCCCAAATTCCGGGCGATGATCTCACCAACGGGGCGATTCTCCCAATCTTTCAGAGACTGGTTGGTGGTTTGGAACATGAATGTTATGACTTTCCATATATTGGGAATGTCATCACCCCAACTGACGAACTCACTCCATGATTTTTCAGTACGGGGTAGGTATAAAGTATACCACCAACCAGATGCCATGGGATTTTACCACCATAAAATCCCATGAAACCAGGAGAGTTTCCTCCCAGGTATCCTTGGCTCTTGGGATTCCTTCTCCTCTCCCAGTGAGATGTCCGATGAGGGGGACTGCTGGACGTGCCTCGTGAAGCTGGGCGAGACCCGTGTGGAGCGGTGCCACGGCGCATGCCATGGGAATTTGACCCAGCAAAATGCTGAATTCTCTATCACTTAAATGGTGAGAAATCACCATCAAGAATGATGGTTAATTGTCGTCAAAGACATGCGATTTAAGCATGGACAATTTTTGCCATCAAATATGGGCAGAAACAACAGCTAATGGGAATATCATGTTAGATTATAACGACCTAAATTTCCGACGTCACTGGAATGATGGGAATGGGTGTAACTATGCCAACACGGCCTTTTTTAAGGTTAAGGTCAAGTCCTGCAATTCATTCAGAAAAACGGATTTTGACCAACCAGTTACAGGGAATTCAGCAACAGATGTGGGATTCAACCGGCAAATTTTTAGGGAAAGCAACATACACATATGTGTGTGTATATACGTACGCATATGTAATGTACGCAGAATCACCTATGTATCTATACATCTATGTGTATGCGTGCGTACTGCACATCCGTAAGTTGGTTCGTTAAGGTAAGGTTGGATGAGACAAAAGAACATGATGTGACCACCGCCATCATCTGGACGAACAGACTGGAACGGAGGGAAATTTCCAGGGTTGTAAATCTCTAAAGAAGTTTCTCAGTTTAAAAACAATGGTGATAGGATGTTAATTGTGTTTGATCAAATATTTACTGGTTGGTGATTTGGAAAATGAATTTTATTTTTCCATATATTGGGAATTTCATCATCCCAACTGACGAACTCATATTTTTCAGAGGGGTAGGTCAACCACCAACCAGTTAACCTTGGTACTTTTCAACACATTTTTGTTGGGAACTTCAAACCTGATTTCCGAGGTGGGTCACATCCAAAAGTAGCAACATGCTTTGTACTTGACATTGGTCTCAGCCGAAATGTGAGACATGAAACCAGTTCCTACTTGTGTAAATCTTGGTAGGTTCATAGGTTGATGCTATAGCTATCATTCAGAGAGTATGATAGCCTCTGGTAAACATTCACATAGCTATTGAAAATGGCCATTTATAGTGAGTTTTCCCATTAAAAATGGTGATTTTCCATAGCTATGTTAGTTTACCAGAGGGTCATAGTGGATAATAAGTGTCAATAATTATGGTTAATAGATGCTATAGCCAACTTTCAAACATTTATTTTTTTGCATTTCGTGTTTAAACGTCTGCCATCTCGAACTAAATCACTATGTTCTAAATCACATTTGAGTCATTGTTCAGAATGGCCAACCATGGCTGCCGTGTATGATATATACAGTGATCAGTCAGACATACTGATAGATAGATAGATAGATAGACAGACAGACAGATAGATAGATAGATATATAGATATTGTCACTTATTTCATTGATATATGATGTATTACTACTATGGCTAGGTAGGTGTTTGACCAATGGATAGCCATTCGGATAGCGCCCAGAATCCAATGGATCTACCCCCTCCTGAGGTTTCAGTTCCGCCTGGCCAGTGAGCCGGAGGTGGCCATCTATCCTTGGGTGCCTTGGTGACAAATTGAGATAGAAACGTGGTGGAAAAACCATGAAAAACCATGGTTCATAATGAACAAATGAGTGAAGAATGGTTGGTTACCCACTGGTAATTTAACAACTATTGAACATTGCCCATAGAACTAGTTGATTTACCTATTAAAGATGGTGGTTTTCCATAGCTATGTAAACGTTTACCAGAGGGTAATAGTGGATAATAAGTGTCAATAATTATGGGGTAATCATGGATACAATGTGAAAATTGATACAAGCTGGTGCCCACCGGTGATGTTTGCTTTGAGAAGCCATATATATTTAAGCTGCCAGGGCGTCGGATGCCAAATCATCATGCATGGCTTTGGAGTCAAGATCAGGTAGCCCGAAAAAGGATGCTTTACTAAGTTGGATGGCAGATTGTTGGCTTTTTGTATGAATGAACCATCCATGTGAACATGGGGTATGGGGTACCAGTGGACCGAATGGAGCCTCAACATGGTGGTTATGTTTGGTATTCACCCATTCGTTTTTATCAATTTTGGGGTTTATATATGTTTATAATTGTTTATATATGTAATCAATCTGGTTTGAACATTGGTTTTGGGTGCACACATGTCTTTTTTTTATATGCATATATATATATACACACTCGATTTTGGTGGTTTGAACTATTATCCCAGAACGTATTTAGAATTGTAATCGTGGTTTGAACAGTTTTTCCCACTTGGAATCATCATCATCATCATCATCATCATCATCGTCATGGTCATGGTCATGGTCATGGACGAGCAGTTTTTTTTTTGGTTCCACCACCTATTCGTCGTTGTGTCCAGTCCTTCAGGTGACCAATGGATCGATGATGACCCGTGTGGTTGGGCCACATGCTGACGCTGCGGGGAAGTATTGGATCATTGATGGCCGAGATGAAGAAGTGCCGGCCGGAACGGTGGCCCGGTCGAGGTGATTTCGATAGGCTTTGTCTTAAAATAGGCGACCTCAAAATTGGATGGTCCATCATCATTTTCCTATCAATTTTAGCCATTTCAATGATATTTTGAGGGTTACTTCCGATGGTGTTGGTGCAAACATGGGGATTCTAACCAAGAAATTCTTAGGAGTTCATGCAAAAAGGGTGATTTGAGCAGCACAACGCAGGGATTCAAGCAGCACACATTGGATTTTAAGCAACAAAGGATGAAGAATTTGAGTGGCAAGACTTGGATATTTAGTGAACGGTGAACACGGGGAAATTTCAAAGAACAATAACATACAATAACATACTATAGGGATTTAAAGAGTCCAAACAGTCTGGGATCCGCTCATCCCCAGAGTCTACCACCAACATTTGGATTTGTCCAAAGGTGGGTGATCTTTGGGGCCATTTCAATGGGGAAGACAGGATGGACTTCAGGAACCAAATCAGAAACCCATGGAAACCCAGTAGTCCCGTCCCCCTAAGATTCGACATCCCTCAGAAAGCATCGTGGATGTAGGGGAATTTATATAATTTTATATACATATGGGTCCATTTTCATATGAGGGCGATGGGATTGGTTACGCTTGCTCCTAAGAATTGGTTTTGGAGGGCGTTCCAAAGCCAACCCACGGGTGATCCGTCCAAAGGCAATTTGGTTGGTGGTTTCCAATCAAAATCATTCTCCGTTCAGACACAGTACGAGAAGCAAACATAAGAACCAACAAATTTTCGATGAAACCCCGTCTATCAAGTTTGTTTGTTTGTTTGTTTGTTTTAAATACCCATACTATGGACCATATCCCATAATATCCCATATACATATACATATATATATAATTATATATATACGTGTATATATATATATGTACATACATATATATATATATATGTATACATGTACTCAATTTGAATCCCCGAATTATCCACCCAACGACTCAGCCACCAAGGTGTACCGTGTGACTCTTCACTGGGGTCTCCGACTGAAAGTCTCATGGCAACAGGAGAAGTCCATCACTCTGGGTGGCGCGATTGCGCCCAAGAGTGTGATTGGCACCAACGCACGCCTCTTGGATTCTCAGGATTTTATGCTTGGCAGATGGGTTTATTTCCAACCATTTGGAGGTTTCCTAAGTCATGGGGGTAGCCCAAATCATCATCCAATTCATGGTCCCATGGCGACTTCAGAGAGCCTCATTTGGGATGATTCATGGGGATTACTATGGTTATCTATAGTTAGTTACTATAGTTATATAGTTATTATGGTTACTATAGTTATATAGTGATTGTGGTTACTATAGTTATAAACCAAATTGGCTATTTTTTTTTGGGATGCTGTCTGAAACTATCCAGAAAGAGCTGTCTAGAGATGGACAAGTACCCTAAAGCAGCGGTCAATAAAATGGTTGTCGTTGAACTTGCCATTTGATCATTTTGGGGCATAATCACGAAAGCTAGCTTGTACTAGCTGGAGTTGCCCTTGCTTTAGCAAGGAATAGGCAGGCACCAGGACCGTTATACCCACCCCCTGGCAGGGGTTCAATCTCCCTCCTGGTTTTGCTGGAAATGGCCTACAGGGTCGTCACCGGTCGTCACCTATTATTATCATGATAGATATGTTGTGTTCCCTTGAACATCTTGCGTAGGCCTAATGCAGATTTGGGTGTCCATTTTTCTTAAAATCTGGCTTTTCTTCTGCTCAAAAAGCCTGGCGAGAGACGATTGTTGCATTGGGGGTTTCTGGCTTGCTGGACCCAATAGACATTGCAACAACAGCCCTGCCAGCTTTCCTACCTCCCCCCTGGCCTCAAGTAATGGTATACTGGAGAAACCTGGGTATGTCGCCATCACCAATTGGGGATTCTCGTCTATCCAGGTCTCGTCTATCCAACTCCTCAAATCATCAAGCATCTGGGTAGTTAAACTATTTTGACCTCACGAAGGCTGACGAAGCCGAAGCTGGGACACCACCCCAATTTCATTGGCGAACAATCAGAGTTCGGAAAGATCATTCTTGTGATGCACCCAAGAAAGAACATCCCCAATATGACCATCAACGGGTTGTTACAGTAACCACCCGCAAATGGTACCTCAAATGGTAGGTTTGTTGTTGGGTTCAGCAACCCCGTATTATATTAAGATCATTAAAGATCAGTAATCCAAAACTCAACCAGCGAGATATGGCTATGGATCAATACCTATGAAAATACCATTTTTAGTGGGATGAACATCCATAAATCCCAGCTATTTTGATGTGAACTACAGGGGATTGGGTTTTGACCCAGCCCCATATACATCCAGGCACAATAATCCATGTTTTCAGCCCATCCGTGAGCTGCAGGTCATCGCTATTTCGTCTTGGGAACCTGGACGAGTTGGAGCTGCTTTGAAATGACGCCCTCAGGCGACAAATCATCCCAGTGGTGGTCACATTTCACAGAGATGACACAACAATTAACATAGCTACTGATGAAAAATAATGTAATTCATATGATACATTATAATATATATATATATATACTGTATATGTTGATTTTTATAGTATGAATATACATACATATAGATATGCAATGTTATGTGATATGATGTGTAGATGATTGGCGAATCCCACCTTTCTTTTGGAGAACAGGTGGCAGTTTCCAGACGCAGCTGCGCATCGGCATGAGCGGCAACGAGTACTTTCGTTTCCAGCGAGATCAGGATGAAGAGCAAACCATCTATCCGGCCGCCGGGCTTTTGAAAAAGATGTGGCTGTGTCTGAAAATGGTAAAAAAAAGGATCAAATAGCCATATAGCCATGGGAAATACAATGATGAAGCAAGACATTTTGTGGTATCTGTTTTCGAAGCCATTTTTTTAAAAGGTGAACACGACCTTACCGGAAACGATAGTGATGTAAAAATGATCCCCAAGTTGATTCGGTGCCATTCCTGGGCGGTTTCTTGATGGGAAACAACTAAAAAAATGGATATCTGGTGGTTTCAAACATGAATGGATTAGAACTTCCGTTTCATTAATATGGGATGTCATCCCAACCCCATTGACTTTCACTCCATCATTTTTCAAGATAGTTAAAACCACCACCAACGAGTATATATATATATATAGAGATTAGTTGTTAGTCAGTTTCCATGAAGTATCCCCATTCACCATGATTTTCATATGATTATCCATATGTTCTCAACTTGGGGAGGTATCTCATAGAATTGGATGATGGGAAAATTGGAACCGGAAAGCCCGATGAATTTGATGGTAAAAACCATGGGTTTCCGGTTAAGATTTTCCCTTAAACCAATCCAGTGAAACTTGGGGCTTCACCAGGCGAAGAGCGTCTCGGACGCTGACGCCTCGTTGGTCCCGGTGCGCGGCCCGGATGCCTTGTGCAACGGGAAGATGTGGCGCATCACGGGGCGACACGGCGAAGTGGTGGCCATCCACTTGAGCATCAAAGATGCTGAGTTGAAGGGATGGATTTTGATCTGGTGAATGCCATGTTTATCCATGTTACCCTCTGGTAATTTGTTACATAGCTATTGAAAATGACCATAGAAATAGTGGATTTTCCCATTAAAATTGGTGGATCTTTCCATAGCTATTTTGACATAACCAGAGGGTAATCCTCCATAATCCATCAAGATCCATAAGTATTTATGGATGATTTACCTGTATTTACCTATTAAGAAGGGTGGTTTTCCCATAGATTTGCTGAGTTGTACTGATGGATTTTTAGCTGGTAAATACATGTTTTATCAAAGGCCATAATCCATGAAGTAGTGCCGAGCTACTGTTTATTTTCTGGTGAATCCATTTTAATCCGCCATAATTCATCATTTTTTTTGGAATCCGATGGGATTGTTTTTGTTTTATCCTTATTTTTGTTGATGGCTCTTTGGAAAACCCAGGTTGAGCTGTGATTGTCCGAAAGGCTAGACATATTCTTTATTTGTTCAATGATGCCAAGGCTGAGTCAGGCTGGTTTGTTCTTACTCTTTTTTTTTCCGAAAAAACATATGGTGGTTTTGCAGTTGATTGCAGTTGTTTTTCGACGAAATGGGACATCCACAAGAAAAAAAGAGGAATCTGTTTGGGGTAATTTCTCTACTTTGCTGAGTCAATAGTGTTTCTTGTTCTTTTCAAGGGTGCACAATCTCTGTATGTTCATATACTTTAGGGGGACTAGGTGGGAAGTCTACAATGATTCCGTTTGTGGAATCTATGCGGAACATTGCCGAGTGGTAAATTCACTAGAACCGGGGAATCCACTATGTGGTGGTTCATCCCACTTCTGGTTGGTGGTTTGGAACATGACTTTTATGACTTTCCCATCATATTGGGAATGTCATCATCCCAAGCGACTTTCACTTCATCATTTTTCAGAGGGGTAGGTAGGTTGAAACCACCAACCTGTTATCCATTGAGATTCCCATTAGATCCTATTAAACCACCATAATATCCCATTAAACTTCCATCTTTCATGCCAGCCAAAAGCAGTTCTAAGTGGAGTAACCAACTGGGCCATTTATTCCCAGATCCAGATCCAGATCCGATCCAAGGATGCCATGGTGCAGGTCGAGGTGAAGAGCCTGACGCTGGGAGAAAATCTCGGGTGATTTCCATTGGGGCTTTCCATGGGTAAAATGGGGGGTACCCTCTGGTAAACGTTGACATAACGAACTGGAAAATCACCATGTTTTTAATGGGAAAACTCACTATAAATGGCCATTTTCCATAGTTATGTTAGTTTACCAGAGGGTACCCCTTTATCGCTGGATGGTTGGAATTTCATGGAAAATCCAACAGTCTAATAGCTGGATGATGACTGGGGGTACCCAGTCATGACTTTGGAAAGCTCCAAATGGTAGGATTAAAATGGGAGATCCTTTGGTTGCTGACACTTTGCTGTGAAAAATGACCCATAGAAATAGATGCTCCATTGAGAATTGAGCTATTTAAGATGGTGATTTTCCATAAGAAAATAAACTGTTAAATTCTCAAAAGGTACCTTACTAATTCTCCCAGAAAATGACGGAAGTTTTCAGGTGAATGATCATATTGAGATGTGATGATGTGGGATTTTGTAGATTTGGGATGCATATGACTATGGATTCTATGGATCAATACATATCACCATGTTGCTACTCTTAGGGACCTGAACATCCATAACTGCTGTATCAAACAAAGAATCACCAGGGGTTTGGAGAGTGACGTTGGATTCTTTGGATGCAAGTTTTGGGACGGATCTGATGAAAGTTGCTGTGGTGGCTGGCATGTTTGGGGTATGTTGGTGATTAAACTACCATTTTTCCACCATTGTTAATGTGAAAAACGTCCATGTTTCACAATTTCTGCATTTAACCTATTTCTGCATTTAACCTCCCGATAAAACTCTCATTAACTCGCGTTATCCAAGAAACGGTTCAGGAAACAATGTGGAAGACCACCCTTTTTTGCGGGGTAAAGACCATGGCTTCAACTTCGACCGTATTTTTCCCCAACAAAGCCAATCGATAGACATTCAAACAAGGCTACACATTCGGGATTTATCATGGTCTTGGTTCATCATCATTTGTTCAAACTGGCTATAAATTGACATATTTATTCCTGTATTTTCCCAACAAACCACTCCATTGACATGAAACACATACCACTAACTCTGAAAAGCTCCAAGAACATCAATGTGGCAAACCCAACAATAAGACATCCCCAAAATCACATGTTCTTTATTGGTGGTGTAAACCATCCCCAGCCATGGTAGGTTTCCGGCATCGGGTTTCCCACATTGAAGCGAGGACGGGGCCCTCCTGGACAGCCCATGGAGTGACGGGTCCTGCACGTCAGCGACTCAGAGGGTGGTGTAGCTATAACCACCAAAAAATGCAGATTTCATGGGATATTAATATTAATAGGGATATCCCCCCTTATGGTTTGGGATATTTCATATTTAATGATATTAATATGGGATATTACTCTATATAAATGATATTTTGACCGCCAATCTGAAAATTGCACGCAATGGGAAATCAGCTCCATGGCTGGCTCGGAAATCCCCCAGCAAGAGATGATTTTTCAATCAACCTCCAAGTTCGGGGAGTTTCCAGCTAGCCATGGAGCTGATTACCAGAGATTTCATGGGGATACGACCAAAAACGTCTTGATATTCTCTGATTCCATGGGAATCCATGATGATTCGATATACCCGGCCTGGTAAACGTTTAGATAACGAGCTGGAAAATCACCACCATGTTTAATATGGGAAAACTCACTATTTCTATGGCCATTAAACGTTTACCAGAGGGTAGTTCTACTGTTCAAAATCGTGCAAAAATCATGGCATGTCATTTAATGGCCTTAAAACCTTTCCACTGGGATTTCATGGGGATGTCACTGCGCATCTGGATTTCAATGGGACTACAACACCTTAACAAGCAAAGGTAGGAAACAGCGACAAAGAATCTCCAAAACTGGGTTACCACTGTTTTTGTTTAGGTACTTCACCACTCTTCAATCTGTTGTGACAACTGAGAGACCCTAATACCCAGCCAGAATTATATATATAGTTTCTGTTGTAGGGTTGTTCTGCAAGCTTGTCCATGAAACAGGGTGGACCAACTGCGCCGAGCAAAAGATGGGCCTCAAGCAACCATTGATATGTCCTTTTCCCATTGTTTTAATGGACAAAATCATTTGTAAATGGGGGATTTTGCCACGTTTCATGACCAGAGGGTAAGCCGGGTAAGCCATCAAACAAAAGGGAAGTGCGACCGCAGGTCACAGCTATTGGGTCCTGGGAAGCTTCAACAACTGGAACCAGGAGCAGATGCTGCCAGCAGACAGGCGCTGCTGTGGTGAGAAACCGTGGGTTTACAGCTGGCTACTAGCGGACCGGACAGCAGCTAGCCATTTGCGTGTGCCATTGTTTTTCGTAGAGTTTCTTGAATGCCCATAATAGTTTATATATGGAGGTTTCCTAAAACAGGCCTGGGAGGTGGGTTCTCTATGTTTTTCCACACCTTTTGGCCTGATGGGTTTGGTACTTCTCAGTACCTTCAGCCACCATCCGATGTGTCTTAGACAAAGCTAGGTTCAAAAAATGACCCAGTGCAACAGGTACTATCTATTATATATACACTATTATATTATATTATATATTATATTATAAATTATATTTATATATTATATATTATATATTATATATTATATTACATATTATATTATATATTATATTATATATTATATTATATATTATATTATATATTATACTATATATTATATTATATATTATATTAAAAAAATCTATTATATATTATATTATATATAATATTATATTATATATTGTTTTATTTATAATATTATATATAATATTATATTATATTATATTATATATAATATTATAAATAATATTATATATTATTTTAGATATTGTTTTATATATTATATTATATATTATATATTTATTTTATATATTCTATTCTATTCTATTATATTGTATTACCATTAAAGCCTCTATAGTATATACATCGCAACCCCAGATTTTAGCCATGCAGACCCGGGATCTTCGTCTATCGTGGAACAGCCCCTTGGGCGCTGTTGCCGTGAACGTTGATTTCTATCACTTTATAGGGATTAGCCTATTTTTTGAGGAAACCATCAACCAGACTACCAGTATGTCCTAAAATTTCGCATTGGAGTTGGTCATCGTGCAGGGTCTCGCTGGCGGCTGTTTTCTCTGGGGGATGCGGCGCAAAGGGGAGCTGAATAGACCAATATATATTTTGGTCTCACACCCGTTTCCCAGCACACGATCAGTTTCAGAAAAGAAGACAAATGTTGGTTGATGATTATAATATGGGCATACTATCCTTGTCATATGGTCATAATCCCTGAACTGGGAGCCTGTGCCGAGTTCCGAATCCCGCCACGGTTGAATATGGAGTCATTCCTAACTGGCGGGGCATTCTATGCTGTCTATAATTGATTTCGCGCACATTTTCACCCATTCAAAGTTTCAGACCGCGGCTGTTGTTTTGGAGGTGAGTAATCTAAATCCCCCACTTTCGTGGGTGACATCCCCATTCTCACCAATTCCATCTCTATTTTTCATTGGTTCATCACCATGTGCACCATTCTTTCTTCACACCCCACAGGTCTTATGCCGTTGCGTCGCCTTAAGCGTCGCCTTAACGCTACGCCTTAGGCTGGACCTTGCGTGCAGCAAGAGCGCTTCAGCATCATTGTGGATGAGGATCCAGACTTAGCCCTGCAGCTTGGCTGTTTTTGGGTTTTCGCAGCAAAAATATCTGGTTGGTGGTTTGGAACATTGCCGAGTGGTAAATTCACTAGAATCACTGGAACTGGGGAATCCACTATGTGGTGGTTCATCCCACTTCTGGTTGGTGGTTTGGAACATGACTTTTATGACTTTCCCATCATATTGGGAATGTCATCATCCCAACTGACGAACTCACTCCATGATTTTTCAGTACGGGGTAGGTATAAAGTTGAAACCACCAACCAGATATATGGAGATTTTGAAGCATCAAAATACGGGGGAGTGAACTGAGTGAAACAGTAAAAATTAGGGCACTTGTTTGATGACCTCAAGCATCAAACAAATGGGATTTCACCATAGATTTTTGGTCGCAAAGGTTCAGTTTCTCTTTCAGGATTTTTCCGCAGAAAAAGTTGGAGGGGATTCAAGCATGAATTTCAATGGAAGATGGTAGCATCAAGTTCGCGTGAGTTGAGAATTTGCAGTGTTTCCAAAAAAGACGACTTGGGGGAACACACAGTGAAAACCATAAGCAACCCATGGTTTTGAATCAACTTTTCCACATGACTTGATATCATGAATTGAGGAACCATTTACCCCTCAAAACAGAGGGACCAGCGACAATCTTTCAGAAGGGTCCAGGTTGAAACCGTGGACATCCCCAAGGTTTGCCCAACAGAAATGGTGCACCGGATGCAGTAACAAATGGTACAGATAAGAACTGGGTCCCTGGGTATTTGGCTATACCTTGGAGGAATATGAAGGAGACCCAAAACTGAAAACTGACATTGTTTAGCCTAGTTTTTGCTTTGGAGGTCGTGCTGAAAATTGGTATTTTGATGTATTTTGGAGGTCGTTTGCAAGTTTTCAGGGCCGTATCCCAACATGTTTTGCTCTCGTATTTTTTCACATAATTTAAGGTAGATTTTAACAGGCATATCATGATCATATCATCTATTTCAATGGGCCATGGCTTCCAGTTCGCTATGTCGGTCCCAGAGTGCCCCCGGTTCGGTTCGCGCAACAAAAAAAACACAAAAAAACAGCACCTCTTTGCGACGCCGCGAGGTATCCTGACACTCCTGGTTGCTTGGCTTTTGGACTTCTCCAAGGTTTGGGATTTTCATCACCTCGCTGTCTGATGGATGGTGTCTGATGGGTACCCTCTGGTAAACGTTTACATAACTATGGAAAATCACCATTTTTAATGGGAAAACTCACTCTAAATGGCCATTTTCAATAGCAAACTGTTAGTTTACCAGAGGGTATACACCAAGCACCATGGCTGGACGTCTCAGGATTCCCTATTTTCAGAGAAAGCCATATATCAGCGGATTGTTTTCATGATCCAGGGGGGCTTGTGTCAACAATAGACAATACAGGTACCATCTGACTATATGTAATATTCATTCATCAAAAATCTGGCTATATCAACTGTTGATGAATGAATATCAATGAATATCAAATGATTAAGTATAACTTATAGCAGCAGTTGATATTCATTCATTCATCAACAGTTGATTCTGGCTGAATTATAATGACCTCACCTTGCGACGCGGAGCGATAATCCGATAGACTATGGTTAGTAATGCTTAAGGGGAATCATCCCAAGGTGCAGGGTGTGTGAATTCTTATATTTTAGTGTGTGCATGGGCCTCTTTGTTTGGGACCCTCTGTCAAGCATACCTAGCTCCCAAGGACTATTTTTAAATCATTCAAGACTATTTATAAATCATTTAAGACTAGATTAACTAATATGATGTGAAATATATGATATGAACCATGTCAACTAGGGCCAATCTGCTTCACTGCCCCTTTTCCAAGGACAAG
>Ga0126342_10014239_pt1 | contig 14056 bp, 10 predicted proteins | sample Cyp1metagenome_FD_92528 | JGI IMG/M metagenome (GOLD analysis project Ga0126342, IMG submission 92528) | Coral microbial communities from Lord Howe Island, Old Settlement Bay, Australia - Cyphastrea 1 metagenome | ecosystem: Host-associated > Invertebrates > Cnidaria > Coral ...
ATGCCAGAAGATATGTCAGAATATATGCCAGAAGATATGCCAGATAGAATGCCAGAAGATATGTCAGATAGAATGCCAGAAGATATGCCAGATAGAATGCCAGAAGATTTGCCAGAAGATATGTCAGATAGAATGCCAGAAGATTTGCCAGTAAGAAAATGTAAAAATGTCACGGTGGGGATCACACGAAGTAAAGTAATTTTTTTGTTGTTTTTTTTTGGTGTTTTAGGCTTTGGAAAGTTAAAAAAACGCGAGCCGTGCGCAGGGATTTGAGCATGTCAAATTGTCAAAGGATATGCGGAATCTGATGCGGGCAAACGAACTTGTTAAACCACTAAACATCATTAAGCATCAGCAATCCAGTTTTAAGAGATTTACACAGCTGTTGTTGGAATTTGGCGTTTGTGATTCCCGGATATTCTCGATGTGGTTACCATCCACTTGACCGTCGGTGGACCACCGGATGATCACCATGTGGGTCCAGGCTGTCCAGGCGTGACGAACGGTCATGCCTGCTGGTAGTGAATCAAACACGGCAATGAACACTTCCCCATTTTATATAATATATATATATATATTGATGTTTTTTCCCAGCAAAAAACTACATAGTACATAACTTATTTTCTAACATTATAAAGTGTTCGATTGTTGTTCCATGACGTAAATCCATGACACACTTCGATTGCAAGTTCTTTCATCACGCTGATCAAAGTTGAACCCAAGCGCCAAGATCAGACCACCTATCCTATGCATCACTGAGGAAGTTTGTCGACACTGGTTTTTGATCTTTGGAATTAGTAGCTTCATACTAGGCATGCTGACTGTAGCTGCTCGTCAGCACTTTCAAGTTGTTCCTTCAGTTTTGTTTATGCGTTTGTTTTTTAATTGTTCTGCCCATCCTAACGTGAGCAGATCAGCTTTGATTTCATTTCCGGATTTCATCTCACTTGTCATAGTTTTTGGGTGTTCATTTTTATTCATTTTCCTGTTGGTCAGTTTGCTTCCTATACATGGTTCCTCCTGAAACAAAACAATGCCGCTGGCTGTACGCGCCCAGGTGATGTTAGTTTGGCTCTGCTTCGTTTGGTCCAAGGCCTACCTTCGAGGCTTCGAGGACTGTGACGTGGCCTTAACGGTCTGGGGCTACGTGCTCTACACCGCGATGCTGCTGAACTTTGCCAAGTCCACCAGCTGCGGACAACGCGCGGTGGGAGCGCTCTGTGTGCCTTGGGTTGTTTGGGATTTGGATCATTTGGATCAAAAAAATGGGATGAACGGATGAACATCATTGAATCCAATGAACATAATGTCTCGTTCTGGGTTTAGAATCCTTAGATGTCTCATGATGTCTCGTTCTTTTTTTTGGGGAATGCCTTCACCTAAAAAGATTACAGAAGATTGCCCTGCCAACCTCACTGGTCACTCCAGCGGTTCATGGCTAGTTTTGGTGCAGGGTGATGTATTCACATTCTGCTCAGCAGGGGAAAGGCAACACTTGATGTTTGGGGGCTTTAACCTGAGCGAATGGTTGGGATTCAGGAGGTCTTAGTCGTTGGGATGCAAATGTCGGACTTTCATGAAGAGAAACAGCACGAACCAGAACCAGCCCTTCAGAGTTTTGCCCATGCATCCTATCACTCAATTCAATTTCTGATGATGTCAATGATGTCACATGGCTGGTAAAAATCGGTTTTCATCTACATACCTTGGGCGGTTCATTGCCACAAGTGGTTGCCAAATAGTTTTTTCTGGTGCCCCTTCTGGCTCCCCCTCCCTAATCCCTTTCCCCCTTCAGTTCCCTAGGTTTGGGAACCGGACCCCAATTTTCCGAACCGCTCCCCGTTGCGGGTGAAGATTCTCAATCTGCTGCTGCCCATATTCATGTTCAGCTGGAATGTCATCGGCATTCACTGGGCTCGGCTTAGCCGCGCGCCCAGCGTTCAGATGCTGGTATGTCAGGAAGAAGGGCAGGCAGTCATTGATGCCATCATGGCATTTGCCATCGTGAACATTGCACTCACTGTGCCTGGGAGAAGAATACATCAAAGAATCGTGGGAGAGTTTTGCGTTTTTCTTTGACTCTTGTATCGTTTCTATCCTTCATGTCATGACTTAAGTCTGCCTCTATTTTGGGTGTTCAACTCTGGTTTGGACTTCAACCCTCCAGAAACTTATCCCCTCAACCGACCAAACACAACTTCAATCAATTTTAGTTCTTCTGAAGTCTATCTTATCCCATTTTGACAAATTTCCCAGAATCTTACACCATCTTACACCAAAGATCGGATCACCCGCTCAGCTCCTCAACCGAAATCAACCTTCCCGGGTTTTCATGTTCTGCCATCATCCACCAAAATCTGCCATCTGAGAATCCAAGAACTCGTCAATTTCAACAAAAAAAATCCGAGGCCTATGATATGGGCCTTATGTCCATCCCTATTTCCAAACGGATGAATTCCTACAGACAATATTAGACAACCAAACAAAAAACAAACAAACTTCGCAGGTCCCCGATTGCCCCCGAAAAATAATATGAAAGAAATATCAACCAAATGTCCGAGGTCTTCATGTTCATCCCTTTTTGCATGTTTCTTCCCCAAAATCTCTCAGACATAATCCCCGCATATCCCAGCATATCCCAGCATATCCCAACATATCCCATCATATCCCAACATATCCCAACACAAAAATCCATCTCAACCAAATTGTCCAGCTAAAAAAAAACTATCCCAACCTGAAACAACCAAATTTATCCCAGGTCTTCATGTTCATCCCCAAAATCATCCCAACAAAAATCCAAAATTCAACCGAAAGTTCAAACTCAGGTCTTCATGTTCCCCCCAAAACCTGCATGTCAAAAAATCATCCAAAAAACAACATCCATTTTTGTCCATGACGCTCCACCAGCAGGTCTTCATGTTCGTGAACATCATCGGCCTGGCCTATTTTTTCCGCATGTTGCTGCGCATGGGTCTGGTTCAGTCCGCGAAGGCGGCGCCGGAGGGTTCCCTCGAAGCCAGCACTGAGCCGCGCAGCGCGGCAGAGGCGGAGCAGGCGGAGTGTCAGCAGTGCCCCATCTGCTTGGAGGACTTTGCTGAGAATGATGCAGAAACTTGGCAAAGATGGATGGAGAGATTGGTTGTTGTTGCGTTTTTTTTGGGGGGTTGTGAATTTAAGAACGATTCGGTAAACATGGGTGAAGAATGGGTGTGAAAAATGGAGGTCTTGTACGTTTACCAATCCAAAATGTGATTTTAGACTGTTTTTGTTGATTGGGGATATCAATGAGGAGCTAGATGTTTATGTCTAGGAAGAGGGTAGGTGAGGAGGGGGGTTACAGTATCAACCAAAACTCGGGTTTTCACAGAATTGAATATGTCGTGCGTATCATTACCTCACCACCTAAAAATCCTAAAATTGGGCTGCCAGGTCATCCAGTTGTCAACCCCCTGGCAGATGAGGTACTTACCCTTTGGTAAACTAACAGTTTGCTATGGAACATCACCATTGTTATAGTTGTAATATATATATATAATTATATATATAATAGGAAAATCAGCAATTTTCAGGAGTACGGCCAGCTTAAATTACCAGAACCTACCATTTCTATCCATTTCTTGTATCTTAGGTTTTGATACAGGTGCATCATCATCATCATCATCATCGTCATCGTCATCGTCATCATCATCCTCCTCCTCCTCCTCCCTCCTCCTCCTCCTCATCCTCATCGACACCGTCATCCTCATCATTGTTTTCGGCTTTCACAGCGTCAAAACATGAACCCTGGCCATTGCTGGGGGTGGGGTGATTGGTAGTTTCCCAACTACTAACAACTTGTATGTCACCTCTTTCTTACTGTAGTTGTTGAAGGTTGCCCATGATGCCTCTCCTTCGTTTTCTCCCCACTTCAACCATTTTCAACCAGTCGGCAGCGCCGCAGCCTCTCAGGAAATTCTGAGGACACTGAAGTGTCAGCACTACTTCCATCGCGCGTGCCTTAAGGATTGGCTGCAGGTAAATCGTGATTGCCCCCTCTGTCGGGGGGATTTGGCTAAGCCACCTCCCACTGGTCCCACCGAGACAGAGGCAGAGGTGGATGAGCCACCTGTGCTTCCGGTGTAGCTTTGGGACGGTTGGAATGCCAAAAATTGACCCTCCCATTATCCAACATTCTCCAAGAGATGGGAGCGGAACCGGCGGACCTTGGAGGAATTCCAGCTGATTTTCGGAGCCTCCAGTCAAACACATAGATAATTTTTGCAGTGGAAGGATTGGTATCCCTCCTATCAGGGCAATCCAGCCGTATCCAACCGACGTTCCCATCAGCAGACAGCTCTGACGTGAACCCCAATGCTTCAGGTTTCTCAAAGAAAACAAACCTTAGATATCCTCAGATACAGGTCGTGTGGTTGGTTGATTTTGGTTTTACTGTACCACCCTACTGAAGACAGATGCTTCATTGTGTGGTTCCCAGGGCCATTTGGCCCAAAAAGCTTCGTTTGCAAAGGCTCCAGCAAAGCTGGAGTGGTGCCAACATTTGCAGAAAAATGGCAGGGGGGATAGACAAGGGACTTCAGTACAATTTGGCCCCTATCACTTGAAAAATGGGGAGAGAATGGGTGAATAGCCAGACTGGGTCCATCTTGGACATGGTACTCATAAGCACCTCCTCGTTACCTCACTTTACGGGCAGTTCCAATTGATCTAAATCGTTTTTGATTTTGTTCAAAATGATTTGCCGGATGACCTGCCAGTCGACTGTGTACTGTATCTCATCCCTGTTGTGGATTTCTGTTGGCCAAAGGTATACTGCAGATACCATCAGATACCCCCAAGGGATATCTTGGCTGGTTGGTTGTTTCTTAAACGCTGTGATTCCGGCACCTGGACCATAACAATGTTGGTTATGGTTTGCTTGCTTTCCATGAATATCTAATGACCACCCTCCAACAGCCAAACGCTCTAATCGCTTTTTGCAGCTCTGTGTTGATTCAGAATCCGGGTTCCTCGACTCGACAGCTCAACTGGCCATTTTCGTTTATGGTTTGCACTCCGCATGCTGTTCTTGCTTGCATGGTATTTTTGTCAATGCTTGGTTGCGTATCCCAATAGATCCCAGACATCTGATCCCCATGAGGCACATGTGAAAAGATCCAAGAATAGTCATCAATCAATGAATTTATTCATAGTCAAATCAATGAAAAAAACGGAGAAAAAAAGTGTTTGTGCATGTGTATAACTTGTATTTTAGGATCATTAGGAAACCCCTACCTTTGGTCAGATCCATGGTGGCCAGTAAATGTGATATGTGATAGAATTCAATCTCATTGGGCGTATGCACCTATATAAATCTACACTAATATCACGTCTCATCATATGGTATCTTTCCCTCATAAGCTCAGGAGTCTGGGTTAGACTGCGCAATAGTTTTTGTTCCATGTTAGAATGAGATACCCTCTGGTTATTTAACATAGCCATGGTATAGATGGCCCATAGAAATAGATGGTTTAACTGGTTTTACCTATTAAAACTGGTGATTTTCCATGGCTATGTGAGTCATAACCAGATGGTATCATGAGCATATCAAATGCCCAGGCTTCCCTTGTCACATTGTCATTCCCATCCTCCCAGGAATGGCAAAGGCTCTTGGCCTTGGCCAAGCCCTTGGGAGAAGTCTCCAAGGCAGCGGGACCGGGACCCAGGGGGATTTACCGTGGGGAAATCAACCATTGCTGGGGATACCACGAGGATATCATTGGATTTGTAACTAAGCAAAGCAATTTGATATTATATATATATACATAATAATAATGATAATAATAATATATAATAATATGATAATATGTTATTTTTGTTGTGATAGATTCCGGTTTTTCTCACCAGTGGGGAGTTACCTGCAGCTATGTTTATGAGGAGCATGAAATGATCGAATTTGGGGGTGCCCTATCTTGAGACAAACCCATTGATGAAAATGGGGAGACAAACCGCCAGCGATGTCAGGGCGTCCCGGCGGCCGCGTTGCGCGGGGATTTGGGTGCAGTACTGGAGCTCAGGATGACCTTGGCGTTTCATAGGGATGATAGGATGATAGTGGGAGAATGACTCAGAATGACTTAAAGCAGTTGGATTTCGGGGTGTCCCATGGTGTGCCTTATTCATGAATTTTCCATAAATCAGACAGAACTATTTATATAACTTAACTATGGCCAGATAGAGGCCATTTCTGAATGCCAGATTGATCTTCAATGTGCCAAGGATTGTTAAGTGTGGATGTTGAACTGGGCTGGAGGATGAGAGGATCAACGTTGTTTGGCTGCCCGGGATTCGGGAAGCGGATCGGTGGACCACCTTCAAAAAGATCACCTCACCCGGCCCAGGTGCAGACGTGGCGTGCTGAGGGGGTGTCCCGGGAACCTGGGCCTAAAATGGAGGTTTCCCAAGTCATGGGGGTACCCCAATAGCTGGGATGGTTTATAATTAATGGACAATCCTACTATAAATGGATGAGAACTGGGGGTACCCCCATGACTTAGGATACCCCAAAATGGCTATGTGCAATGAAAAGAATGCCCTTTTTGTCCCAGTGATTGAGAGACATCAAGTGATTTGACCACTGCAATGAAAAAATGCTGGGACTGCGTCCATAGAAGCAATTATGAGTCGGTAGTATTAGTATTATAGCTCAGCTCACCGACAAACACACATTGCAGCGGTTTTGCAGTATTTTTATACTAGGACTTGTGGATGCGAAGTGCTGTTTCCTGCAATTGTTTGGCTGAGTTCCTTAATTAATTCCAGCGTTTCATTGCCTACCTTACATGAAAGGATACTGCTTTGGCGCTGCGAGTGGCTATGCATGTGGCAGCCGTGGCTGGCACCAGTGAAGAAATAACGATTCAGGTGCTCTGCCTCAACGGTGAAGGATGCGCCGTCACTCTGAGTGGTTCCACTCTGGGTCATGAAGTGCGGCGGATGGTGTTGCAGCGACTTCCTTCAAAGAAGGGAAGAAAATCCGTGATCCATTACAAGAATTCACCACTGGTGCTCGACCAATCATTGCAAGAGCAAGGTATTGTAGGTAAGACCGCGGCGCTCGCCTGCACGTTTGTTCCTACTGATTTGCCTGCTGCAGTTTCCTATATCTCAGGTTTCGACGTTCTTCAGCAAGAAGGTGCACTGGAGGGACTGACAACGATAGTGATAGAATGCGCCACATCCGGCATCTATATGCAACATCTTCCCAACAGTCTCAAGACCATTGTTTTGGACATGACTTTCAACAAGACTTTGGAGCGAGTGAACCTGCCCAGCGGTCTTCAAAGCTTAACATTTGGCCATCAATTTAATCAGTCCCTGGATGGAGTGAGCTTGCCAAGCGGTCTTCAAAGCTTGACATTTGGATATGAATTTAATCAGTCCCTGGATGGAGTGAGCTTGCCTTCAGGTCTTCAAAACTTGACATTTGGGTATCAATTTAATCACTCCCTGGATCGAGTGAGCTTGTCTTCAGGTCTTCAAAATTTGACACTTGGCTATCAATTTAATCAGTCCCTGGATGGAGTGAACTTCCCAAGCGGTCTTCAAAATTTGACATTTGGCCATCAATTTAATCAGTCCCTGGATGGAGTGAGCTTGCCAAGCTGTCTTCAAAAATTAACATTTGGCAATGCATTCAACAAGACCCTAAACGGAGTGAGCTTCCCCAGCTGTCTTAAGAGCTTGACATTCGGGCGTAAATTCAATGAGCCCTTGGAGCTAGTGAGCTTGCCAAGCGGTCTTCAAAGCTTGTCATTTGGCCGTGACTTTAACCAGACACTGGAGGGGGTGAGCTTGCCAAGCGGTCTTCAAAGCTTGACATTGGGGCGTAAATTGAATCAGTCCCTGGATCGAGTGAGCTTGCACAGGCCTGGTCGGAGCGTGACTCTGGGCAATCATGTCAACCAGTCGAAGGGAGTGAGCGTGCCAAGCGGTCTTCAAAGCTTGACATTTGGGTATGAATTTAATCAGTCCCTGGATGGAGTGAGCTTCCCAAGCGGTCTTCAAAGTTTGACATTTGGGAATGAATTTAATCAGTCCCTGGATGGAGTGAACTTCCCAAGCGGTCTTCAAAGTTTGACATTCGGATATGAATTTAATCAGTCCCTGCATCGAGTGAGCTTGCCCAGCGCTCTTCAAAATTTGACATTTGGCAATCAATTTAATCAGTCCCTGGATGGAGTGAGCCTGCCTTCAGGTCTTCAAAACTTGACATTTGGCCATCAATTTAATCAGTCCCTGGATGGAGTGAGCTTCCCTTGCGCTCTTCAAAGCTTGACATTTGGGTATCAATGTAACCAGTCCCTGGATCGAGTGAGCTTGCCTTCACGTCTTCAAAACTTGACATTTGGCCATCAATTTGATCAGTCCCTGGATGGAGTGAGCTTGCCAAGCGGTCTTCAAAGCTTGACATTTGGCCATCAATTTAATCAGTCCCTGGATGGAGTGAACTTCCCAAGCGGTCTTCAAAACTTGACATTTGGCAATCAATTTAATCAGTCCCTGGATGGAGTGAGCTTGCCTTCAGGTCTTCAAAGCCTGACATTTGGCTATCAATTTAATCAGTCCCTGGATGGAGTGAGCTTGCCAAGCGGTCTGCAAAACTTGACATTTGGGTATCACTTTAATCACTCCCTGGATGGAGTGAACTTGCCAAGCGGTCTTCAAAGCTTGACATGCGGTTTGATTTTCAACCATCCCCTGGTTGGAGTGAGTTTGCCAAGCTGTCTTCGGAGCTTGAAATTGGGCTTGCTCTTGGTTAGCATCTCGTGATTTCCCGCACTGCGTTCGTTGCAACGTTGCCGAAAGTTGCTGATGGTCATGGCAAAGCTGGGATGGGATCAATCCTGAATCCACCAATTGATTTTCTCTATATGTATATGGCATTTTTATGAGGGGGCCATTCTGGTTGGAATCTTCAAGCTCTCAGCGTTTGCTGAAAGTTGCCAGGTGTCGGTGACATGCCCGTTGTTTCCATGGCTATTTTGCGGCAAAATGTTTTTTCTCCCCAAAGGGCTCGGTTTGTTTGATGCTTTTTTTTTTGTGGGTCCCTTCACTGGTCCCCCATGTTATGAGCCATCTATTCCCATGCAGCACTTTAAGATACTTTAAGTACCAGCACTGCTTCTGCTGTTGAGACCTGCGATGTGGGCGCCAAGGTTGCAAAGATACTTTTCGCGGCTTCCACCTTTGCTGCTCAACGGCTTGAAGTTTCAGGTCAGCATCGCAGATCTGACATGACTCACTAACTATACCCACGTGTATAAGATAGAACGTTGCTAGATGTTGCTAGGTTGCATAGTACATCTTATGATTCTGAATGGTGCAGAGCTGGGTCATAATTATCGCCATAATCCGCCATTAGTAATTCAAGATTCCTGAGGGTGGATTGAGATTAGCAGCTCCGCCCCTTGGAAACCATGGGCATTTCCATTAGGAATAGGGATGTCCAAATCATTTTTGTTGAGGAATTGACTGAACACATGGCAGAAAATGCCGCATTCAGGTGCCGGAGAGAGGAGGGTGATGTTACCTCGAGTCTCATTGATTCGAAAGATATTAGTTCCATGTTCAATCATTTTCAGGCATTTTTCCCGAGAGCGTATGAGCGAAGGGTTCTTCTAATAGCGGGGGTCTGTTATACATCTTCACATCTTCTCATCTTCACATCTACACATATCATCTTCACATCTTCACATCTTCACATCTACATATCATCTTCACACCTTCACATCTTCACATCTAAATATCATCTTCACATCTTCTCATCTTCACATCTACACATATCATCTTCACATCTACAGCTACACATATTATCCTCTCTCTCTCTCTCTCCTTCTTTTCCTTTTCTCTCTTAAGACCGCGGGCGGTGCACCACGAAATGGCCACCCTTTCGCACGAAATGAGGTTCGATCGTCAAAAATTGAATTGCGATTTAACATCCTCGGCAGCAACCCTTTAGCACGAAATGAGGTTCGATCGTCAAAAACTGGGGTAAAATTGCGCTTTGGGCGCTTCCGCGGCAACTGTTTCATTCGAAATGAGGTTCGATCGTCAAAAACTGATGGTTCTTTTGCGAGTTTGCAACCCTTTCGCACGAAATGAGGTTCGAGTGTCAAAAAAACTGATGGTTTTTTGCGAGTTTGGCTGGTCCGGCGGCAACCCTTTCGCACGAAATGAGGTTCGAGTGTCAAAAACTGGGGTAAAATTGCAAAAAGCATCTGTGTGTAAAGGGATCTGTGTGTAGAGACATCTGTGTGTGTGTGTAAAAGCGTCAGTGTGTAAAAGTGTCTGTGTGGAGACGAGCCTGTGTGTAAAAGAGCCTGTGTGTAAAAACGTTTGTGTGTAAAAGCGTTTGTGTGTAAGAGTGTCTGTGAGTATAGGAGCCTGTGTGTAAAAGCGCCTGTGTGTAAAAGCGTCTGTGTGTAAAGGGGCTTGTGTGTAAAGGCATCTGTATGTAAAAGCATCTGTGTGTAATGGATTCTCTGTGTAAAAGCGTTTGTGTCTAGCGGAATTGTTGGGAGAAATCAATGAGGTATGTATTTTTGACGCTGTGAACAGGTTGCCTTCATTGACGAGAATTCAGCAAAAATTCTTTTGGAAGAACCTTGCAAGACTTACCTTGATCATTAGCAACGAAATTGTGCAAGAACGCCGGACTGCTGAACAAACCCCTAACATGTGGCTGAACCTGACTCGAAGTGCTCAGTGCAGGTCTTTGTTGGATGCCGCCCACCGATATTTCAGAACACGTTTACGCAGACAAATTCGACGTACTGCCATCCTGGTTCCTAGCAGTGAGAGTGATGACGTAGTTTTCGTTTCACACAATGCTTCTTCATAATGCACTTTTGCTTTAGTGTCCGTTCTTTTGATTTTCCTCCTCCGTTTTACCGCGTGTTATATTTCTGTATTTAGAATTCTGCTGGTCCACTCTTGCACGAGGGGTGTTTTCCATTTCAGCAGTGCTTTTATGTTTTGTGAGCCCGAAATTCAAACCAAATCACGCGCCGCAGCACTCAAGTGGGTGCGCATGGCGCAAGCACCTTGAAAGTTGAAAGTTGAAAGTCTAAAAGCGTTTGTGTTTAAAAGGGTCTGTTTGTAAAAGCGCCTGTCTGTAAAAGCGTCTGTGTATAAAGGGGCCTGTGTCACTGTGTGTAAAATTGTGTAAACATCTGTTTGTAGAAGCATTTGCGTGTAAAAATGTCTGTGTGTAAAAGCGTTTGTGTGTAAAAGTGCCTGTGAGTAAAGGAGCCTCTGTGTAAAAGCGTCTGTGTGTAAAAGCGTCTGTGTATGATTGTGTATGTCTGTGCGTAAAAGCGTCTGTGTGTAAAGGAATTGTGTGTAAAGGCATCTGTGTGTAGAAGCGTTTGTGTGCAAAAGTGTCTGTGAGTAAAGGAGCCTGTGTGTAAAAGCGTTTGTGTATGTCTGTGCGTAAAAGCGTCTGTATGTAAAAGCGCCTGTGTGTAAAAGGTCTGTGTGTAAAAGCGTCTGTGTGGAAAAGTGTTTGTGTGTAAAAGCGTCACTATGTCTGTTTGTAAAACCGTCCGTGTGAAAATGTACGCGTAGAAACGTGTGTGTGTGTGTAGAAGGTGCCTGTGTGTAAAGGCGTCCGTGTATGTAAAGGCGTCTGTGTGTAAAATCGTTTCTGCGTAAGAGCGGCTGTGTGTAAAAGCGTCTGTGTTACATCTTCACATCTTACATCTTCTCCACCTTTTCTTTCCGTCCCTCACTCTCTTCCTACTACCCCGTTTCCTTCATGCAGCCTAGGTCTTGCAGCACTTTTTATCATCCTGCTGTCGTTCTGTATCAGTACAAATGTTTCAATGCCTCTCTTCAGCTTTCACCTTAGCATCGCTATATCCCGCTATCAGTGTCTTTTCTTTTTCTTACACCACATACTTCCTACATACTCATTACATTGTGTTTTTACTTACACCTGAGTAACTTGCTCCTCTACGCTCTCGGGCCATCCGTCGTCTAGTTTGACTTTGTGTTGTTTCCCCTTATAGCCATAGACTGCTTTTCACGGAACCACATCAACTTGGTTGGAAGATTCACTCTTGAAACCCGGAAAGTCATTGAGTTTGATGATCACCCAGAGTTGCAGGCGCCGTTCAGCGACCTCTTAGAAGAAGCAGGTCATCCCGGTCATGTGACATGGAATACGCCCTACCATTGCCCTACAATCTGCTAGGTCACTAATCATTTCCTAATTGGGATATTGGGCTGACGGCCGTAGGGCTTCTGACCCAGTGACTGTCCGGCGGACGCCAAAGTGGCAGGTGTGAAGGATCGATTTCTGAAGAAATGGCTGGACTACCTGTGCTTCGTGCTGCAGGCACGGGATGGATCAACATGGTCAGACTGGATGGTGGAATCTCAAGAAAAAACCCACCAAGGCCACGAAGGCCGACTAATTTTGGTTGAGTTTGGGAAATCACAATGATTTTTATCGATTTTGTACATAGATATGGTATTGATTTCACAAATTAAAGGGCCGCATAACCCCACAAGTCAACTTCTTCCAATAATGAGCAACAAATGTTGTAGCGGGACGGGGGAGGAAGGAAAGACAAAGGAGGTGGAGGAGGATCGAGAAGTAAAAAAAAATGTGTGTGTGTGTGACAAAGTTGTATGTGAAAGATGGTGTGTGACAAAGTAGTGTGTGAAACATGGTGTGGCCAAAGATGGTGTGTGACAAAGTGGTGTGTGAAAGATGGTGTGGTGAAAGAGCGTGTGTCAAAGTGGTGTGTGAGAGATGGTGAGGTGAAAGATGGTGTGTCAAAGATGGTGTGTGACAAAGTGGTGTGTGAAAGATGGTGTGTGGAAGATGGTGTGTGCAAGATGGTGTGTGACAAAGTGATGTGTGAAAGATGGTGTGCGACAAAGTTGTGTGTGAAAGATGGTGTGCGAAACATGGTGTGACAAAGATGGTGTCTGTGAAGGATGGTGTGTGAAAGAGGGTGTGTCAAAGATGGTGTGTGAAAGATGGTGTGTGAAAGAGGGTGTGTGAAAGATGGTCTGTGACAAAGTTGTCTGTGACAAAGTTGTGTGTTAAAGATGGTGTGCGGCAAAGTTGTGTGTGAAAGATGGTTTGTCAAAGATGGTGTCTGTGAAGGATGGTGTGTGAAAGAGGGTGTGTCAAAGATGTTGTGTGAAAGATGGTGTGTGAAAGAGGGTGTGTCAAAGATGGTGTGTGAAAGATGGTGTGTGACAAAGTTGTGTGTCAAAGATGGTGTGTGACAAAGTTGTGTCTGAAAGATTGTGTGTGGTAGATGGTGTTTGACAAAGTGGTGTGTGAAAGATGGTGTGTGACAAAGTGGTGTGTGAAAGATGGTGTGTGTGAACGATGGTGTGTGACAAAGTGGTGTGAAAGATGGTGTGTGACAAAGTGGTGTGCGAAAGATGGTGTGTGACAAAGTGGCCTGAAAGATGGCGTATCAAAGATGATGGGTGACAAAGTGGTGTGTGAAAGATGGTGTGTCAAAGATGGTGTGCAACAAAGTTGTGTGTGAAAGATGGTGTGTGAAAGATGGTGTGTGAAAGAGGGTGTGTCAAAGATGGTGTGTTTGAAAGATGGTGTGTGTGAAAGAGGGTGTGTCAAAGATGGTGTGTGAAAGATGGTGTGTGACAAAGTGGTGTGACAAAGTTGTGTGTGAAAGATGGTGTGTGATAGATGGTGTGTGACAAAGTGTTGTGTGAAAGATGGTGTGTGACAAAGTGGTGTGTGAAAGATGGTGTGTGAACGATGGTATGTGGCAAAGTTGTGTGTGAAAGATGGTGTGCGACAAAGTTGTGTGTGAAAGATGGTGTGTGAAAGATGGTGTGTGAAAGAGGATCTGATAGATGGTGTGTGACAAAGCGGTCTGTGACAAAGTTGTCTGTGACAAAGTTGTGTGTTAAAGATGGTGTGCGGCAAAGTTGTGTGTGAAAGATGGTGTGTCAAAGATGGTGTGTGAAAGATGGTGTGTGACAAAGTGGTGTGACAAAGTTGTGTGTGAAAGATGGTGTGTGTGAA
>Ga0126342_10014240_pt1 | contig 14056 bp, 10 predicted proteins | sample Cyp1metagenome_FD_92528 | JGI IMG/M metagenome (GOLD analysis project Ga0126342, IMG submission 92528) | Coral microbial communities from Lord Howe Island, Old Settlement Bay, Australia - Cyphastrea 1 metagenome | ecosystem: Host-associated > Invertebrates > Cnidaria > Coral ...
ACTACTACTAGTACTACTACTAGTACTACTACTAGTACTACTACTAGTACTACTACTAGTACTACTACTAGTACTACTACTAGTACTACTACTAGTACTACTACTAGTACTACTACTACTAGTACTACTACTACTAGTACTACTACTACTAGTACTACTACTAGTACTACTACTAGTACTACTACTAGTACTACTACTAGTACTACTACTAGTACTACTAGTTTAGCTACTACATACTACCTACGACCTACGACTACGACTACTACTACGACTACTACTACGACTACGATTACTACTACGACTATTACTACGACTACTACGACGACTACTACTACTGCTACTGCTAAACAAAAATTAGTAATAACAATACCAACTTACCAACCAGAAATAGCCAGATGTGAAGCATGGCAGTTGGTCCCCTGGCTCTCTGATTCCGGTTGGCCATGATGCAGCCCGCGCAGCCATGTCGGGCTCGGAGTGGCCCTGGGATCCCGCATGGCACACCTTACCATTGGGAGACTGACAGCCACTTGGACCAGAGGTGATGATCCCTGCTGAAGCTGCTTTTCCATATATATATATATATGTATGTATAGTGGTATGTATATATATATATATATATATGTATATGTATAGCCAAGGGAATTCTGCAAAAAAAACATTGTGTAGTTTTCCCAGCCGCATTTGGCAGGGTTTCCCGCAGATGTTCCGATAAACTAAGCCTTAAACGAATTCAACGCGCTTAGGGACAGGATTTCGAAAGATGATGTGGTCTCCTGTTTTGGTCATCTCGCCTGATTTTGCCTCCTTGGCTTTGCCTACTTGCAGACATTCTTCCTTGCACACCACCAACCCTCAACCAAGTGGTTTCTGTCAGCCTTCAATGCTGACATCAAAACTTTGCACCTCTTACCTCTTCTGTACAATTCATTTTCTGGATTTTCTACAAGATCTGGACGCGTCTGAAACATGAGGATACATAACATATGATAACATGATGAAAAACCATCAAATTCTTGGGATACCTTATTTTTAGAGACAGCCATCTGAGGCCTTTGGAACTCTCCTTTGGCTTTCGTTGGCGAACACAGAGCATGCAACATCCGGTTGCCTGGTCCAGCGCAAAGCGGCTCCAGAGAAAACCAGCGAGGCACCGGCTATGCAGAGGTGAGATCACTAGTAATTCTTCCGGAGGATATCTATTGGCTATACAGTGGCTACTTAATGGATATATAATGGGTATATGATGGGTATACAATGGCTATTTAATGGCTATATATTGGCTATACAATGGGTATATATATAATGGGTATATAATGGATATATAATGGGTATATAATGGGTATATGATTGTATGATGGGACAATATGGGGTGATATCTTTGATGTATTCCGAAGAGATTCTTGTCATATTGCATCATAAAGATCCATTGTGAAGAGCACCAATAAAAAAAGAACCAACTGTTTATTGGCATACGACTTGAAACTTGCCAATTTTGAACTATGATTTAATTTGGTTGTTCCAAAGACTAGAGTTCCAAATGGTTGGACACACTGGGACCGGGACCTAGACCCTGTCACGGAGCGCTGGAAAAGTCATGACAGCCATATCTGAGTCATTTTCCGATCTGAAAATCACAAGTCCGATCTAAAAAATCCAGGTCCATACAGGCCATAGCAGCCATAGCAATGAAATACCGAATTTGCCGAATTTGGATGTCTGTTTCGGGGTACTCTGGAGATCCAGCAAAACCGACATCCCAAGGGGAACCACAGCACCCACAGTCGGCAGTTTTTTCCCGGCAAGGGCGTAACAGATGACGAGAGGTCCGCGGCCGTGATTTTCAGATCCACCCTGTTGATCCATGGGGCAATCATTGGGTGGTAGCCATGTTTTCTGATTTTTTGTTTGATAAGAACAACTTTTTGACATTTTCACACATTTCTGGTGAAATGCATGAGATCTGTGGTATTTCAAGGTATCAACCCTGACAGCGGCTGACGCTTCAGGCCGCTGACCCTCAGTGAGCGACTTGGGGTGTTGCTTGGCCAGTGGATTGATGAAGTGCCAGATCCGACGTCATTGACCGGTTGGTCAACATCCATACACCAAGTTCAGCATTTTTTCAAAAACCCCTACGGTTAGCTCACTTCTTTTTTTTTGCCGTGTGGTCAATTATGTTGCAGAGAAATAAGCCATTTTATCCATTTTCTTGTGAGGATCATGGACCCAGGGTTCACTGGAAGTTTTGCAATCCTTTCGACCAAGGCTGTATATCCCGCCGAGTGGATCCCACGAGGCAAATGAGCTGCAAATATGTGTATTTGCTGGACATCATATTTGGTACAGGACTCGGGCTGGGATGTTTTGTGGTGTTTGTACCCTCTGGTAATTTAACATAGGCATTGAACATGGCCATTTATAGTGAGTTTTCCCATTAAAAATGGTGATTTTCCATAGTTATGGGACAGTTTACCAGAGGGTATGTGTTTGTAACGCTCATTTGACAGTTCCACCAGGTGATTGCACCACAAGTTGGCCAGGTGATCTCAGAGTTGAGTGAGAATCGGCTACTGCATGCCGTTCAGAAGGCATGTGATGAGGCCCAGCCCCGCAACCAGCTCTCCATGTGCGAAATGATAGGGTTTCCATGGGTTTCCAAGTGATTCTTCCGCACTCCGGACTTTGTCCGGCAATGTCCCGCTACGCTCTCGCTACGCTCTTGCTGCTAAGCTCTGGATACATAGATTGAAAACCCCTTTGCAATATTTTGATTGAATTAGATAGATTAGATTTAGATTCGATAGATTTGGGGTGAGAGACAGTCCTAGCTCCAAACTGCAGTCGTAGCTGTTTCGTAGGGTGGTTGGCTTATGTTGGCTTCCAGGCACTGTTCTGCGATTTGCATGTGGTGAACGACCACACAAAGCTTTCCAGGATGACTGAGGCCGCAGTGTGAAATTTTGAGCCAGTTGGGATTGGATAAGTTTCAATATGACCATCAAAGGGTGGTATAACCATCCCCAAATGGTGATTGTTTATGGATGTTTATGGTATTAGGATGTATTAGGTGAATCCCACATTATATAATCTATATTCTGACAATCTTTGATATACAAAGGGTAGTATTTCAGAATATCTAAGGGTAATATCCCACAGTGCCATCATCCTAAATCTGAATCTTCATCGACCTTTTCACATCTGTTTTTCGGACGAAGCATCCCCTTTCAGATAGCTGGAATTTCACCATGTTTCATCAAAGATGGATTAAGCTGATTAAGCCTCAATATCCCCACAAGTTCTGGCTAGGTTTTGGGAAAATGACGATTTCGATGGATTTAGATGCATTAAAGATGGGGATTTCGTGGTATAACCAACTAGAATGAAAGGTTGGATTAACCCATTCTAATTGGGGCTCGTTGTCAATCCATCAATAGGGGTGAATATGCCAATTATGCTTCGAATTCCTAAAAATGATGCGATGACCATAAATTCTGCGGACTCCAAATGTACGAACATTTTTGCCGTTTTGGAATTTCGGCAGAATTTTTAGGTTCAGCTTTCAATAACGGCTTTCGACGGAATTCCAATGGAAGCCAATTTCGGCAGAATTGCCCGAGATTTGGGCAGAATTGCCCGAGATTCTGGTGGAATTGCCAAAGATTTCGGCGGAATTGCCCGGACTCAGTTTTGGGACAGCCCATGACAACCCTATTTCGGCAGAATTTGGATGGCGGCGGATGTTTGGGATTTCGGTAAATGAATCATTCAGATTTCAGCAATTCCTGTGCTGAAACCAAATTTTGACAGAAGTTCCCGAAAAGGATTCCCTTACCACGTACCTTGGCCATGGCACATTTAAATTTTTTCTAGGTGGATGTTTCTCCACCAAATAAAGGACCCCCAAACATGTACAGTTTCACATAATTTCACATATACATGTCCACTATTTATACAGTTTCCGTATGTTTTCATGACCCGTTCAACCTGAACGTCAGTCCTTGGGGATGTGGAACTTGTGAAGGCCAACATTGCAGTGGTCCTGGGCAACGTGACACGTGCCTCCCAGTCCGTGTGCCCAGAGACTGGCGATGGCGAAGATTTTTTTGGATCTTAATCGGTTTTGTTGGTTTTTATGTGTTTCAGTAGCTTCAAATGGGTTTTATGAGGTGTCAGTGGACTCCAATGGGATATTCATGGGATTTTGGGGATGCTGGTATTTTTGGATGGTAATTTATGGTGCACAATCCCATCTATATAAAGATATAGGATGTGTGTTTTGGCTGCCAGTGGATGAGGTTCTCTGGAATATGCAGTTCGGTTTAGGTTCCATCATGAAGGAATGCTAGAATGTTGAAATAGGAAAATTGTCTGATCTATTGAAGTAATCTGACCAGTGTGGGCTAAGAAGAAGAAGAAGAAGAAGAAGAAGAAGAAGAAGAGAAGAAGAAGAAGAAGAAGAGAAAGAAGAAGAAGAAGAAGAAGAAGAAGAAGAAGAAGAAGAAGAAGAAGAAGAAGACGAAGACGAAGACGAAGACGTGCACAGCACATATATGAGCAACGGCCTTTATTTGAGGTGTACACTAGTCGTTGGGTGGAAATACTTTCTGTTTCAACCCCATCGGGTGGGAAGCGAGGTGGGTCGGCCTCACTCCAGGATCTTCCCTGCAGCAATGCCTCTGCAGTTGCAACCCCGAGAGGCGCGATGCAACTGGGAGAACTGGGAGAACTGGGATGATATTGATTACCCTCTGGTAAACTGTCCCATAACTATGGAAAATCACCATTTTTAATGGGAAAACTCACTATAAATGGTCATTTTCAATAGCTATGTTAAATTACCAGAGGGTATGACTTGCTGGTTGGTGGTTTGGAACATGAATTTTATTTTCCCCAATGGTTGGGATCATGATCCAATCTGACTTTCATATTTTTCAGGGGGGTAGGTATACCACCAACCAGATTATGACTTGTATTGCTGCTGATAAACAATGCATGATGAAGAAACATTGATGAATCATGATGAATTAGAATCCTGAAGATTGGGTACTGATGGGATGACCGAAGAAACATGAACAAGGCAAAGATGCATGTGAGAGTGCAGGTTGAGCCTCAATCACTTTTCAGAAGGGGTGCCATCGAAGTTTTCAAGAGTCCATGAGAAGAATCCACCAGTGCTATTAGGCGCTCCCCCCAAAATGATACCATCCCTAACCAATGGGTTTGCCTGAAAATATGGTACCTCATTCACTTCCATGGTTCAAACATGTTCAAACCATCATTTTCTCATTATTTGATGGACATAATCTGGGGGTAAATCCGGCATTTTTGGATAACGGAACCCGTATTGTTGCTGATCCATCCAATGCATATCCATTTACATCATATCACCCATTAGATTTATCTCAGCTGGTTCGTATAAACCCCATATTTCTGGACACATCTAGAATCTAGAATCTCCGTCAAGTCTTCTCCATAAAATTGCTGGTCAATTTCCGAACTTTGGAGAACCCCTGTGTTTTTTTTGGTGACTTTTTGCTGGTTTCATCCTGGTGCCTCGCCGGGTAACCCACAAGGACGTGGACGTGCAGCTGGTGCTGTCCAACTTGAGGAGTTCCTTGGCCAAGGCCCGCGCTCAGGCGGTGCTGGAAGCCATGAGGCGCGCGTTGTTCACGTGGCAAATCTCGACTATGTGTATATATATATATATCGTAAAATTATATATACAGTATATAATTACTGCATTGACATAATGTAACATACCGATACAATCCTATATATACACATATCTATATACTATACATATGCATACTATCTGCACTTCAAGAGGCTGTCCTTTTTTGGGTCGACATGTACCGGGCACTCTGCCAGGCTCGGCCGGGTGGGCGTGTGACATCGACCAGAGAAGGAAGCGCTTTCCGAAACACAGCGGACGAAAGTTCAGAAACCATGGGCCAATATGGGCTAAACCATGGGTTGGTATAGTTGCTATGTGGGATTAGTCTGTGCCAAAGAAAGTAATAACTTTCAGAGTTGAGGTGACCTGCGAACTCGCGTCTTTGGCGTTCCAGCAGAGTAGTTGTGAGGACCATGACAGCGACAAAATGCGGAGCGTGTGGGGAAGTGTGGCCAATTCCTCCAGCGTGACTATAGATTCTTGATTCTAAAGGGTTTCCGAGTGATCCAGGGCAAATTTCCGATGTTTCAAAGATCAGGCAGATTTTTTCCAAATTTTCGGGACGCTTCGGAAACAGTTGTTTTTCCGCTCAAAGAACATGTGCTTTGCGGTAAAAAAACAAAATCATAAGACTCGAAGGTGGGATTGATTGATCTTCCATTTTCACACATTTTGACACACTGGATACCCATTGGCAATGTGGGCAGACAAATCGGCCAAGGTGGAGCTCGCGAGGCGCAGACGCACAAGGCGTCGTGGCGCCGCTGTTCGCTGAGGCGCCGAGTCTCGTTGGATGTTTTGGAATAAGAATGGAATAAGAATGGGAGAATGGTTGATTTCTTTGGGAATCCAATTTTTTTCGCAATGAAACTGCCAGGTTCTGTGTGGAGAACTTTCATTTTTCTCGGAGTTGGAGCAAATCACATGTTTGTTGATGGGGTGAATTTCTGAATGCAGAAAGTTGGACTGCCTATGATATTCAAAGGAAAATGTATTGGAAGCAGACTGTTTTGGTCGCACATCCACTTTGAAGATACTGGACCGGCACTAGTGTGAGAACCCAAAACCTTAAACCATCCTCAATATGACCAGAAATGGGTTGTAGTTGTATATACGATCCAAATGGTAAGTTTAGGTTTACTCTTGGGTTTACTGCTGCAATCCCCGGTTGGCCAAAGGCCGTTACCGCAGCAGGTGACGCTCAGATGGCGGCAAGATGAGCAGGGCCGCGTGGCGGGATCGGGCAGTTTCCCCAGGTTTCCCACAGGTACAGGAACCATCCTGACACACAAAAACCCTGGCTGTGAATGTAACCAGTTGGACATTGAGAGCAGTGGCACTCAGTAGTTTGTGCACAGCTTGGATATGAAAAAGTTGGGTGATTCAGTGCTGGTGATAAAATGTGCTCCTTTGCTGTGGAGTGACTGCAAGGGAGCGATGCATGGGATACCTTGTGGTTCATCTGCTACTGTATTCATATGTATTCATGATTCATCCATCGTCCATTGTTCATCCATTGCTATTTTGAATTATTATTGAGCAATTATTATTATTATTATCGCTATTTTTGTTGTATTCTCATTGCTATTATTATTGCTATCATTATTATTGTTACTGTTATTCTTATTATGCCATGACAAGATAGTTGATGTTGCAAGCTGCCTGCGAAAACTCGGCACTTGGCCCAAGTTGCGACATGCTCTCAACTAATTAGCCGCGATCCAGTGGTAGCATGGGTACAGCAACATCCACGCCATGGGAGGAACATCAGGTGCTGATAACAAGGGAGGTATTTTTCGGATGTTGATAGAGGAGCTCGCAGCTATGTACAGTACAGTACCGAGTATTTTCCAGAGGATTGTAATCATAACTATCATATATAACAACAACGACAACGGTGACAACGGTACCGATGACATACACGACAAGACTCTTTCAAAACGTGGCCCCATCGGGTAGATGAATCTGGTAGGATGGCCAAATCCAGTTGGATGATGAGAATTCCAGCCCAAAAGGAATGAATGAATAGATACATACATTAATCTCTCTCTCTCTCTATGTGTATATATATATATTATATATATGAAGAGCAATAATTGAATCTCTCTCTCTCTCTCTGTGTATTGCTCAATATATTGGTATATTTTGATATATCGGATAGTACAACCCCACATCAATCATCAACAAATTCTTCAATGAAATCTCCCCATATCTTTGGTATGTATGTAACCCCATTAGATCACAAGATTATCAACCAAACGGAGTTTTCAAGCGAGGACACCAACAAGGACTTGCATGAGTTGGAAGATGGTGTGCCGGGAGCCTCAGCACTTTTTCTGTTGAAGGCTTGGGGGTGAAATGTGCATATCTGCACGTATAGACTATATTATATACGTGTATTACAGTACATATCAGATCTGCACATATACACACACACACCTATTAATATATAATATACAATAATCACAATAATACTTATAGAGTATATATAAATATAATATAATAATCATAATCATACAGTATATATATATATTATGTGTTATATATGTATATATACTGTATAATGTTTTATACATCTCATTTGATCATAGATATTTACAGGGGATCCGCCAGGAAGACGGTGATCCTGATTCATGGCCTTGCATCCTGCGCCCTCCGGGGGAAAACCTCAGGTACGGGCGGGGAACCATGGGAGGAAAACTTGGTGATATGGCTATGGATCAATACCTATTAATACCATTTTTAGGGGAATGAACATCCATAAATCCCAGCTATTTTGATGTGAACTACAGGGGTACTATTGGTTTTGACACACTGCCATATAACCAGGGCTTATTATTCACCATGTGGTGAATATTTTTTGAGAAGATGGAGTATTGTAGTATTGTATATAATTGTTATAATTTCCAATGCGGATACACTGGGGATGCAGTTACACAACAATCAATTATGATCTTTGGGGTTTGAACATGGGATCCAACGGCGGGACAAACGCAGGTAGTGCTGGCTTCCTCTGCGATTATTGCGATCTGGCAGGGGGGCCCTGTTGGGGGGCCGCGCTGTGGTCAAGTTATTTGGGTGATGAATCATGAAGAACACCTATGATACATTTATGATATAGTATGACAATGTATATGTATATATATATATATTTATGTATGTATATGTATATGTACATATATATATATATATCATCATTTATATGCCAGCTATTTTGCCGAAGCCGCACCCGAGGATGCGGATGAACGCTTGCTCTATGTCAGCATTCAGGAGCTGGCCAAGCGGCCTCACATCGTCAAGTCCTTGGCGCTGAACTGGGAACCAGCAGCTGCAAGACACGAGGCGTGAGGGCCTGGTATCACGCGGACGACTGCTGGAAACTCCATGAATTTCCCAGTTCACCCAAATCGGGCATGGTTTTTATTTATTCATTTATTGTTCAATCCTAGGCTTACTATATTACATTCCCTTAAAAAAAAACTTGTGCAGTATTGTGTGCATTGATAATGGGAAGCACTGACCCTGACAGCAACTTTTGCAGGATGGCAATGAAGGGCAGAGGACCTTCAAGACAGCCGCAGGCTATGAAAATTCAAAGGTACCGAAGGGGTTGGGAAGTCATTCGCACCAGGTTCTGGGAAACATCTGTAGACGACTGCTGTGTTTTTGTTTTTCTCCGCTTACGTATGGGTAGGATTGGGTAGGTACATCTCAGCAATGCTTGGTATTTTTTCACCACAGACATGACATCTACATGGGAAGATGCTCCGAGCCCGCCAGGTCTATCCAGTGGAAGGTTTGGATGGCATCCGAACTTTGAATCCTGGAATCGAATCTGCTGCTTAGCGAAATCAGATTTCACAGTGAATCATGAATTATGTAGAAATGCTGAAGTTCGCAGAAAAACATCGTTATAATATGTATCTTATGTGTATAATAAATATATATATATATAACTACAATATGTAGAGTTGTAATGTTATATATATAATTTATAGTCAATATATATATATAGATAGTTATGTGTATTACTCTATATACATAGTTGTATTGTATATATATATACACATACGTATATTATTCACATTTGCCAACTGTCCGATGCTGTGTTGGCCACCCTAAGGAAGTCGCTCCGGTGTATCTCTGGCACAACGTCATTGAGCACCTGCCAGTGATCCCAGCGTCATGGAGCATTGGGATTGACAAACTGAGGGGTTTTGTCCATCCAATGTAACTAATGATAATCATAGCAATCATACAACACTGATATAACAATATTAACCAACGACCATCATAACTTTGGGGGTTCCTGTAGAGTGTTTCCCCTTTTCGCCTTTAACGACATCCGATGGGAACATGTGAAAAAAGCCACCGAGGTCAGAGTACAATCTTCTGGTGCCCGGGACGGTAAGGGAAATACGCTGGGAGGGGGTCTGACAGGTTGCCGGACCATAAAAACTTCTCTGCTTGAGACAAACGCTTGATTAGCTAATGGGTATACAGGTTATCTTCACTACAAACACATCACAAGATATCACAAGCATGTACAAATATATTTACAACATATCTAGAAGTAGCATATTGGCATAGCCAAGAAACATGTACGAAAATAGGCAAGTATCCTATGGGGATGAACACCTATGGCCTATGGTTCATATTATGAGCAGGTCACTAGGCTTTTGGATCAACAGAAAAACATCTGCGTGGATTGGTGAGAACCATGAGTTTATCAGTTTATCCCATGAGTTTTGGGGTGATGAACATCCACAAATAATAGCAATTTTGCTGTGAACTACAGTCTACCAGGGTGTTGACCCACAGCAAAAATGCCACTTTTTGGATATGCTGTTACTACGCAGCATGCTTCCGAGGCGTTCAACTACGCACCTTGGACGAAACGCAGTTCTGGCTCCGAAGCGCTGATGGCAGGGTGTTGTCCCAATGTCATTGGAGATGTTGAAACTCAGTGGGTTAATGATGTTTAATAGGGATTAGATCAACATTAGACCAATTGGAGGTTTCCCAAAATGGGGGGTCCCCAAACCCATGGGTTTCAATAGTAAAATGAAATGGTCTAATTTTGGATGATTTAGGGTACCCCTATTTTAGGAAACCCCCAATTAGACTATGATCCACGAACTGGGAACGCAGCCACCACCCAGCTCGTTGGAAAGGGCAGCCCAACCGACCCAGGATTGGAGAAGGTGCGGAAGCCGAGTTTCGTCAGCCACTAAATCGAACAAAAAATCTTGGGGTTTGTCTTCTTCCCCATCATCAAAGATGACCCATTTCGGCCCACGTGCGCCAGATGGGGTGACGTGATCTACATCGCGCGACTTGTGCCCAAGTTCAAAGAGCAACTGGAATTAGCCGTGAAAGTGTCAAGACCGCTGGGGTGGTGTGGATTGTATGCGAAAAAGCCGACTCTGCAAAAGCGCAGCTGATTGCTTGCAATTCTCAAAATGATGTTAATTTCGCATAATTTCCCCCCACATATCCCAAGATATCCTTAATCGCATCCGTCATCTCTCCATAGCAACCCAGCCCTGAATTCCTGGTGATTGACAGGACAACCCACCGTGGTGGTGGCACACTCCTTGGGTGCCCAGGTGCAGTGGCCAGGGTGCAGCAGGTGGAACGGCAGGAAGTCATGGCAGACACATCCTCCACGGCAGGGCCTTGAGGCTCAAGGCTGCTGGGTCAAAGCTACCCGGAAAAGGAGATCTTGGACAAAACCAGGTCTTTAAGTCTTTAAGTCTTTAAGTCTTTAACCATTCCAAGCCGTTTTGGGTCCATTTTGGAAAGACTCAAGACCCTTCACGTTTTTTCTTTTTCTACATGAAGAAAAGAGAAAAATGTACATACATGTACTATTTCTATAATTATATATTGTATGTCATAAAATTTTCAGATAACTGATAACTATATTAATGAATAAAGCATCAAATAACCACATATATGAATGAACTCTCTTTCTTTCTTTCTTTCTTTCTTTATTTCTCTCTCTCTCTCTCTTTCTACATATATATATATATCGCTATATATAGATAATACACATAATATACACAAAGATAGGTTCCCTGGGGCTTGACTTTGCCATGGCACTGCTACTGTGGCTGATTTGGCCCATTCTGGTGCTAGCGGTGGACCAAAGTAAGTTCCGCACTTGTGACGTGGAAGAATCATTGGATGAATGGATAATTTGGCCCGTCCCCTGGTGATCAGATTGTATTGCGGAACATGACGGATGCTATATATACACACACACGTACGTACAATATGTATACTCCATGAAAAGACAGTTGGATGATGATTCTTGTGGGGACTATACTCCATAATCCTGTTGATGGACTGAATGTCGAAGGTTTATCGCCAGGTTGATGATAGAAACATCTCCATGGTAAGCAGATCAACCAGATCAACCAGCCACCGGAAGACGGTTGCCGCCCAGGTGAACAAACCTCTTTCTGCCGGCGTTTCCGGGCTTACACCAAGGACGTTTCGCAGGGTGTTTCGCGGGGTGCCAAGAGGGAACACTTTGTCCATGCAAATTGAGTATCAATAAATGGCCAAGTGCAGTGGGTAAATGATTTTATGTACTTGCTTTTCTGTATACTTGAGACACGTAGTCCACTATGCCTTTGCGTGCTGTCTGTGAGAACTGAGTAATGAGGCCCCCTCATTTTTTCCAGTACCGGTGCTACAAAGCCCTGCTCTGAATTTGGGATGCTTTTGTTCGTATGCAACAGGTATCCGGAATGACGTTTGGGGTATGATGATCAAGATGAGCAAACTAAGAACAGTTTGCAAAGCTCAAGACTTATGGGACCATCCTTTGTGGGGAGCATCATCATGGGCTTTTGAATCCATATCCATTTGGTCATGGCTCACAAATGGGCTACCAATTGACATAAATCATTTTTACAAACATCCAATTTTTGGGGGTCAACAATTTTGAGCCATGGCCAGACAAGAGCCAGAAACCACATGACTTTGACCATGGCCGTGTTGGAGCCTGTGTTTTGGCGCATGAAACCATGGCAGGAGGTGTCCACTCAGCAAGCTGCGTTGCCAAGCCCCGTTCACTCTGCTTCAGAAGTGCTGGTTGAGGTTGGGCCACTGCAGATTTGAACACTGTGATTGGGGTCAAGATTGAAATTTTATACGAACCAAACCACAGGTTTTGGGTCATTTCTTGCAAGTACGCCATTTCCAGCTGACGCCGCACCACGTGCAGGGCCATAAGGTCTCTGCCAAGATCGTCCACCGCTATGGGGAAAGTGCCCAGCTGGAACCGCTCACCTTGCAGTTGCAGTTCTTTCGGTCCCAGCAGAGCTGCGGAGTGGCCTGGGACCCGGGCTGGGGAGTGGCCTGGGACCCGGACCGATCCAACTCGGCGGGACAGAAAACATGGCAACCACCTCTATGACTTTAGTGGGATACCATCCCAAAAATGGGAAACCTTTGGTTGATGATTAGTTTGCGGGTTGTTTTTTTACTACCCTTGATATTCGGGATTGTCAGAATCCGTTCTTAACCAACGCTACCGTAATGGATTCCGATCATCCCCTAATGGATGACCAAAAACGATCCGTAGATCAACCAAGCATCAACCAATCAACAAACAATCACATTCATCATTGACCCAATAGATACGTGTATATATATATTATATAATCATATATAGATATACAGATAGATATTTATAGATACATATATATATATATATATATATATCAGATATACATATCAGATACACATATATATATATATATCATATATATATAATATGTATAATATAGATATATACTACAATAGGGACATGGTGCAATTCACATCCTTCAGGTCCGCTTCACCCTGGAGCACGAGCCGAGCACGGGCCGGAGCTCCGTGGTGCGCCGCAGCGTGGTGGAGCCCGCGGGGCCCTTGGAGCCGGATGAGGTTGTGGCCGCAACGGTGGAGGCGGTTTCCATGGTCATGCCAGTGTCCACATGGTTCGACTTGGATGATTTGGGGTGGCAATTTGAAGAAACCAGATGGGTGTCTGAAAGTGGGGTATATACATCATTTCAGAAATTGAACATGATGATTTTCAATGCACATTGTGGATTATTAGAGAGTATGTGGGAAGATTGAGGGTGAAATCATCCAAATAATCCAAATAATCCAAATAATCCAAAGTATAGATCTTATAGAGTTTCCAATTTGGTTGCTTAATTATGGTTAGTAACATCCGCAGGTGGTGAAATGATCCAAATTGCTGATATCACAGTCAGGTTTGAGCTTCTAGACCAGAACTTGTTACACTTCTCGTTTTGTGCAAGCCCAGTCTCTCCTCCCAAACCGCGTCCTCTCCGTTTCTCCAAGGCACAAATGTCT
>Ga0126342_10014241_pt1 | contig 14056 bp, 10 predicted proteins | sample Cyp1metagenome_FD_92528 | JGI IMG/M metagenome (GOLD analysis project Ga0126342, IMG submission 92528) | Coral microbial communities from Lord Howe Island, Old Settlement Bay, Australia - Cyphastrea 1 metagenome | ecosystem: Host-associated > Invertebrates > Cnidaria > Coral ...
CAGCGCGCGTGTTAGCAAAAGTGATGTTAGGGGTTTGATTTTTTTCGTCCATTGGGGCTAACGCACTTCAGGTTACAATAGCATTGAACTTTGGGGGCGAGGGGGTTGTACCGGATAGAAGGGTTTGAATATTTCGTCCATCTACGGTAGTAAACTCCAAAACTTTTTTTTAGAGGTGTTCACTCAAAAATGTCCGGGCACTATCTCCAGCAATCCCAAAATGATCCAGAGATCATCCATCTGATGGCTTATATCCAGTGATGCGGTAAGTCCAATTAGAAAAACAATCCCAGAAATCATCCCCAAATCAATGATTAAAACCTAAAAAAAGGAATTATAAACCCTAAATATCAACTGTATATCATTATCATTCATTGTCCCTTAACCCGAAACCGTATCAAATCACCAAATGGTAGGCTGGCAGCCAGGTTTTCCCGCATCGCCAGCAGCCCCCCTTATAAGATTGTTTAGTTTAACTGGAGATAAGTCTGAGATAAGTGGTTAAAACATGTTAACATAATTATTATTGTTGGAACACTGAGTTACATAATGATATAGAGATTAAAGAAACATAGTGTACATATGATATACTTATCTCCCTATGTGATAAGATACTTTTAAATAGTATTCAATGGGAATTTCAGGATCCTAAATGGAGGTGCTGTACCATATAAGGCATTGTAAGGCCATATTTTGTGGGGATATTCCCTTACATAGGCCTGACAAAATTAGGCCTTATATATGGTAGGTACCTCCAATCAATCGGTTCCTGTTGCACGGCCATTGAACTTGTATCACATAGTTATTGAAGTTACACCATGATTTACCAATATTTAACCGCTGTGAAGCATAATGATTTACACCATTATAACATAAGTTACATTTATCAACACCAATATTTATCATTTACCAATATTTACCATAGTTATTGAACATAGTCAGTTATTGAAAAATATTAGTCAGTTGGGATTATTAGTCCTCATATATGGAAACAACATGTTCCAAAACACTAACCAGCAATGATTTACCATCTGGTTATTTAACATAGCTATGGAAAATGGTCCATTTCTGGGGGATTTATGCTGATTTACCTATGGACAATGGTGCTTTTCCATAGCTACGTTAAATAACCAACCGGTACCAACTATGGTGAAAACTATACGTAAATGAACAACGATATACCATAGTTACATATCATTTACCAAATCATTATGTAACTCATAGGCTGCTGTTTGAACATGGTTCTGGGTATATTATAATATGTCACTAAACTGAATCTTGCGGCCAAAAAAAGGGGATGATTTCCGGAATCCTAACTATGATTCCAGGCTTCGGGAGAACAGTGTTCGGTCGTGATCAAATTTGCCCAGATGCCTATATCATAACACCATAGGTATTATAACACCATATAGGTTATACTATTACACTATATATATATATAATTATAAATAAAATATATCATAGTAATAACACCATAGGCCCGCTGTTTTGTTTTTTCTTCCCACCGAGGGAAGTGCCTTTCCAGGATCTCCAAGGGCGATCAACAAGAAGAGCGCCAAGCAGATCTGGCGATGGCCACCGGCCACGGGGTTTTGAGCATTGATGCGGTGAAACTTACCGGTGAAAATTGATTGTTTAATCATGATGTAACTCATTGTAACTCCCAAAACAGTTTTGTGAGTTTTGTGCACAGAAAACAGTGTAATCATGTATTAAGGCCTGTAAATAGCATACAGAAAACAGTGGTTTCAGCTTCACAAAAGAGTGGTTTAAATCACGAAACATATGGTGATTGTCGACAATTTCTGGTTTAAGCATCAAAGATATGCTTATTTGGCCCTCCAAATATGCGAGTTTATTGTGGTTAAACCATCAAACAGATGGTGATTTTGACCATCAAGAATGGTGGTTTAACCATCACACATATGGCAATTCAGCATGGTTTAACCACCAGAAATTGGGAATTCAGTGTCCTAAATCATGTGTTGACCCAAGCAATCTCAAATGAAAGGTTTTACCAACAAACATCAGTGGGAGTTCGCCTTCAGGAACTGAAAAAAAAAACTATGCTTCTTCTTCTGCTGGCTTTATGGGATTTTTGTTGACTAGAAACTCTGAAGTAAATGTGTTACATCCAGTGACAGGGCTGGGTACGGTACCACATATTTGAACATAGATTCTAATAGATGATGGCAAGGCAACACATCCAATCAATCTTAAATCAACACAGTTGCAATGTGAGGCCCCTCAGTTATAAGTTGGTTTATAAGCACCAGTAACTATAGTTATAAACAATTACATACAATTAACATAAACCATAGTTATTGGACTTATAAACCAACTTAGCTATCGTGGCCGGGGGCCTCACATTGTGAAGTTCGGTGAATCCAATGGCGGTTTTTTCGGGATATGGATACAGCATGAACCCAGGTGGTTACCCGGCCGTCGGTAAACGTTTACAGTTTGCGAACTTGAACATGGCCCAGTCGAAATAGTTGAGAAAAACCCATTAAACATGGTGGTTTTCCATAGCTATGTAAACGTTTACCAGAGGGTAACCATTTATTGTTGAGCCTGGTTTGTGAAAGACCAGTCGCGGCCCAAATGTTCATCATCCAAGTGGCCGCAGTGCCAACTTCGAAGCAGACAGCAAGGTTTGGTGCTAAGTCATAAATGATGGGCCGTGTGTCCTTGGGTGAGAAACGGTGAGAAACGGTGAGAAACGGTGAGAAACGGTGAGAAACGGTGAGAAACGGCAAACAGCAACAAAAAAGTGGTTGCCACAAAAATTGGGTTCAATTGACCCTTGTTTGGATCTGATTGAAATTGATGATTAATATTGTTGAATAGTTTAATTCTCTTTTTGACATGTTTTTCAGCAAAACTAAGTATTGGGTCGACATGCAAGTGGTCTGGATTGGTAATGGTGTTTTTGAAGAAGGAAAATGTAAAGAAATGAAAAGAAATGAAAAGTCTTGAAAACAATGAACAACAAGAAAATAAATGAAAGAAATGAGAAGAAATGAAAAGAAATGAAAAAATGAAAAGACATGAAAAAATGAAAAGAAATGAGAATAAATGAAAAACATGAAAACAATGAACACACATGTGAAAAGACATGAAAAAACACTGAAAAACCATTGCGCACATATTTTTCCCCTGTTATTATCTCTTAGGTTTCATGACAGTGGGATAACCTGCATTTGGAATTTAATTGAGAACATGTTTCTTGAGATCAAAAAGCCGTTCTTTTTTGTTTTTCTCTTGTTTCCTGTTTATCTTTTTTGACAACAAAATGCAAAAATAAAAATAATTGAGAAAACATGTTATTTTTTCTCAAACAAAAAAGGAAACCGCAAACGTGCTGCAAGGGTGTTTCTGGTGCGATGTCCTGTGGAAAAATCTGAGATTGTTTGCGCGTGGCCGGCGTTGTCAAAACAAAGTCAGTTTTGATAGGCCACAGCCTGAACTGAATAGAATAAAGTTCAATCATATGTTTTTTTTTGTATATGTATGTCTTGTTATTCTCTTTATTTCTTGTTTTGTCTCTTTATTTATTTTTATTTCTCTTGATTTATTTTTCTTGTGAAAAAGTGTATTTTTTACGATTTTAAATGTTTAAAAAAAACATGAACGAACCAAAGCATGTTGTTTTTTGACCTACTGCAACCTGCACCATGGGCTGAAGGCCTTGAAAACAGAGATCCAGTACTATGAAAGTCAATTGGGGTTTCCTGGAATGGGGGTACCCCCAATAGCTGAATGGTAAATCCGCATCTAAAACGGATGATTTGGGTCATTAACTAATATCTAGGTAAATTATAATAATTCACTAACCTGATATGTTGGGCTATCTTGTGGATGGTTCCCCAACCATGATTATAGTGAGGGAGAACAGTGAGGTCGGAATTAAATTTACCCAGATCTTTCTTTCGGAGACAAGACATGTTTGAAAGATAGAATTTCAGGGGTCATCTATTGGGAAGACGTCTATTGGTTTATAACATGTTTACAATATCCCAATAGGTATAATACATCTATTGGTTTATTGGTTTCTAAACATTTACACACATTTGAAACCAATAGATAATACAGATACATCTATCTTTACAGATCCAACATCGAAAAAAAACATCAAGCACTGGGGTGTCCGTGGATCTAATTTCAGAAACATCCCAACTGGGCTTCCGCGATTCGACGAGCCACAGTGGCTAAGAAAAAGCACGGTGTCGCCACAACTTTTTTTTTTCGAAACTTCGAAGAATCATTGTGTACCCCCTGGTTATGACTAACATAGCCATGGAAAATCACCATTTTTAATAGGTAAACCATCTATAAATGGGCCATTTTCCACGGCTATGTTAAATAACCAGAGCGTAAATCGGGTGTGCTTGAAAATGGGATACACCCATTTTATCGTATTGTATAATGAGGAGAATAATAATAGACCAATGGACACATCTAACTGATCTAACTGTATCCTTTCAAACCCATATGATCCCGTTTGAAATGCTGCCGTTTGGGTGTACCCTCCTCCACAAACCCAACAAAAAGCTGCTATAAAATCTGTGAGTCCAAGAGATACTCCACCACCGTAATCGAGACGCACCTTAGTTCTGAATGTGGAGTTGAAAGTTGGGAACTGCGTACCTTATCACTATATTGGATGAATGGATTATTGACTATGATCATCAACCTTATCCACTCATTAACAATCTATACTATAAATGTCTTATAACTTATATGTTACAAGTTATAAGCATATATTATCTATGGTTAACTATGGTTAACTATGCTTATCCCATCCATGGATGAACTGGTGATCAACCACTGAAGTTCGTTAACATCTGACGACTGGAGACCGACCTTTCGACCTTTCGCCCAGCAGCATAAGCCAAAACATTCCAGCTCCATACTGCTTCAAGATCTTGCTGGGATCCTACCGACGGGGCGCTAAATTGCTGGGACCCTGGGAACTTGAATCTCCAACGAAGATAGAAATGATAGAAATAGAATGGGCTGAAATAAGGGCTTTAATATGGTTTAATATGGTTTAATGGGGTTTTGTTCAGGTTATAGGAACTGATTATGATTCAGCCAGATCATATACAATGTATATTAATGTATTCTATAAATGTAAATGTAAATCCCTAAACTAAAAATAAACCCTGTTTGATTATTGATTACGGAGTACAGTACCCCCTCCCCCCCGCCAAAAAAAAATACCTCCCCAATGGTCAGCAGCCGAGGGGTTGGTACAAATCTAGGGTTGACTTGCCCTCTGGTAATGACTAACAGTTAGCAAGTCAACCCTAGATTTATAATTGAATTACCTATTATACATCATTTATAATTTAAAAATTAGTATAATTAAAAATACACCATTTATAATTGAACTAAACCTATTCAAACCCCATTGGTTTCCCCAAACAAAATGATCCACGATCAACGCAACTTGGATGTCTTTCAGCTTCATCATGACTTCACACTGATTTTTTTCACACATGGCACCCAAGGGGCACCCAATCTTCAAAACCCATCGAAAAAAAAAAAAACATATTCTGGTTGGTGGTATACCAACCCATCTTGAAAAATGATGGAGTGAAAGTCAATGGGAAGGATGACATACCATAGATGAAATGGAAAGTCATAAAATTCAATGGTTCCAAACCACCAAACAGTTATAGATCATTAAACATGATCCATCAACCATTGCCAACCATTACTAACCACTATTAACCACCACTAGCTACAGTAAATGACTTGTTGGATTCTCCCTATCTCCATGTTACTTGTCCTTGGAGTTGACGGTCACATCTCTCTTCTTGAAAGCTGCGGATCCCGTCTCCGCCAATTCTTGGGCATTTAGGCCTCCGGACAACAAATGGATGAAAAGCCATGTGCACGGATGGTAATTGTTTCATGTGTGGTGCGATACAACTGCCGAAACTAGGTGTAAGTATATACAGAATTATACAGATACATGTAACTACATGCGACTGATTGTGAAGGGTTTAGATATCCACAAATATATCAAAAGGATTCAAAAGGATTGGTTTAAGGGAATTTCGGAAAGCATCATCTTTTTTCACCAACTATACGGGTTTGCTGTAAATTTCCCATCATCCCGTTAAAAAAAAAAAACGCGCCTCAGCTGGGCTGCCCCCAACGTCGCTGAACATTGGACGAGACACCAATCTTTGATGGAAGAAGATCATCATTTTAATGATGAATCCGGACATATTGGTTGGAAAACATTGTGAAATGTTGAGGTAGATGGACAAAATCTGGAAAACCAGTAGTATTGGGAACTATGAAACATTGTAAAAAATGGGCTTTACAGTAATGCGATAGACCATCTACCAACTGGTGCAGGATTGTTTCCATCCACTGTTCATTGTAGTAGTTAGACATCACTGATATAGATCCCGTAGAATAGACAAATTCGAATACATACTGTATACCAAGAAACAATAAAACATACAATGTTGGATAATTGTATAATTATATGATAATTCCGACCACACATGTTTGATGATGTTCAACGACGACTTTGATAGGTTCTTCTGAGATGTTGTTTAACACTGAAATAAACACCAATATACAGTAGTTCTTCAAATGCACATTGTGTATACTGAATATACTGTATATATATATACATTATTATATATATATATGCATACATCATAATTATATAGAATCATTGAATAAGTGAAAACAATAGGCATTGTACTCATATCAATATATCACAGGTATTTCTCAGTTATATCAGTTATATAGTCATTATTGAATTTGTTGGTACCACAATTCTTGGGTCGCGCCTTTGGGTTTCAGGAGCCTCTCCAAAGAGCCTCAGAGTTGCTAAGCTACTGTTCTGCAGGAAATCTGCAGGAAAGCCTATAATTTTAGTGTGGTTAAAATTAGTTAGACATGTGGCTATGAGTCAAAATTAGGTACCCCAATACTAGATGGTTATTACTATAGACTAAGATCTGTGGTCCCCAGGTTTTTAATTTTGACCCATCACCATGTCTTTAAAGACAAGAAACGAAGCCGTGGGATTGAATTTAAGCCATGTGAAGTTCCAGCGAAGGTGTGTCCGGGCCCCATGTTTGTTGCTATCTTTGAGCCACGTGTGATCGCCATCCAACCCCTTTTTTAGTACTCCTTCTCCAGGATGGCTATCTATCGGAATCCCTCAGAAAATGGAGTGATTCCGAAAAAAACATAAAGAGCATGAAAAATACCAATGAATCATTCACTGAATCCCCCCAAAAACTCACCAATCCTTAGTTTCTAACTTTGGGATTAGCAAAAAAAAGATTACCCTCTGGTTATGACTAACAGTTTGCCATGGAAAATCACCATTTATAATAGGTAAACCATCTATTTCTATGGGCCATTTTCCATGGCAAACTGTTAGTCATAAGCAGATGGTACCAATATTTGATGATCAATCCCAATGACCCTCTGCAAGGTGAGGAGCTCATAGTGCTTTTGTCCCCCTGGTCTCGTGCTAGGTCCAAGCACGTGGCACCTACGAAGGCGTTGGTTTTGGGGGATGACTGGATTGGTTTCATGGGGGATTTTCTATGTTTTAGATGATATGATATGGTAGGACTATATGATTCATATTAATTATATGATATGATATGGTAATCATATGGGGAGAAAACACGGAGATGGAGATATGACATGTGGCCGTGACAGGATGAATTCCAGAGGAAACCAACCAGAGGTGTCCATGGATTGATATGGAACATCAGCAACCATGGGTTTTACTTGGTGGCGAACTACCCACGAATCGTTTTTGTGGGTCATATCCCAGTTCTTTTAGTGGGATAAGGAGGGTTAACCTTACACATATGTTTTGTTTCCTGATGTTTCCTGTAAATGTTCCCATTGAAATATATCCAATTCCAGTATTCACAGGCTGCTTCCTGTACTCTAACAAATCTTGGTGACCCCGTACTCTCTCCTGTGTGTTTTGGCCATTTGTTCCTTGTCACAGACACAGACTTGAAGATTCCATGAGCCAACTGTTTAACCTTTTGCGAGCCAACATTGAGCACGTTTGGTATCAGCAATTCTCATAACTCACTAAGAAAAAATACTATCAGTTATCAGACTAATATATATATAATATCAGTATCATCAATTTTATCCCCATCATATTATATACTATCAGACTAGTTAATATAGTAATAGTATATCAGACTAATTAATTAATTAGTTAATTAATTAATTAAATAATAATAGTAATAGTATATCAGACTATTTAATTAATTAATTAATTAATTAATATATATATATATATATATATATATATTAATACACTCATATACTATCAGACTATGTAATATAATAGTACTCAGTACGTACCTATGGAAAATCACCATTTTTAATGGGTAAATCCACTATACATGGCCATTTTCAATAGCAAACTGTTGGCTTTTTGTTAACGTTTACCAGAGGGTATCATCTGCACAAAAATGGGCAATCTGCACATCACTGACGGGCCAGAAAGGCCGCGAGTGGCTTCAGAAAGGATTTCCCAGGGATTATAACCCCATATCGAAAAATATCAACCAAGAATCATATTTATATTTATTTATTATATCATTTATCAGTTATATCATGTTACTGTATACATATATATATCCCCATTTTTTTACGGAGACTGGCTGGATAGTGGCTAAAAACCCATCCCTGCTGTTGCACCATCTGCGTTGTGTATCTCCGGGTCGACACCCTTGTCCATGAGATACTCCAAGAGTTCTGACCGGGGAAATGCCATGTAAATGCCATGCTACGGGTTAGAGTTTACGGATCTGGATTGGGGATTTATGAGGTGTGAATAGTTCTATCACTATCAGTATCATATATGTTTATTCCAAAAAAATAATGAAGTGTTTGTTTCTATCACTTATCAGTATGATTTGGCTTTTAAATGTTGCATGTTCAAGCTAGTGCTGCAACATATGTAGAAATGATGCTAGTAACTTAGTAGATATCATTGATCTTTGTCTTCTTTGGTATGAAAAAACACAGTTTATACAAGTGTACCCTCTGGTAATTTAACGTAGCTATTGAAAATGGCCATTAATAGTGGATTTTCCCATTGAAAATGGTGATGTTCCATAGCTACGTTAAATTACCAGAGGGTAGTGCTACTGGTAGAAACACTTGCACCGACCAACGGGGACTCTACAGCAGAATTGCATTAACACTTGCTGTATCTGGATCAGCCTGGATCCAATAAAAATGAGCCGTGCCAGCCATGCACAAGCGATGAAAACATATGAAAACATATGAAAACATATGAAAACATATGAAAACATAAAACCAATAGAAGTCCATAGAAGTCCATAGAGGTCCATAGATTCCATAGATCATTGCTAGTCACAAATCTAACCAAAACAATCATACAAACATAGCACCAACACGATTTTTCAGTGCATATTTCCAGATTTCCCCGCCTGGTTTCTTGCCAAGAACTGCCTGGTGTAGGACGGTGTTCCTTCTTTCATCCAAGTGATGAATGTTGATGTCAAAGTGAGCTAGCAGTTTCAGACTCCTCAGGTCAGGGAAGATGACGGAAGATGACCGAAAAATATACACAGCTCTGTGATTTGTTTAGAGTTCTTGCTGTTTTTTTGCATGAAGGTATACACAATAATGGTCATATATATATATTTATAGTTATTCATATATATATAATTATATATATTTCTATTGGCCATTATTCATATGTATAGCCATTATTTGACGATGTTTCATTGGCCAATGGTTTAATCTATGTCTTCACCACTCGGAATGGATTCCAAAACAACGGTCACCGGCCCTTGATTTTCCGCATCGCTATGGGTTTTTCGGAAAATTTGGGAAACTATGTCTGGTTGGTGGTTTGAACCTAGCCCTCTGAAACATATCAGTCACTTGGGATGATGACATTCCCAACTGTTTCTGGAAAGTCATAAAATTCAGGTTCCAAACCACCTAAACCAGTTATAGATCATTAAACATGATCCATCAACCATTACCAACCATTACTACTAGAAAAACCACCACTAGTTATGTTCCAAAGCACCAAGCAGTATGGGAAAAATCATGAAAAATCAACCAGTGCATCTAGGACACCACTGGATACAAGGTGGTGCCCCCCAGATATAAGATGGTTTATAAACCCCATTAACTATAGTTATAGGTACCATAAACCATAGTTATTGGAGTTATAAACCAACTTAGCTAACTATGGGGCACCACCTTGTAGGTGGACCCAAATGATGGACCCCCCAAAACTGCATTGGACGCAACCGCAACGACGAGCGGCGTGGAATCCCCAAGAAAGGCGGACCAATGGGCGGCATTGCGGCCCTGAAAGTGCCACGACGCGACGGTGTCACATGATTTAACCATCAAAAATTAGATGATTGTTTAAATGACTTTAGATGACTTGAAAAAAAACATCTAAACGGATGTCAAATCATCTAAAATCATCTGAAATCATCTAAAATCATCTGAAATCATCTAAAATCATCTAGAAAACATTTGCAAATCAGCTAAAATCATCTGAAATCATCTAAACTCATCTAAAAATCATCTAAAAATCATTTAAAAATCATCTGAAATCATCTAAAATCATCAAGAATCATCTAAAATCATCTAAAATCATCTAAAAATCATCTAAAAATCATTTAAAAATCATCTAAAATCATCAAGAATCATCGAAAATCATCTAAAAATCATCTAAAAAACATTTGCAAATCATTTAAAAATCATCTAAAATCATCAATAATCATCTAAAAATCATCTAAAAAACATCTAAAAATCATTTAAAATCATCTAAAATCATCAAGAATCATCTAAAATCATCTAAAATCATCTAAAAATCATCTAAAAATCATTTAAAAATCATCTAATATCACCAAGAATCATCGAAAATCATCTAAAATCATCTAAAAATCATTTAAACATCATCTAAAATCATCTAGAATCATCTAAGAATCATCTAAAAATCATCTAAAATCATCTTAAAAACATCTAAAAATCATTTAAGATCATCTAACATCATCATGAATCATCTAAAATCATCTTAAAAACATCTAAAAATAATTTAAAAATCATCTAACATCATCAAGAATCATCTAAAAATCATCTAATAACATCTAGAAAACATCTAGAAAACATCTAAAAATCATCTAACATCATCAAGAATCATCTAAAATCATCTAGCCCGACGTTACATTTTTATCTGGCATCACCGATGGCGACTAACCCGACCGTCCCCTCCCACCTTCCAGTCACTCACCATGACCATCCTGAGATTTAGGAATGGCCATTGATGGTCAAGAAATTAACGGTTAATGGTTGATAATGGTTAATAATGGGTAATAATGGGTCATATTCCACATTAATGGTTGATAATGGTTAATCATGGTTAATAATGGGTCATATTCCACATTAATGGTTGATAATGGTTAATCATGGCTTAATAAGATTTAATAATAATGTTTATCAATGGCCATTAATCATGGCTTAATGATGGGTGATAATTGCTATTCATGGCTCATAATGCGTTTAGATCGTTTACCCACCGGTAGTCAGCTATATGGCAATTTAAATCCCGAGAAATGGCGGTGAGTTTAGCTGGGAGAATCATCGAATTAAATAGGTGAGTTTCGCTATGTCTGATGACCGGAGGGAATATTCCACATTCCAGGAATGCAACAACAGCAAAACAGCACATTTGTGTGGATCTGAAGAAACAAAGTTGGGAAAGAAATAGGACATCTGAGTAAGGACACCAAACCTTCTTGCAGCTTTGCTGCAGACTTGCTTTGATTGCAAAGATCAACCAATTTATATGATTATGAATCTAATCCCATCCCCTAATACAAATCACCCCCCGAAAAATGGGTCCCACAAAAAGCGCAAATTCCTGAACCTGAACCATGGCAACCATGTTGGGGCGTGTTGATTTTTTTTGGGATGGGATAGCATGTAATGTCAATCCTGGATTAATAAACCCCAAACGGCTGGTTAATTGGGGGGTACCATTTAAGTATTGGATGAAATGACTATTGGAGGAGTACCCCCCTAATTAATAAACCATTGTTTATTAATCCGGGGTTGACATTAGCAAACACTAGCCGAACCTCAAACTACCCTCATCATTTTGCGACAAATCATCTGCAGGCGAACCAAGGTTCTGTTTCGGCTCGCCTGCGGCCAGCAGCCGCATCAGGGCAGTATGTTGCCTTGGCTTCGTCATACCCTGGGAAGCCGTTCTGAAGACTCAGGCGAACTTTCATATACCCGGCCTGGCAAACTAAGAGTTTGCTATTGAAATTTGTCATTTATAGTTGATTTACCCATTTAAAATTGTGATTTTCCATAGTTATGTTAGTTTGCCAGAGGGTAGTCAGCAAATCAGATTCACCAACAGAGAAAACACCTTTGGGCTAACATGGGCTGACTGGAAACTTGTTGCCCTAACTGTCCCATAGCAGCCATAATTCTTTCCCAAAGATTCCCACTGGTCTTGATTGGTATTGGCTTGTCCATGTTTCTACAAGATCCGCATGCAAATATGTACTGTATAGCTTTGCCTGAACATAGGGTACAGTAATGTACAGTACCACAAAATTCAGTGGTTTTTCATATTGTCCCCAATAATAAACACATGTAATCTTTTTGGATATCCCGTGACGTCCCCAATTTTTGGACACTATCCTGACCAGTTAGGGATGAGTCATGACTGAGTCATGAGTCTTTTACCCAGGTGGCAGCAGATTGCTCGGTGATTTTTCCATAGTTATGTAAACGTTTACCAGAGGGTAATCCCCATTATATATATCCCCATTATATCCCCTATATATCCCTATAAATCCTCATGGTATCCCTATAAACTTAGGTTTGGAAACTCTATGAATCATTTGAACGCAGGGTTTTCACCATTTACCCAGATGTTCACCATGAAATTCCACCACGGTGGGATCCATGAAACGTGTGCCCAGCGGCTGATGTTGAACTGCATGGAGCAGAGGAGTGGCGCCTCTGCTAAGCACCAAACAAGAAGAAATGGCACAGGAAAAACCACTGAAAGGATACAGATGGATGACAAGCAATACCCAGATTCGCAAAATATGGTGCTGGTATGTAAAAAACTACAAAACTGGGTGATTTTGGGGAGCAAATGTTGGTGTGCATATTCCAGCACCATGCTTCGCATATGGGATGTGGATCAATATGGAATAGTAATATGGAATATTTTATACATTATAGATACATAATATAGTAATAATACGCGCAAACCCCCCAAGTTCGCCCACACAACTTCTCAGGGATTTTGAAGGAATATAAATTCCGATCCCCGTTAAACTCTACATTGAATTGGGAAGATCAACAAGGGGATTAGGAAAATAAACTCCCACCCCCGTTAAACTTTACATTCACTCGGGAAGATCAACAAGGGGATTACGCATATGAATTCCCACCCCCGTTAAACTTTACATTCAGTTGGGAAGATCAACAAGGGTATTGGGAATATAAATTCCATTAAATTCCCACCCCTGTTGACCTTTACATTCAATTGGGAAGATCAACACGGGCATTAGGAATATAAATTCCCACCCCCGTTAAACTTTACATTCAATTGGGAAGATCAACAAGGGGACTAGGAATACAAATTCCCACCCCCGTTAAACTTTACATTCAATTGGGAAGATCAACAAGGGTATTAGGAATATAAATTCCCACCCCCGTTGACCTTTACATTCAATTGGGAAGATCAACAAGGGTATTAGGAATATAAAATCCCACCCTCGTTAAACTTTACATCATGATGATGATGATGATTATGATGATGATGATGATGATGCTGATGCTGATGCTGATGTTGGTGTTGTTGTTGTCGTTGTTGTTGTTGTTGTTGTTGCTGACGTCGTCCAATACGGCCCCGGGGAATTTGCTAGTTTTTAATAAACATGGGTTGGGGTGGGGTGGGGTAGGATGTTAACGTTCATGGTACGCTGCTGATGATGTTACGCTGCCC
>Ga0126342_10014242_pt1 | contig 14055 bp, 11 predicted proteins | sample Cyp1metagenome_FD_92528 | JGI IMG/M metagenome (GOLD analysis project Ga0126342, IMG submission 92528) | Coral microbial communities from Lord Howe Island, Old Settlement Bay, Australia - Cyphastrea 1 metagenome | ecosystem: Host-associated > Invertebrates > Cnidaria > Coral ...
CGCTAATTTGGGAAGGTCCCATCGCTTACCTCGTGTTTTTAACAATTTCCATCAATTTCCATAAACCAATGTCCGTCGAATACATATTTAGTATTGCCGGGGTTTTTACGGTTGCTCATATGTATATGATCCAATCCCCCTGACATCAAATTCACCCATATGGCCTCCAGTGACTCCAGGGTCATCCCACCATGATCTATGGCATGTCATAGCTGGTGGTTGAGCCTACCCCTCTGAAAAATATGAGTCAGTTGGGATGATGACATTCCCAATATGATGGGAAAGACATTCAAAATTCCATGGTTCCAGTCACCACCAATCAGGTTAATTTCATCCACCACTATAATTGATCCAGACTTCTATCCCATAGTTTCCCATAAAACACCACCATTTTTTTGGGTGAAATTGAAATCCCCCATGGCCTCGCGGCCTCGCACACCACATGTCGTTTTCATTGCTTCCGGGCATCGAAGCTTTGCACGCTCCAAGACGGAGGGCATCGAAGCCAGCAGCCGATCCAAACGACTTGCAGAAGCCTCGGCAGTTGCGGTGATTTTGGATGAGATGGGGCAAGCCAAAGTCCATGAATCCCACTCTCCCTCAAAGTCTTTGAAACTGCAGGTTCATATCACTTCTATTCATGGACCAAAATGGTACTAAAAATAATGTGTTTTCTATCATATATATATATGTTTTAATCTGAGCATAATGACATATTTAATACATATTTACTGTATATATATATATATACAGAATAGTATACATTATTTCTACGTATAATTCGTATGTATGCACGTTATTTTTATCGTTGTGCTCCATCAAGAATCTTGACAAAGTCGCCAGGGCATTGTCAGGGTGAACCTTCCAGGTACTAAACGTCAAAGTTGTCAAAGTTGAAAGATTTGCCCCAGGCATGGGCTATACCATGGTGCACATGGTATACTGAAAAATCTATGGCTATGACGGCTATGACAATCGAAAAAAAAAAAACGGTCCGAGTCGCTGCTGGCTTCTTGCAAAGCTTCACAGAGCTCCAGGTATCTTCAGCTGTCTTTTGGTGAAGACCTTGGGCTACCGATCGCAACGATGAACTCAGCGCAACGCGGTCAAGTTACCGAAGATCCGAAGTGTCTTTTCGAAGGACACGATGGTCAAGCAACATGAATCAGAATTAGTTTGCGCAAAAGTAAAGAAACAAACAGAATCAAACAACATCAAAAATGGAATATGTGTGTACATAGCATATTATATATATTATATATATATACTCTGTATGTATCATTATATATATACTCTGTATGTATCATATCATCCAAAAAAAAAGTTTGAATATAGCAATACAACTGTGTTGCGTTTTTGGATTTTTCGGCATTGAAATACCACCTTCATTTTTTTTTCGGCTCCTCAAAGCACCTGACTGAGCTCCGCACAATAGCATGCACCCTTCTTCGAAACTGTAGCATATTGGCCATTGGCCAATGGACAGCTGAAGCGATTGCAAAGGCCCGTGGCGCTGTACTCATGACCTGATTTCAGGTCTTGGAAATTCGAGTCTTCGAACATGTCAACTTCAGAGACATTTTATGAGACACTTTCCTGGTTGGTGGTTTCAACCCCTCTGAAAAATATGAGTTCGTCAGTTGGGATGATGAAATTCCCAATATATGGAAAGTCACAGAAAAAAATCATGTTCCAAACCACCAACCAGTATAAAACACTTTCTGTTGGCACTCAACATGCGCAACTTGCACCTGCCACTTTCTGTCCTGTAGCCATTGTGATGCAGCACTGTGCTCCACTCAAGTCATGACAAGTCAAAAGGCCGCGACTGCAGAAACTCTCAGATGCCACTTCCTTTTTGACTCGAAAGTTGCCTTGGATAGTAGCAGTTCAGGAAACCATCATACCTGGTTGGTGGTATACCTACCACCTTGAAAAATATGAGTTCGTCAATGGGAAGGATGACATCCCATATGGAAAATAGAAAATGTTTGAAACCACCAACCAGATACTTAATTAATCTTAATTACATGATGTGTATTGCATTGAGGCAACATCGTAGCAGGGACATTTCTGGTCTGTGCTACTGGGATGATCACGGATGATCATCACAATCATCACAGGGAGAAAAAACACCCAGGGCACCGGGTCGATTTGGCCACGGAGCAGTTGTGAATCAAGCTTCGCCACAGGGCTTCATCGAAAGTCATGGCGCCATGTTTTGGGATCTTTTCCCAGCGGAAAGTGTTGACACTGGTGACACTGGCAGTTTTTGACCATGAAGTTGATTGGGATTTCCTCAAAAATCATGGTCCCTTGAACCAACCCAATGAATCAGTATTTGTTTGAATTACTACCACGCAAGCATTGTATATTGCATATCGATGATGACAAAATCGATCTACCCAGTGCGCGCTGTCTGGGAAATCTCGAGCAAAAAAAATCAGAGGAACTGGACAGTTTCCATGATTGCCTCTCTGAAGGAAACTCTCATTTCATTCACACTCATGGAGGCTTGTTCACTAGGAGACTCTGGGCATCAGTTGGCGGAAATTCAAGATACCTCGATACCTTTTTTTTTGGCATCTGATTCCTTGGAGAAGATTTCTGAAGCATCTGGGATATCTATGGATATCTCACTATCCAAATCACAACCATAGCCAGCAAAGGGCCATCCTGTGATATCCTATTCTGAAACCACCCGTGTGGCCACCTTGCCATCCCATTCTTTGCTGGATAAAACACGGTGCCACCTCAGCCATATGCGCTGCCATGCGCGCCATGCTCTTCCGTCCCACACCACTGACGCCCACCAACAAGGCATTGCCTCACGCTCGGGCCATTGAGGATCACTAAGTTGATTGTGAACGATGGAAACAAATGAAAAGTAAGGATAATTTATCAATTGCATTTTTAATGTCTTGTTCCACCAGTAGGTATTGGAACTACCAGTAATATTGGAAAATCACCAACAGTGGAAAGAAATCAGAAATTGGAATTCATTGCCAATTGCTGGACATCCAATTCCTGGGGCAGAACAAATGGACCAGAGTTGAAACAACCAGACTTCCCTGGAGCTATCCAACCGTAGTTTTTTAGGAACCCATCGGGACCATGTTTAAGAAGTCATCCAACTCTGGATAGCAACTAACAGCATACATAGGATTCCTGAGATGATTCTGCAAGCAATTCCCTTCATTCGATTTTCCTGCACTTGAGGGGCCACTTGAGGGGCCACTTGAGGGGCCACTTGAGGGGTGATTTGGATCCATTCAACCATGCTGGTTGAGAATGTTGAGAGTCTCGCAACCTCCCAACAAAAATGGTCAATGGGAAGACATTAAACTCATCCCTTTCCCCCAATATCAACCCCTCCCCCCGGCAAAAAAAAAAACACCTGGAGGGTTTAGTACCCTCTGGTAAACTAACATAGCTATTGAAAATGGCCATAGAAATAGTGAATTTTCCCATTAAAAATGGTGATTTTCCATAGCTGCCATAGCTATGTTAAATTACCAGAGGGTAATAGGGATGTCATAGGGAAAAGGGCTTACCAACCAGCATGGTCATCGCTTCCCCAGACAGTCTTCCCGCCTCGAGGTTGTCGGATGATGCGAGCAGATCGCGCCAAATGTTCTTGAGCATCCTGGGGTACCCGCTGGTAAACTAACATGCCTATAGAACATGTTCCATTTATATATATACATACACACAATTTTCTGTACGTACAAAATGATGATGTTCATCAATCAGTTTTGTTAGTTTACCAATGGGTAATATGTTGGCGAAGCATAAAAGAAATGAGGTTACTAAGTTTGTTACAGTTTACTACGCTCATATGTATGGAATGATATACATTGTCCACCGGTTTTGTCCACAAATTGAGAATTTATCCCCAAGTATCCCCAAGTTGGCTATTCATTTGGAATCGGGTGGAACCCATTTGTTTTGGGGATACAACCAACAAACAATGGGATAGATTGCTACATGCTACAGCATCAAATGATTTACTTACTGGGATGCGCACTGGATTATAGGTCAAAATTGTCAGAACCCCGGGGTGGAATAGATTCACGGGTCAATGTCGGCTCAGTGTAATTACCATCTGTTTTTTTGGGTACCCAATGTTGGCCGGGACAAAAATTACAACATATCAGTGACTATAATGTGATACCTGCAACAAAAAAAGTCGGTTGGTTACCACAATTCAATGTTCAAAGCACAATACCACGCATCTCCCGAGGTGGATAGAACATGATACGTGTCATTTACAGAAATGAATTCTGCCTGAAATGACACACAAAACACTGCAAACATCTACTGTCATAGCTTTGTATTGCACAGTCTCCAACACGGAAGTAACACTTAGGCACTGCCGAACAAGGACATGCCTGAAGCCAACAAATTGTTTTTTCTATCTGGGTATCACACTCCCCCTCTCTCTCGCAAAAAAAAGTAGTAGCCTGCCCAACCCAGGCTTGCCCAGATCAATAGAAACCACAATTACTAGACTTCATGTGACATGGTTCGGAGTCAAAAGGTCTGAAAATTCTTCTCATCTTGACATACCAGGCATTTCGCAGTAGATTGTGACTTGTCAGAAAGAGCGCCAACTTTGAAGTCCCCCAAAAAATGGCGGCGCCGTCAACTCTTCTTCAAGATGGGATCCGTCGTCCTTGAAGAACACCAAGTTCATCTTGCTCGGGTTCATGCTGTTGTACTCCTGGGCCATGCTGTCGCGGGGCGCTGACATTTTGCGTGTTTGAAATCCCGTTGCCAAAGCTTTAAACCATCAGATTCACATTCCATTTGTGGATTTGCCGTACAAATCTGCGAGCCATCTCGTCACGTTGGATTCCTACAGATCAGAATTTAAAACACATTTGGATACTGCAGATACATTTGGGATCATCAGGTTCGCCAAGAATGAATCAACGATTGACATCTGGCAACGCATAGATCTGGCAATGGACATTCACCCTTTCGTGTGGGCTGCATGTTCCATCGCCACATATGTTCCCTGGGAGGTATCCCATTGATTGAGCCCACTTATCATTTTGAGGTGGTTCAAGGGGAAATTGATGCAAAACCGTATCATGTAAGGAGAGCAACATGGTTACCAGAATGGAACGTGGATATCATAACGCCTATATCACAAAGGTTCAAATTAAAACCATTCCATGATTCCATAATGGATATACATTAAATAGATTTAAATAGTATATATACCCTCTGGTAAACTAACATAGCCATGGAAAATCACCATTTTTAATAGGTAAACCCAGGTAAATCAACTATAAATGGGCCATTTTCCATAGCTATGTTAAATTACCAGAGGGTAAGTATATAACAAAATACTATATTATTTGGCTAACATGGTACATCGTGACATATCATGACAATGGAAGCCTATGTCCTATGTATATGATTGATTGTTGTTCTGTTTGTTTTATGTTGTGACCATGTTTGGATGATTCAAACCAGCACCTCGCCGAGGTCCTCCAAAGCTTCCTCAAACATGAGTTGCGTCTTAGCAGGGTCCGTGGCTCGCATGTACCTGAGGACCATGAACATCAAGATCCTCATGTTGCTAATAGTAATGATAAATGACAGTGACAGTGATAAGTATATTATATATTGAGAATAATCATTGATCATCAATAATAGTATCACATCATTTCAATAGCATTATTGGCATGTGAATGTATTTTGAATCACTACACTAGTATGATTATAATACGGAATTCATGAAAACCAATATAAGTCTTCATTAAATTAAAGTTAACTATTGTCATTGATAATTAAAATATAATTACCATGGTTACTAATGAATAATCATCCTATATCATCCTCCTTACAATCAGCACATCCTCTGCGGCACGGCTTCTCGTTGCGGTCGAAGAAGTCGCCGTACATCAAGTCCGCGAAACTGCCGCCAGGAGGCGCAAAAGGGTTGTTGACGTTGAAGGATCCATGTGAGGTAATAACCAGGTAGTATACCTCTTTGATATTTTTGGATAATATCTGATAATCATTGATATATATATATATAGTTGATTAATGTTGATTATGCATTGACGTAATAACCAAACAACATCAATCAACATCAATCGACATCAATCAACTAGACATTTTGACAATTTTTGATATATTGTATCTTTTATCGCTGGCCTTGGTGGGGAATAAAAGACAGTGGTTGCTGGTGATTTGCATGGTGTTTCTTTTGGGGGGGTACATCAAATCACTTCAACTATACTATAGAGGTAAATGCCATATGTTGCCATATTAAACTATACTAAAATATAGATATAGGTAAATGCCATATATACTTGGTCAGCCACCTTAGTGGGTAAATTCACCCCAATTGGAATTGGACATTACCCCCACCTTACCCCACTGGGGTGAGCCACCATCCATATGGTTCCGCCGGCGATTCGCCCCCGGTTCCGTGATTTTTTTTTTCTTCGGCCGCTTTGCTGCTGGCTCCACGCCTGGCGACACGGAATACCATGACAGGCAAGTGAATCCCCCAGGTTTGATAACAATGACAATCAACAACGATATATGAGTGAAAATATGAGTGAAAACATGTGTGAACATGGACATAACAGCAATAACGACATTTGCATAGTCACATGCAGCGATAACAATGAAATCAAAAGGAATAATTGAAACTCATAGCTATATATATATAATTAATAATATTCATAGCACACCTCATCCCAACCATCGTCAAAGCAACATCCAAAAACGCATCATGGCACATCCCAATCGTCCAATACACCCATCCGCCCATGGAAGCCATGGCTCATTTCCATGGCGATTTCCCATGGCTGTATGTTAGATTACCAGAGGGAACAAACCCATCAATAACCATCATCAACCATCACTAACTGGTTGGTGGTTTTAACCATGTTGAAAAATATGAAAGTCAATGGGAAGGATTATCCCATATATGATGGAAAATAAAAAATGTTCCAAACCACCAACCAGTTAAGCATCATTAACCATGATTAATTAACCATCATTGACACCATCATTGACACCATCATTACCTGAAAACCAATATTGGAATGGATTGCATCCAGCCATCACTGCCAGGTCTGCCTGAGTCCTCCAGTAGCTTCAAGGCCTCACTGGCAGCGGCCACATCTTCGCCCGCTCTTTGGAGCTCCTCTTTGCGAAAACGAAAAGGGTGATTCGGAAGGGGAGAAATGGCGAAATCAACCTGGGAATGAAAAAGAAAACTAGAAATCACCACAATTTGTTGGAGTTAGGTGGATCATGTCATGTTTGGCTTTGCTTTCCGGGCTTTCCATGGATGAAACCTCTTCGAAACCCGGAAGATGAGTCCATCATTTCGCCGGGTGATTCGGGCCAAAACCATTGGAATTCCGAATGACCCCCAAGATACCCTTCCGTAATCAAAGATGGTAATGAAATCCCCTGTAAATGGACGGTTGAATAGGAAAATCATCTATACATGGGTGATTGTCTAGCAAGCCATGTTTGATGGAAGAGCAGTTTGAGTGCACATCCCCATTTTATCATATTTACTCTGTATCCATTCTGAAAAACGAATCAGAGAGCCCAGGGCCTCGTGCCTCCTGAAGACTTCGCAGTTGCTGCTGCAGTTCATCTTTCCACTCCTGGCGACCCTTTAAGGACTGTATCTAGACTAGTTTTGTTGTTCACTGACTTGTGAATTTTACCCTCCGGAAATGTGGCAATGGAAAATACCCGAACTAAATCGAGGTTTTGATGGGAAAATCATCCATGAATGGGGGGATTGTCCAGCAAGCCATGTTTGATTACCATATTAATTACCGGAGGGTATGTTGATATTATTATAGAGTGAAATGCAGATCACGGCTGGCTGCATGAAAAAGGCCAGCCATTTATCACTACATATGCGTTTGAATTAGCAAAATGAGCTGGTCAATGCAGAAAAATGTTCATCACTGTTGGTTCGCAGCCTTCCTATTTTTGATTTGCTTGGGGGCTCGCCCCAAATTTTACATGTTGCCAATAGATTCTCCAACTGCATTCTTTGGGGGATCCTCAATTTTTCTCAAACTAGTACATGTTCCCAATAACTCAACAAAATAGTACATTTTCACTGTATATATATATATATTCTAAAACTCCAATTGATTAAGCATAGATTAATCTAGTTATTATTCACCTCAGTCATTCACCATTATCAACCATTAGTAGCACCATTACAAACCATTCACCATTGTTAATCAGTATGTTAACCGTTATTGACCATAGATCCACCATAGATTAGATTAGATGAACCATGATTGACTACGGATAACTAGGGATAATCTTCAATAATCACTTGGTTTTCATGATTAACCATAGATTACCATTATTGACCATAAGTTAACGATAGCATACCATTGTTCACCCTTTTTTTTTGCGGGTGCTGAGGTGAATCTCCTGGCCCACTCGTTGCCATGGACCTCGAAAGTGGTCAGCCACGGACCTTGGAGTTCGAAACGTGGTGGTTTCCATTGTGGGGCCCCCGAGATAGCTAAGTTGCTTATAACTACAACGACAACAACAACTATGGTTTATGAATGTTTATGATATTTATGAACTCTGACTATAGTATTCATGGGGGTGAATCTAAACCAACGTGTAACTGGGAGACTGGTTAGTAACTGGGTCTAGAGTCTATAAGCAATTTATAGGATCACCCACTGAATGGGGACTTGCTAACCAGAGAATGGGAAGATAGGGCAGTTTTTTGGAGTGTGTGGGTCGTTCTAGCTTCCCACATTGACATGCAATAGACCCAAATTCAAGTATATAATGTTACTCTCTGTTTGTCAGGATGTTGAATCTTCATGGTGGTGTTCAAAAACCCTGCAAAACAAATGGGAATCAATGTCCGGGTGGTGAAAGGCAAAATAGTTGAACCAACGAAGCAGGGTCTTTTGATGACATCTGGTGGACAATCCGGATCTTTGAGACTCTGTCGTTTGAAGGTCTGCATGACAACCCGAAGAAATTCACCACTGATGAAACTCAGCCAAGCATCAGGAATTGTGCTATGTGATCCTCAGAACGTCTGATTCAGAACCCAGAATGTCAGAAAGAAAAATTACTCTGCTGTCCAGTCGACACATAAACATGGTATCACCAAGGACTGTTGAGATCATGGAGCTAGTTTGTTGGCGATGGACTTGAATACGCAAGAACCAGCTCATTCAGCGCCATATATTCGTTACATTTCGTTACGATAATCCCATCCCCCAAAATGAAACAGTGCTAATTGTGAACAAATCCAAACCAAAATGGATGTTTAACGCCTGGATGTTGATGGCGATTCAGGGCCAAGGATCTGGATGAAGACTTTGAAAGCCCTCCTCAGCTGTGCGGACTTCCCATGCAGGTGACAGCATTGTCTGCAATCGCAGTGATCACAACGTGGTAGACCGAATCAGAAACCACATGTCCAATCTCACCATTCAACGCTCTTATAATCTCTTATACATATTAAGCAAATATTACAAATATGTGTTCTTCAGTGGGTTTATCATGGTTTATCAACGTTTTATCAACATTTATCAACGACAAACCTCACAGTAAAATGGCATCGTGTCCCACAAGTTTACGTCCCTGGTCTCATTGACTCACCATCAATGATCCCCCTGGCGATGAAATCCCCTATGTCGCTTCACCACAAACATCTTAAGTGGCGACAGGGCGACAGGTAGATGTCCCTATAAATCGCCCAACTATTTTGGAGATACCCTCTGGTGAACTAACATAGCAATGGAAAATCACCATTTTTAATGGGAAAATCCACTATAAATGGCCATTTTCAATTGCTATGTTAGTTCACCAGAGGGTAATTAATCTTCACCAAATACTTCAAAGTGATGTTCAAAATCTGGATATTTACCACGCCCTGTCAGATCTTCCAAGCGACATAGGAGGTCACATTCAACTCACCAGGAAGACACAGAGCCGTGTGGGGCATCTGGCCGTTGAAGAGAAAGAGATCGCCGGCTTCCAGGATGAACAGTTGCCTCGGTGAGGTCATAGGGTAAACATAGAGAAAGATGTGGAAAACCCATGGTTTTCCAATGACAATGATCTACAAATGGTGGGTTTTCCAAATCTATCTTATAGCTTACAGGAGGGTAGCTATGGAAAATGGTCCCTTTATGGATGATTTGTGATTTATCTATTAAGAATGGTGATTTTCCATAGCGTTAAATTAGCAGAGGGTATCATATTGGGCATGGCTGCCAGGTTCGCTGGTTGCTTCGTTGATATCCCGAGGCGCGTCGCTTGCTCCAAGGCCTTCATCTGCTTGGCAGTGGGAGAGGAAAAGACTTCACCTGTCCAAGGTTCAGTGACCTAGGAGACCTCCACATCCTCCATGGGGAAGATTTTTCTATGGGGATTCTATGGGGATTATATGGAAAACGAATCATTCAAGACCTTAGTACTGCATGGGATGGGGTTCGATGGATTGGTTTAAGGGAAATTCTACAAGAAACTGGCTGGGTTTTCCAAGCAAATTCACTGGGGTTCCTGTGCAAATGTGCCCATCGGCCAATTCTGGGATGGGTGATTTCAGTTTCACTCCCCTGAAAATGAATGAAAGTTCATTGGAGATACAGTATATAATCCTATGAGTAATGGTTCCACTGAGAACGCGGATGGAATGTTGAAGATCTGAAACGACATGGTTTCACATAGTTTCACATATAGTTTCATATAGTTTCACCCAATTCACGTAACTAATATCTATATATATATACCAGACTAATTATGCATGGTTTCACACAGTTTAACCCAATCGATGGTATGGCACTGGTGACAAAAAATCGGTGCAGTCCCAGTTGCCATAGCACTCCTCCATGACCTTCTCGCACTCTACGGGCCACGCAGCAAAGAGCTTCCTGTGAGGCGGAGCGTCACCACAGCTACTTGGTGCTTCACCACATAGGTGAGTCATAACACCAGTTAAAAGTAGGGTAAGTAAGGTTAGTTCACTTATCATAGAGTTTATTATAACCTACTTATCAACTGGGGTGAACCAGAAGCAGGAGAAACATCACAGATTTTACCACCAGTTGAATACACAGGAGCTTGACTTTTGGTAAATCTTCTGGCAGCGCAGCCAGGAGGACGCATTCCCAATCATATATATATATATATGAGCGCACAAAGACTTCGCGTCAAACTATCAAACTCATTGGTTTCCTATATGGGTCGACAGTTGCGTTGCCGATCTTTGACATCGGAATTCCTCAACTCTACCCTGCGAAAATCTACTCTGGCAGTGGGAAATCCAGTGTTCAAAAAAAACAATATATATACTGTAATATAATCTATAATATATATATATATACATATATATATTCAGGCATGCTAGATTGCCAGAGTATTCCATTTGGGTGTGTCTGAAAATTGGGTATCCTGCCAGAAATGGCCATTGAATGGGGACAATGATGATCATTCATTGGCTTTTGGTGTGTCCCCGACATTTTCAGCCAAACCGGCCAAACCCGTGTTCGATGGCTAAAGATAAATTCCATGTTGAGAGATGCCATTTTGATGTGTAAATTCTGGTAAATTAGTTTCATTTCCAAACTGCTCCACCCCATCTGCGGATTGAAGCCATGCTTGAAGCTCCTGCCCTGCCACTGCTTTCCAACATTGCTCTCCGGGCGTTGATCCACATGCAGACCTGGTGCAGCCCCGAAAATTTCCCTCTTGGTGGTTCAACTCGGTTACCATAGTTTTTTATAGGCAATAACCCTCAGTTCATCCAGTAGAGTAGGATTAGTCCAGTGAAAACTGGGGATCCTACTGACTAACTGGGGTGAACGGGGTGAACCACCGAGTTGTCCCTGGAATTCTCGTGATCCGTGGGGTCAAAACTGTCAGATCCAGCTCAGGTGAACCCAATGGATCCACCTGTTGGTTGATCAAATGCCCAGAGTTTCTTGGGGACGTCCAAATATCTCTGCTGGTACTAACCATCCCATTTTGTGGGGGCACAAACTTTTGACCTATTCAGAACTTGGAAGGTGAATTTTGCTGAATTCCACTGAATTGGGTCGTTTGCGCAATTCTCTTTCAGCTACCCAAATCTGACATCCCCGCCAGTAATCATGGTTTGCTGGAAAATCCCCCCATGTGTAGAGGATTTTCCCATTAAGAACTCCCGTTACTTCGGGATCTTCCCACAGTTGATGACACTGCTCCGGGTCCCGATGGCTCACCTTTGCCACTTCCTGGGCCCCCGATGAAAAGCCCATCTTCTTGGCCCCAGAGGGCGAGAGGCCAGCGGCTGGCGCAGCTTGTGCTGCACCTGCCGAAACAGTGGCTCTAGGGGGTCTCGGGGGTCTTACCCTCTAGTTTGACATAGCTATTGAAAATGGTACATTTATAGTTGATTTACCTATTAAAGATGGTGATTTTCCATAGCTATATTAGTTTACCAGAGGGTAAGTCATGAGATGTCATGAGGGAGTTCCAGTCGTCACCATGGTTGTTTCATTACCAAGTCATGGTCATCCATGACTTGGACGGATGCTGGGTACTATCATGTTTAGATATGTTGAGGAAACCTCCATCTGGGCTACCGGGATTTCATTGCAGTTGGAAACACAAATCGCCAAGGGCACCACAAGAAAGATGAGAGTTGTTTATCATGAGAGTCCAGTTTCAGAAATGGAAAATACGAAAAAATTCAACAAATATCTGAAAGAAGCAAGCAGTGGTCATCGATTTGGGTGTTGAGCCGCCAGTCCTTCGTAAACACTTGTCCTGAGGGATGGCCACCACTCAATCATGGACAGCTGGTGGGAACGCAGTCGCGCCATGTGGGTATCGTGTCCCTTCAAATTCAATCAAACATATACGTAAATTAGAGTCAAGAGAGAGAGAGAGAGGTAGAAATAGATTGGTGTATATATATATACATATATATGCATACAGATACAGATACAGATACAGATATAGATATAGATACAGATATAGATATAGATATAGATATGGTTATGGATAGATAAAAATAGATATAGATTAGATATAGATAGAGATAAAGCAATATATATATAAATAGAAAAATATAGATATAGATATAGATATAGATAGAAAAAGATGAAGATATAGATATAGATATAGATACAGATTTAGATATAGATAGACATAGATAGATATAGAACGATGTAGATAGATAGACACGGATACAGATACAGATACCGATACAGATACAGATATCGATATAGATATAGAAATAGATGAAGATAAAGAAATAGATAGATATGGAACGATATAGACAGATAGAACGATATAGACAGAGATAGGCAGATATAGATAGAGATAGAGATATAGAACGATAGATATAGATATAGATATAGATATAGATATAGATATAGATATAGATATAGACTTAGATATAGATATAGAAATAGATATAGACTTAGATATAGATATAGATATAGAACATAGATAGACTTAGCATAATATAGAACGATATAGATAGATATAGATAGACACAGATAGATTTAGATAGATATAGGTATAGACATAGAATTTGATATATATATATAGACATGGATATATAGATATATATATATAGAAATAGAAATATGATATAGGTATAGATATAGGTCTAGATACGGATATAGATATAGACATAGGGAATATAGATGTAGGATAGTGTAGGTATAGATATAAATAATTATATATAGATTTACGTACTGGATGAACTTTCATTCACCATGGGCCCCGCAGCCGCACCATCAACATGAATGATAATGTGGATAATGATGATGATGATGATGATGATGGTGGTGGTGGTGGTGGTGATGAAGAATGATGATGATGATGATGATGAATAATGATGATGATGATGGTGATGATAATGACGATTATGATGAGGAGGATGAGGATGAGGATGAGGATGAGGATGGGGATCATAATGCGGAAGATGAAGTGGAGGATGGTAAGGTGGAGGATGATGATGTAGAGATCCAGGAAGATTTTGTTGAGGAGGATCAATGATGATGATGATGA
>Ga0126342_10014243_pt1 | contig 14055 bp, 17 predicted proteins | sample Cyp1metagenome_FD_92528 | JGI IMG/M metagenome (GOLD analysis project Ga0126342, IMG submission 92528) | Coral microbial communities from Lord Howe Island, Old Settlement Bay, Australia - Cyphastrea 1 metagenome | ecosystem: Host-associated > Invertebrates > Cnidaria > Coral ...
GTTCGGCACTGCCACCCTAGGTTCAAGGACGCTGCCGCAGCACCAAAACACCATGGCAGTGAGGGACGGATCGGGCCCGCGGCCGGCAGCCCAGACTGCCAAACGTCACTTTCTGAACGGAGAGTGTCTTTTCGAATTGCTTCACAAAAGTTAAATGGCAGTGAGGGACGGATCGGGCCCGCGGCCGGCAGCCCAGACTGCCAAACGTTGCTTTCTGAACGCCTAGAAGCCCCAACATGTCATTTCGAATTGCTTCACAAAAGTTAATCCTCTCACGCGCTGCCCTGCTACAGCAGGGGTCGGCGTATATATATATATATATATATAAATGTTCACTTATCATCGGTCTGGTAGGTTGGGATAAGTGGGTCAATCGTGAGTTCATTCAACCTAACTGCTTTTTTCCTTTCCTTTTGTTCTTGATTTGCATTGATCAGTGCTGATGTCATGTTTATCGACATGTGCAGTTCATTCATGTATTTATTCAATTATCAGATCTGCAGTTATAATCAGTTGTCAGTTGAGGGTGTTCACCCTCTTGCCTGCCAAGATGGCATGAGGTCGTTGGTACCTTGTGCCATTTTGTCTCAAGATCGATCCAACACTGGCCAAATTTTGATCTCGGGCCTGGGCATTTCCCCTTAGCTCCTCGATCTTCCCCCTTGTTCGTGCAATGTCCCGCAACTCGCACGAGGCTACGATCAGAGCCACCGAGGTCAAGGTGGATATGGAGGTCGAGGGTGGACTCCAGCCGCGGGTCAGGGTGGCTTTGTTGGATCGAATGTTCACAACCCGTACGAGATCCACATGCGACCGATGCTGAGGATCAATCCGCCATGGACAAGCGAGACGATCGCATCGTGTCACCGTTCCAATCATTGTGGCCGGTCTCCGAGATCATGAGCAATGCGGCCAGTTCGATCAACGTCATGACCGAGTGTGATCAGGTCATGCCATTCAATTCTGGATTCCATGTGGCTCTCTTTGACAACTACACCTTGGATGGCATCAAGGTGGTGCTTGCAGTCTCGATCGAGAGCAACACTGGTAATCCTTGTGCTGGGTGGAATGAGGGCACAGCTCGTGCACTTTCACATCCGGCGTTCCGGCCATTTTCATGGCCCGTGTTGAGAGACACGTCGGGGCGTCATATGCTGATGTGAAGGTCTAACGGCAACGAGATTCTGTTCCACTGGATTCTCAGGGGCTATCGCTCCGACACAGATTTGACTGTGCAGCAGCAGTTCGTGGACGAGCTCCTTGTCCAGGAGGCCAGCCAGGGCAAGACACAGCTCTCCGTGGTGATCGCTGTCTTCATTGGATGGAGGGTCTCCATCTTGAACTTTGAGTGTGGAGGTCGCACTTACTCGGTGGGTCCTGGCTGTGCTGTCGTTGCCGGGGACTCAGCTCGCTCGAGATTTGAGCTCCGAGTGTGCAACACATCATTGGCAACGATGCAGATCGCCTCGAGTTCTGCTATCGGGATGCCAACAACCGCATCGACTTGAAGTGCTCCAGAACTTCTGCGCCTGGCACCTGGTTCACGGTGTCACGCATTTCAGGGCCTATAGCCTGATCAGGACCATCACATCGGTCCGTGAGAACAGAGCCAGGGCGGAAGGCCCCGAACAAACAGAGCAGTTTGCTCAACTGACAGCTATCTATGGAGGCTGGTGGGCAAGCTCTGTTGCAGCCGACGAGAGCCAGTTGGGCAGTTTGGTCGGAGGACTTGGATCAGGGCAACTTGGAGCGGGAGGCGGAGATCGTTCCTAGTGTTGCCCTTGCAGAGATGCAGCACTCCAAATCGACACCGGCTCCATCTGGGCCACCAGCTCTGACAGCTGATGCATGGCTCTCTGGCCAAGTTGAGATGACTGGCGCTCCGAGCAGCACTCATGGTGAGGGCCCCGTGAACAAGCAGATGGGGCGCTCGAGCTCAACGAGCGGTCGCTCCGAGTTCGCCACACCAATCAGGGCGAAGGGGGGGCCATTGCATGCGACCAATGAGGACCGTGATCGTGATGGATCGAAGGTTTGCAAGATCCACATCGAATCGTTGCTCACGCCCCAGATCTTTGCAGAGACGATGGCCAATCGAGTGTACAACACTTCAACGGCCACGATCGAGGAGGTGGAGCCGGAGCCGGAGCCCAGGGTCACGGCAGCTCCATCCATCGAAGGTGCCCGAGAGCACACCAGCGCCTGTGTTCACGGCCCAAGTTCTACGCCGGCGCATTGAAGCCAGCGGCACCGGGATCAGCTCCTGAGAAGCCATCCGAGGTCTATAGGCCTTCATCGCTCTTGTGAAGATTTTTGGCACGTTGGTAGAGTCTTTTGGTTGGACGGCCGATCACTATAGATCTTTTGCTGTCGATCGATTTTTAACTTGCAAGATGCAAGTGGTTTTTGTATCAGATTATGATTTAGATCTGGAACATTCGATACTAGTCCGCGTTGGACGAATCGAGAAAGGAGGGTTGGCGACCGGGTTCTGATCACGTGCCGCAGCTCAGCCGTCCGAACTTCCAGTGTCTGATCTTTCACGGGTTGATCATACCCGGGGGATGTGGGAGCGAGGGAGAAGGGAGGCAACACGACAGGGTTGATCATGCCCATGTTTGTTGTGTTTGTCCCGCTTGTTCTAGTTCCCCCTTTTATTTTCTAATGATGAATTTGAATAGATCTCTTTTCCCCGATATTTATGATCGTTAGTATAGATTGATTTGACCTGATCTGACGGATTATGATGTGATCTTTGATGTGTTGGAGTAGATCTACTCACACATTGCTAGATCCCGGCAAGCCTGCGGGTGTGACGGGGTTGATCACTGCCCTGTCGCCGGCTCTGCAGGCGAGATCCTCAGATCCGCGCACCGTGTTGGTTGATCGCAAGGGGACCTCAGCTCTTGGATCGAGTGGCATTGAGGGTAGTGCGGTAGGTCTAGGCTCACCACACCATGGATAGATCTATTCCTTGGATTTTGTGTCTGCCAATTTTTGATCACTTTTTAAGATCGGTCCTCAAAAAGGTGGGACTCGAACGAGTAGAATTCTGGCTAGCGATGTCGGATGATGATGTCGAATAAAAGTTCTCTTCTTTTCTGCCGGCTCTGACTGCCGATGATCAGGTGATCAATGCCGCGCTGATGCGGTTAGACATGGTCAACCTGCTGGCAGACATGGTGTCTCGTTCAGCCAAGCGGGTACAAGAAGAGATAGCCACTGATCTTGGGTATGGTTCGGCGGAGCCGCCACGGATCGGTGGCAAGCGGCCCCTTCCAAATTGTGCACAAGGTCCCCGTGCCGTTGCAGGTCGGGAAGAAACGGGGGGGTGCTGGCTCTGCGGAAGTCATCCCATCCATCCAGGACTCCGACAACTTGGAGAGGAGGAGATGGGGCCTGCAGCTCAAACAGATCTGTGAGCCTGCCGGGGCCTGGATAGGTCTGGCACCTGCTGAGGCAGATCGCCTTTAGCAGCTGGCTTTCGAAGCAGGCGGCTTCAGAACGATCAGGCAGAACGTGAGACACTGGGAAAAGTTCGACGAGTGGTCGCCTGCTCATGGTCTCAGAGTTTACGCGTCCACGATCGTCGCAGTGATGCGATACTGCACTTGAAGGATCAGGGATGTGGGCCGGCCGTGTGCCATCGTTCAAGTATGCGGTGGGTTGGATCTGCAAGCGCCTGGCGATGTCTTGCCCCGATTTGGGTGAGGCTGTGTTCCATTGGCGCCCCAGCTGGTGTCGGCACCGGCGCTGGAAGCTCTGGTTCCAAGGCTGGCCCATCAGGGCAAGACTGCTGCCGCGATCACGGCTTGGTGGGCCGTTGTTTGGCAGACCAAGGTCGAGCGGAAGAGGCGGGGTACAGAATTGCTACCTCTCCGGAATTGAGTGGTTGAAGATTGGTTTGGACCTTTTGCGAGATTACTTCATATGGGAGCTCAAAAACGAGAAAGAGTTCACGAGTCGCCCATCACCTATAAGTTTGTCTTGGCTGAAGAGCTTTTTCCTGCCAGGGCTCATGGAAGCGCAGTCACTGAACCAATCAATGAGCTGGATGGCGGAGAAGACAGTGCAAGAGGTCACGTGGCACTCTATGCGGGTCAACATGCTATCCGAAGCCGTCAAAGCTCAGGTGGACGACAAGATCGTGGGCTTGCAAGCCAGCTGCATGGAAAGATCCCAAGCAGCTCGTGCTCAAATATGCCAGAAGTCGCAAGGAGCTCTCAGTCGCAATGGTGAAGGACATGGCGTCAAAGCTCCGCGAAGAATGGGTTTCGGACTTCAAGAAACTTTGATCGAAGAAGAGGACGAAGAGGTCCAGGAGCCCATGGTCCGGGAGTTCATCGTGAAGGCATTCTTGCCAGCTAGCTCCTTTGATTCTCCATTTTACAACACCATGGGGGCCCTCCACCGCTGAGAGATCGCCATCGCCACCATTTGTGTGGGCTCCCTGGCCTGGCAACGTGATCTGGGCGACCTTGCTCACTGGCTCAGTTGGTCTATCGAGAACCTTGCCAGCTCATTCGGCAGTGCTCTCCAATATCGACCTGCAAGCTTTGGCTATGCTTTGTGATCAAAATGTACGGCCACATTTCCACGAGCCGCTGATCGGCACGGTGGTCCACAAGGGCAAGAAGGTTTTTAAGATCCGCCTAGCGGTCTACCCACCAGCTCTGTGCAGCGTGTGGGCACAGGCGATCTCTGCTACGGGCATGGATCCCCTGACGGCCACTTGCAAACGATCACGCCTGCTGCTGAGCGCGAACGCCCAGTGGGCCAGGTGGTTGCCTGGAAGTTTCATAAGCAAAGGATCACGGCTGAAAAACCCAACTCTGCTGGCTACCAACTGAAGCGCCCGGCACTGCCGCCGCTCTTGGCCACTGAGAAGGAGCCTGGTCAAGCTGTGCAGGCAGCTCTGAACGTGGTTCACCCGTTCACCATGGACCTGGAGCTTCCCCCAGATCTTCCAGAAGTTCTTAATTTGGTTTCCTCTCAGCCGCATTTTGTGCTGGGGCAGCGTGCAGGAGCTCTTCGTTCTTGGGAAGCTCCTGCGCACGAGTTGTTGCCCACAACAGATGCGTGGCTCCGCCAAGTCGAAGATCCTCACCTTCGTCGCCTTGTTCGAGGGCAACCGGACGGCGAGCCGTTGGCGCTCGGCCAGGTCACTCATCATGTGGCGCTCTGGCGCAAGAGATGCTGGCTGCTGCTCGCTGCATTGATACGCAGCTGCCGGCCGCGCTGCCCCACGGATTTCCGATCCTGGGCGCCATTCAGCGCAGCTACAGGTGGCTTGCCTGCTAATGATGACGGGATCTCCGTCCAGGAGTTGTCCGACCGGGCCTGGGAATTTTCGACAAGGTGGTTCGCAACGTCAAGAAATGCGAGGTCACGGAGAACACTGAGAAGATTTGGGCAGCCACTATGGAAGATGTCAAGGAAGGGGTCACAGTGGGCCCGATGTTCTCCAGGGATGATGTCAGTGAACTTTTGGGCAGTGATCAGTGGATCCATACACAGAGATTCGAAGTGGCCCAAAGGAACAAAGTTCGTGGTGTCGATAGCGCCACGGCCAATGGCGTGAACATGGCCACTACGATCACGGAGAAGATCGAACTCCCATCTACAGATGCCAACGTCGCCGCTCTTCGTTGGTTGCGATCTCATATCAGCAAGGACGAGAAGATCGAAGGGTGGGTCTTGGACGAAACGAAGGCTTACCGTCAGATCGGTGTCAGGCCAGATCACAGAAGGTGGAGTGTGATGTCGCTCCGTGAGCCCTCAACACGCTGGTAAGTCACTCTTTTGGTCTCGTTTCTGCTGTATACAACTACAATAGAAGATCTGCAGCCATCCTAGGTATTTTGAGGAGGATCTTTTTGGTGGCTGCTTTTAATTTCTATGATGACAAGTATGGGTTCGAACCTTCGACTACGTCCTCTTCTGAGGTCGTACAGAAAGTCCACACGTGGTTGGGGTTGTGGTGTCACGTACGACCTCAACGATATGCTGCTGAAGATCAAGCCATCGCCGAAAGTGGAGCTGGAAGAAGAGATCTCTTCCATCCTGGAGCGTCAAGTTTTCCCACCAGGTCAGGCGGGGAAGCTTCGCGGCAAGCTCATGTTCGGCGCGTCGCAGCTCTGGGGCAAGATTGGGAAGGCTTTCCTGCGATCCCTCTCAGAACGTCAATATATTTGAAGATGAACCACAGCAAGCTCAACAAGGCGCTGGTGCTGTCATTGAAACAGTGGTTGTGGCTGATCAGCGAAGGTCCGCCGCGTCCTATTGAGTTCACCAAGCCTAGGGTGCCGGATTTTGTGGTCTTCACCGATGGCAGCTTCCCCGATGGTTCTGAAGGATTTCCAAATGTGTTCTTTTTCAAAAAGGAGCTCAGCCTTTGCAGTTCGGAGCCGCCGTAGATTTCTCCCTAGACGTGGATTCCGAGGAAGTCGCAGATCGCGATGGTAGAACTCTTTGCCACGGTGGTCGCTCTGCACACATTTCGTGAGAGGCTAGTGGGATCCTGGTCTTTGTTGCTCGTAGATTCTGAGGGAGCCCTAAAAGGATACTCAGCTCGAGAAGATTTGTGCGAGCTGGTAGGCGTATTGTGGAACATAGCTTTAGAGCTCAGGGTTCAGCTGACTGTATATCAACCGAGTTCCGACACATGCCAACCCAGCCGATCACCCGTCCAGAGATCGGATGCAGGTCGGTACTAGATTAGGTTGGAAGACAGTCGGTCCAATCCTTCCTCATTTGTAACAGCGTGGGTGAAGTGATTAGCTAGTCATGTGAGCGGGGGTTTATTTTTATCATGCGATTATTTTGATGTACATGGATTTTCAGATCGATTCTGCCTTTGCTCGATTGGCTCTCGATTTGTGATGATTTACGATATAGGCATTTTATCCATTGTTCTGTCATAGTGCTGGTGGATCGACCAGTTGATAGATCCAACTCCTCGTTCTTACCCGAGTCGCTGGGGAGAGAAGAGGTGCTCTGCATGCAATTTGGTTGCAGTGCGTGTGATCACATGCACGTCCTTGAACGTTTATATATATATGATTATATATATATTTAATCCATTTTATTTCGTTTGTGCCCTTGCGAAGGTTCCTGAATCTTGTGTTATGCAGGTTTCCCCGTAACCCCAATTATAAGCAGCATGAAATGTTTGCACGTCTCCTAAAATTCATGGTTCATCTATTTGTTCCTGAATGTTGGCAGGTACGGACTCAATCCTACTGGTTGCTGGTGTCACAGGTGGTGGCCAGGCCCATCAGTTGTCTGCAGGGCAATCCCTTTACAATCCCGACGCCGCAACCAGGCCGACTTGATGGATGGAGCCGAGGGACTTGCTGCTGCAGCTGTTTGGCAACTGGCACAAGAACTTCACGAAAGACAGGTCGAAACTTTGCTGTTGGCATGCTGTGACTTACCCAATGCTTCAGATATAAATTTTGTCTCAGGGGTGAGAAAATGGAAACTCAGTGCATTCAGGATTGCAAAATTTGAGTCGTCAGTGGCCTCAGTGTTTTCAGTGTCTTCAGAGTTGCATTAGTGGTTTTGCAGGCGAACCATCGAACCAATGGCGCGGTGGGGTACACCTATCACATGAGGCTGCAAGCTTTCCAGCTCAGTGGTGATGCCATTTTAGATCTGCTCACTGACTCTCCTGAAGCAGCACGCCTGATGGAGCGTTCCATTGGTGTCGTTGCTGAAGGTGGGAGACTTGTTAGCTGGCAGTTGTTTAGCAATTGCGTGGGTGGATTTTGCAGATCTTATATATATATATCTATCTATATATATATATATATATATATCAATTAGTTTTGACTATATAAATGTAAATATATGTATATGCATATGTACATATGTACGTATGTACGTACGTACGTACGTACGTACGTATGTATGTATGTATGTATGTATGTATGTAATGTATATAATGTAATGTAATGTAACGTAATGCAATGTAATGTAATGTAATGGTATGTGTGTGTGTATGTATGTATGTATGCATGCATGCATGCATGGATGCATGTATGTATGTATGTATCTATGTATGTATGCATGCATGCATGTATGTATGTGTGTATGTATGTATGGATGTATGTATGTATGGATGGATGGATGGATGGATGGATGTATGTATGTATGTATGTATGTATATATATATATGTATGTATGTATGTATGTATGTATGTATTTATGTGCGTGTGTATTTATGTATGTATGTATGTATGCATGCATGCATGCATGTATGTATGTATGTATGTATATTTGTGTATACGTACATATGTAAAAATGTATATATGTATAAATGTATTTATGTATATATGTATGTATGTAAATATGTATACATGTATATATGTGTAGCTGTATATATGTATATATGTATATATGTATATATGTATATATATATGTATATATGTATATATGTATATATGTATATATGTAAATATGTATATATGTGTAGCTGTATATATGTATATATGTATATATATGTATATATGTATATATGTATATGTTAACTTGCCATCGGCTAGGTAGGTCTGGGGCAGGTTGAAAACTCTTAAGAGATGTTCATTCATTGATCTCTACTTTAGTTCGGTATTGATTTTTTAAAATATATACTTTATTTCCAGCATGCATCAACATGTTCATTGCTGAGTGTGATCACTGAGGACTTTCGCTCGACCGAACGTACGTACGCCATTTTGGTGCAAAGTGAAAGCTCAGAGGTCACACACACCCCAGGCTCTAGAAATCTTTGCCCCTAGGTTCTTCGGGGCCTGGGTATTTAGTGTGATCCTCTGATTCTTTTTGTTCAATGTCCAAGTTCCCACCAGCGTCCTCTGCTCCGGCGCCACTGATCAAGCAGAGGGCCATGGCTGCGTCTCGTGCTGCTGCGGCTGAGTTCATGAAGCCTGAGGACCGCGCAAGCATGGTGGGATCGACGCCCTCCTGGAGCCTTTTGCACGAGCAGCCTGGTCAGGCGACCGGCTCAGGGTTCTACACAGCAGCCTGAAGCAGCTGGAGTTGGTGATCCACAGACAGTTAGTTCAGCAGTTCTGGAACACCGCCACCCCCACCAAGTAGCTGAAAGCGGCACCAATTGCTCAGCCAGTGTTTGCGGCTGATGTGCCCCAGCCAATCAGGCCGCTCGCCAAGGGCTTGGGTCTGCACAACAGCAGGCCAAACGTTTAGCTGCTCAGAAAGTCCGAGCCAAGAAGAAAGGGATCCGATGGGGTCAGATGTCTGGGGCAAACTCCCAGAATTTTCAGCTCCCACCATTCATTCAGAAGCTCGGAGCTCTGGAAAACGAGCGCTCAGTTTTGGTGATGGACAGCAGAGACAAGCGGATCCAGTCGCCATTTCAGGGATGGCTCTTAGATGAGATTCTGCTGAACGCTCAAAGTGGGATCAACATCCTCTCAGACGGCAAGTTGATCAGATCCCCAAACTCGGGCTATCACATGAACGTGTTCTACGTCAGGACGCTCGATGGATTCAAGTTCATCCTGGTAGGGTGCATGACATCATATGGCACGGTTCCGTGCGCTCGATGGGATGCCAACACCGGCTCCGTAATGGCCCAGCGTTTCAACCGTTCAGGTGGCCCATGATGACAGATGAGAGCTCAACATGGGTCGATGTCAAGTTCAAGGTTGAAGGTGAGCTGCTCCTCCACCTGGAATTGAGGGGCTACCGATCAGATGAGGCCATGACAGTTCAGGTGAATTATCTAAACGATGCCTTGCTCAGGAACATGGGCGCGCCACTTTGTTTGTCCCATCTGGCGTGGTCACGATCTTTCAGGGATGGCGAGTGACCGCCACATCCTTTGAAGTGGGCGGTCGCCTTTATGCTTGCAGTGATGGAGGAGTGGTGGTGGCCATGGACTATCCTTTGTGCCACTTTGAGATCAGTATCACCGCCACTTCCTCTGCTGACTTGATCGGGCTAGATGCCGACAGGCTGGAGTTCAGGTTCCGTTCTGCAGGAGACTCGGTCGACGTGGCTTGCTCTCAGATCGCAGTGCCATCGACATGGTTGGCCGTATCCAGGGTGTCAGGGCCCGCTCTGATCAAGAATGCCCGTTGGTGCAGAGAGCACTACGCTCGCATTGAGGGGCCTGATCAGACCATGCAGCTTTCTCAACTGGCAGGAATCCATGCTCATTGGACGGCAACAGTTGAGGCGGCATCGATCGAATAGACTGGTCCGAGGATTGGGGCAGTTGCGGTGAACACTCATCCGGCCAATGTTCATTTGACCTGTGAGTCTCCGCTCTTCCGAACTGACAAGAAGATCGTGCCAAAGAATGCCCTTGCGTTGCAAGCTCATGATGTGGAGAGGAGCAGGGCAGTTCTGCCTCCAGCGACAGGTGGCCCATCTGTTGCGCCACTGGCATCAGGTCCTGGCCGGCTCCGTGCATTGGCAGGCGCATCAGGTCAGTCGCTCACTGTGACACCGGCTGCTCAGATGGAGGTGACCGGTGTCTGTGCTCCAGAAGGTGGGACCGTGCTGGTGCAGCGGAGGTTGCTCGAGACGAGGATGGCAGAGGCGATGGCTCGAGCCACACAGTGACGCCACAGGCCTTCCCTGATCAAGTCGACTCGGCTGTTTCAGGGTACCACCAAACATCGGCACTCAAATCGTTCGGACTTCCGCCAGTGGTCGAAGAAGTTGTTGACTGCTAGGTGAGGTGCGATCGGCCCCAAAAATTTGCCCAACAGAAGGGCACGGGAATCTATTTGCGGAGAGTTGATCGTCTGCCTGTTCAACCAAAAAGTCTCACATCCTTGCCTGAACATCGGTTGAGTTTCTGTTGGGGGCCCTGGTTGTGCTTTATTTCCCTTTGTTTTTGGTAGGATGTTGACTGCGGCGTGGTGTGGATCCCACAATTTTTTGGGGTCGCTCATGCACCTTTATCCAGCTCGGGGGAACCAGCTTGCAGGGGCGATCGCAACCGTGCTCAGATATGCCCTTCAGCACGTGTTGTGGGATCCCAGTGTGATATGACGCAGAGTGACTGAAGCCGTGGTTTATGTATTGGGCTCCTGGCTGATCAGTCCTCTAGCTTTAGTCGCGCTGTGTACGTGTTGTACTTGTTGCATTGATCAATATGGTAGGTTTTCATCCTTTGGATTTTCCAAACGTTCGTGAAGAACTTTGAATATATCTTCGAGCAAGTTTTCAAACGCTTGTCAAGATTTTTGAAGTTTGCTTGGTTGATCAACCTCATTCATTTGGCATGCTCAGGCACGCCCCTCAGTGCAGGTCGGGTCAGTTGCTGTGGGAAGTCAGCTTGGTGTGATGCAAAGTGACAGTTTGGTCAGTGTGGTGAACACACATGTCCTGTTTTTTTTGGCTCGGCCAGCTTAACATTGCATGTTCAATTTGCCCACATGTAGGCTGATCAGCAACTGTGTTTTATCATTTTATTTGTCGATCGCATGAGGCTTGGTTGAGGTTGTTGCATTTTCATTCTGCTTAGAAAATTTGTCAAACCGTAAAAACCCCGGCAATACTAAATATGTATTCGACGGACATTGGTTTATGGAAATTGATGGAAATTGTTAAAAACACGAGGTAAGCGATGGGACCTTCCCAAATTAGCGATACCGCTTTTCAAGGTTATGTCATCGTATTTCTCTAATATCCACATTAGCGATACCCAAATATCACATATTATTCATAGTTCATCACACACACATATATATATATATTTCTCAATGCAGCAGTTTCCTGCAAGCGATACCACCCAAGTTTACCATATATCATTATTGTACAAACGTGTGGTAAGCGATGGGACCTTCCCAAATTTGTGGATGTCCTTTCCGTGAACCTAGGGTTTTCACAATCGCTCTTGTAAGCTTGTGAAAGGGTTTGGATCAATATCGTGCCACGTGATCGCAGTGACGCCAGCCCAGTCGCAGTGTGTGAGGTTCGAGATGGCTCATCAGTCAGACAGATGGGCCGATGGGCTTCTAAGATTTTGTCACTGCCCGTATTTTCAGATGCCTTTGCTCAGAGGCAATTCTGGCATCGCCCTACTCCAACTTGGCGCTGATCGCCGCTATGGAGGTGCATTCGGCATCGGAGTTCGTAGTCAAGGTCCATGAGTGGGAGGCGTCTTTGGATCCAGACTGCCACGATGTTCTACTCGGCAGTGAGTTCATGCTAGGGCAGTATTGGGGTCTAGCAGTCTAGCAATTGCGATCGAGAAAGCCTGTTTTGCCTCTACGGCCAACCAACTGGGTTTTGGGTTGTGTGACCCTGTTTCGGTGGCGCATGAGTGCTGAAGCATCGGCTGCTCGCCACAAGTTTCCAAACCACAGCAACCGCCCAGGAAGCTCTTGAAGAAGGGCTCAAGTGAGCTCTCAGCCACTCCTCTGCTCGACCAAGAGAATGCTGCGAAGCTCAAGTGGTCCAACAAGCTGGAGGAGACACATCCAAGAGTGAGGGTTTGTCCACTGCTGAGACTGCTCGTTTACGGCAGCTAGTCCTATCTTCTGGGGCACCGCGCACCATGGCAGCTCATATTTCAGCTTGGGAGAGGTTTGAAGATTGGGCAACAGCGGAAGGTTTGAATGTGTTCCCATTGACCCATGACAAGCTGCTCAAATATGCTCTTGCACTGGATCAGAAAGAGTGCGGGCCATCAGTGCTGCCCTCATTCAGAACTTCTGTTAGATGGATCACTTCAAAGCTCGCCATAGAATGCCCTGATCTTGCTCGCCCAGCCCTGCTAGCTGTTCAAGCAGAGGTCACCCAGAAGAGGGCCCCGACACTGAAAGAGGCAGTCCCCTTTTCAACTGAGCTCGCGTAGGCTGCCTGGAGCTCTTCGTGACAGACAAGTTCGAGCCGGCACCTGCTCGCCTTTTTGTATGGTGGTGGCTGTGCATGGTTTTTGCACCCTTGAGGTATGACGACGCCATGCACGTGAAGCCCAAGGAGCTGCTCATGTCAGAAGAGGGGTTGTTCGGCGTTGCCTGGCAAACCAAAATCAACCGCAAGCGCCGTGGCACAAAAGTCCGTGGTCCCTCACGCGAGGTTCAAAGCTTCAGATTGGCTCGAGGTGGGTTGGAAGCTCTTCCAGCACGAGGATCACGACAGGGACCCCGGGTGCGTGACCTCAACACGAGGGACGAGTTCAGGGCCAGTCCCGCCTCTTATCAGAGGTCTCTGCAGTGGCTGAAGTTCTTTGCCGAGTACTCGCTGAACCAGTACTTCCAAAATCAGGAGCTTCTTCTGAAAGAGCTGATCAGCGGTCTTGGATCTGACTACCCGCTCTGCTCGAGACACTTAGCTCGACGCAGCAGTTCATGCAGGAAGATCAACGGAGGAGATCGGCTTACAGGCAAACTCGAAGAACCCTGGTCCACTGGTGCTCAAATACACCAGAAACAGGATCAGTGTCCCAGCTCAGATGGTCCTGGATGCGGTCTTCGACGACGTGTTGTTCTACGTCAAGTCACAGGGCTCCCGGATCTCCCATGACTAGGTGGATGATGACAAGCTCATGGGCCTGTGGTCGATTATCGATCGACGAATGCACCGAGGTGGGTTCCATGATGCCGGACGTCTCAGTTCTCTGCAAGCATTGTGGTCGAGCGTGCCCTGAAGTGGCATCTCGGTGCTTCTCAGCAGTTCGAGCAGGTTGATCGAAGCTCCTACTCATGGACTCTTGGCTATAGGGAGGTCTTCATGTGCTTGTTTCTCTATTTCTGTTTTCATTCTCGCTCTTTGGAGTTTCTTGGGCTCTGATCATTTTCAATAGACAGCGCCATCGTGGTGGATCGCACCGTGTATGATGACGACAAGACACCCGAGCTTCCCTTGCGGCAGATTTTGGGATCTTCCGCCTGCTCCCCGCGGGCTCGCCTGATAAGGCTGCCATGAACGTTGGGAAGTTACGTGAAACATTAGCTAAGGGACAGTCACCGCAAGGTTGTGTCACCTGGGCAATGGAACACCAGGTTCCTGAACTTCGCAATTTGGCTCAGGTGCATGGCATCAAGAAAGCTTTCGCTATCGTTTGTCTTGCCA
>Ga0126342_10014244_pt1 | contig 14055 bp, 9 predicted proteins | sample Cyp1metagenome_FD_92528 | JGI IMG/M metagenome (GOLD analysis project Ga0126342, IMG submission 92528) | Coral microbial communities from Lord Howe Island, Old Settlement Bay, Australia - Cyphastrea 1 metagenome | ecosystem: Host-associated > Invertebrates > Cnidaria > Coral ...
ACAAAGTAATACTGGGAAGTGCTTTGTGCAAGCTATTGTAGTACAAAGTAGTACTGGGAAGTGCTTTGTGCAAGCTTTGTGGTGCAAAGAGAACTGAGAAGTGCTTTGTGCAAGCTTTGTAGTTAGTACAAAGTAATACTGGGAAGTGCTTTGTGCAAGCTTTGTAGTACAAAGTAGTACTGGGGAGTGCTTTGCGCAAACTAGTACGTAAAAGGTTCTGTGTGTAAGAGGGTCTGTGTGTGAAAGCTTCTCTGTGTGAAACCTTCAGTGTTTAAACGCACCTGTCTCTAAAGGCTTCTCTGTGTAAAAACTTCACTACGTAAAGCAGCTTTCTCTGTGTAAAAGCGTTTCTGTGCAAAAGCTTGCTGTGTGTAAAAGCTTCTCCGTGTAAAAGCGTGCTATGTGCAAAAGCTTCTGTGTGTAAAAGCATGCTGTGTGAGAAAGGTTCTCAGTGTAAGAGATTGCTGCGTGTAAACGCTTGCCATGTGTAAAAGCACTCCGTGTAAAAGCTTTCTGTGTGTAAACGTTTGCTGTGTGTAAAAGCTTCGCCTTGTAAAAGCTTGCTTTGTGTAAGAGCTTCTATGTGTACAAGCTTCTCTGTGTGTAAACGCTTCTCTGTGTGTAAAAGCTTGCTGTATGTAAAAGCTTCTGTGTGTGTGTAAAAGCTTGCTGTGTGTAAAAGCTTCTCTGTGTGTAAAAGCTTGTCGGTGTAAATGCAAAGCTTCTGTGTGCAAAAGCTTTCTGCGCGCAACGACTTTTGTGTGCAAGAGACTTCTCTCTGACAGTAAAAGCTTGCTGACGCGCACAAGAGCTGAGATGAGTTATGAAGAGCTTCGACAAGATGAGAAAGGTTGAGCAGTGCTCAGATGAAATGAACATAGTTGAGAAGAACTTAGATGACATATGGGAAGAGATAAGATGAGATGAGGTGAGAAGAGCTCAGATGAGATAAGATGAAATGAAGTGTGGAGTGAGAAGTGTGAAGTGTGAAGAGTGTAGTGTGAAGTGTGGAGTTTTAAGCGCGACCTTTGGAGCACGCACGCACGGGCCTGGCTGGCGCAAGGCGCATGCAAGTTCTATAGATGAAAAAGGTCTTATAGTATAATCCTAAGGCAACTTCCGCCCCGCCTCGTGCGGGTACTACTGGTATATATATATATATTGTAAATATATCAATATATATCAAGCATATCGGTATATCTCTTTCAGCACATGTGCAAATCCTTCAGCACAGAGAATTGCTAGTGGTGCATGTACAAAAATCAACTCATCGTAGGAATTTTCAACAAAACCTTAATGATTCCCTATGGATGTAGGTGCATTTTGTTGCAGTATCAGCATGATGACAATGACATCCACGTAGTTACTTGGTGTACCTTCATTAGTGGCAACATGTGATTGTCTTGTTTGTTTCTGTTGATGTAACTTAAATATTGCACTGAAAAGACCAAAAGCAACCCGATGACACTCCACTCTACCTATTAAATCCTATTAATCTATGAATCTATCTGCACACATAAATATGGCACGTATCAACATACACTGTATAAACAAAACAATAACCAGTATAAGGAAGCCACCTATTGACACAAATGCTATGCAATTTGGCAATATTGGGGCCCGATTGTGTTACAGATGCATGTTCCGCATGAACATAGAAAACAACATGGACACAACATAGATTGTGAATAACATTCACGGCCAACCTTAGATACCGTGCATTGTAGACATTCCAATTTGCACATGTATATGCACACATATATCAATATATATATATACAGTATATATATATGTTATACATAAATAAGATTAAATCTCTACATTCATCAGGGTATTCCAACACATCGCCAACTCACCAGTCCAACACATCTCTCTCCATCACCGAGTCACCGCCAAAATATGGGATGCCCCAGGTCACCAAGCCGCAGTTGCTCCACAAAGCCTCCAGGGCCCATCGATAGCCCATACTTGACCCACACGCATGTGTTTCCTTGGAAAGAAATCATTTTTTCTCCAATCAAAAATGGCTGACTGAAAAATCACCTATTCAGTTCAAAGATTTTTTCCATTGAATCTTCCATTTATAATGGATATCCCTTCATGTTCCTATGCTTCTTCCTATGATGTTCCCATTAAAGCCTCCATTTGTAATGTGTTTTCCTACATTTGAGTATGCTTTACCATGCTTTACCTATGATTTTCCCATTAGAGCTTCCATTTATAATGGATATTCCTATATTTTTTCCCATGCGTTTCCTATGATTGTCCTAGTGAAGCCTCCATTTGAAGTAATTTCCCAGCATCTTTGATAACCGAAGAGTACGCAACACCAAGGCTCGAAAACGGACCCGTTGGAAGACAATTGCACAGGTTGAACTATGGCATTCAGCGTATCTCCATCTCGCAGTCCAGCATCCTTGGCTGCATCTTCTGCATAAATGCGTGCACTCACGTATTCGTGTGTAAATGCACACGTACACATATATACTATTTATATGCAATTTATACACACATACCTGATTATGCATATTATTTAATATATATATATATAATTGTATGTATATATACATGTATCTGCATCTGTAAATATATATATATATATATATATATATATACATACATATACATATACATAATATTATAACCAAAGCGGTTAAGCACACATAGCATATTTCTGACTAGTTGCGCTTGAAACAAAATAAAACCATTTTTCTGAGTTTGCTTTGAGGGCCTTGGTCTTTCGATTCAAGAGTTTGTATAGGTGCCTGTATAGGTGCCCGTCAAGCCCTCAATATCCTTCGATCCCATCCGTGAACGCCCTGGCAGCCACTGTTTTTTTTCACAACTGGGCCACGCACATCAGTTTGCGATACCTTTCCAAATGAAAACCATCTGCTACGTCTTAAAACATGGATTTGGTTGGGGCCTGCAGTTGACTTTCAATGAATCCTCTTAAGGCCGTCAGGATACAGCACTCCTGAACTTCAGGAAAGAAATGAGCTTTCTGTCATACTTCATACTTTGTTCTTCAGTGGCCAATGAGCAGAACAGCCAACGAATATAGCCAGCATTTCCAGCTTCTTCGTAGCTCAATCAATCCATAATATTATCATACCTATAAATATATATATATATATATACATATATACATATATATATATACACATATATATATATATATATATATAGAATTACATATATATATATATGTACATTTGTTGGTTACTGAATTTGCTGCCAAAAGAGTGAAAAATCGGCTTCCAAGCTCCCAGCTCCCAGCACCCGCGCTTGTTTGGCCAAAGGTCTTCAATAGTCAAGTGACTTCCTGACAACGCAGTTACCCACAAGATCCTGGACACCAACAGCATCCAACAGCTACGCTACCGCTACGAGACTATGTCTTCAAATCCTGGGGCTGCCTGGGGATGAAGTGACACGAAGTGACAATGGCTTGGAGGATATCCGGATATAATTACTTGTATAACTTGTATACCCTCCGGTAAACTAACATAGCTATGGAAAATCACTTTATTTAATGGGTAAATCCACTATTTCTATGGCAATTTTCAATAGCCATGTTAGTCAGTACCTGATAGTGATTACAGGCACCATGACTGTTCTTTTTTCTCGGCCAGGTCATTCAACCCCCAGGTGGACCTCCAATAATGAAAGTCCTTAAACACAGTTTCAGTACCCAATCTCTGTGCTATCCTCCGGTAATCAAACATGGCTTGCTGGAAAATCCACCATTTATATAGTTCAATGAATTTCCCAAAATCTCCATAATCCATGATTATCCTATGATTAATTTCCTATATATGAAAATCACCATTTTGAGGGCCAGTACATATTCCCCATCCACTGTTTCCAGTGAAAGGCGATGCAGCCAAAGCCACGAATGAAGTGGCCGGCAGGGGTCACCAGTCGAATGAAACCTGGGATCGTGGGCAGCTAGCGGAATATGGGTATATAAAGTATATATATATATACTGATATGTATAGTATATGTTATAGATATGATATGTTATCAATATTATATTTAATTATTGAATACATAAATATAAAATATAATTCATTTCAATATTACATGTCCTCATTTTCAATGGTTTGGTGTTGGTATTTCCATGTTACATTGTAATCTTGTTGGTGCTTGCAAGCATCCATCCCAAAAACAAATTGAACAATTGGGATCACGGCTCAAGGGATGAACAAAATGTGAAACCACCAATCCTGCGGCTACCGGGCCGCAAACATCCAATGACTGCACCGGCCACTCATTGGAATCTTTAAGCGTTTATCTTTGCAGCTGCATTGGCTGCGGTGTCAAGGACAGGTTCAAATGGACGGTTGCCTTCTTAACTTGGGTGGCCATCCCACTTGCTGGGCCCTTGGTAGGCTTCATAACCATTGCGCTCGATTGCGATCCTTGGTCCTGTAGGTATCACTGGCTAGTGACCAAAGATACCAAACAATTTCAAAGTTAGACAAGTGGGATGTTCACCACAGCGGGGTCCCAAAAGCTGTTCTAAAATGATGCCATCTGGGAATCAAGCATGACAATGGAACATTATCATGTTTAATTCAAAACAACATACATCAAATTACGACATGGGAAATGTTCCATTGCCAGGCAAGAATTTGCCAGAGAGCTCCTACAAAGAAGCCCCCGCCCGGAGAGGTATAGGGTTCCGGCTCCGACACAGCAACATCGCCGCGGGGCTTTTCTGAGAAGAGGATAACCCAAAATGTGCTGTTGATCATCAATTTCTCACCGAATTTTATTGGTTCGATTCTATCCAATCCCATTATGTTCCCACCATATCCCCATATATTCCCATAAATGGTTTATACTCCACTATGACACCATGTTTGTTGGCTGAATCCCCATCTTTGCACCCAAAACATTGGACCAACCGCCAGCTTTTCTGCCACAAAGAAGTAGCCGACTTTGAAAGCTTCTTGCGCTGCATCTTTCACATCGATCATAAGGGTTCCTGGCAGCCACCCATCCGAAACACGTGCTCATCAAACGGCATGTTGATTATATAACCTTCGCTAACCAAACATGGCAACGGGGTTTCCCTGATAGTTGAAGGTTTTAGTTGGACATCATCAATGAGGGACCCTCCATTGCCACATGACAGTACCGGAGGGTCAGAAGGATAGATAAACAACATCGCATCTGGGTGCAAAATGAGATGCAAAGTTGCAATGAGAACTTCATGACAACGTTTCATTTTTCAATTGATGCTGACATATCTGTCGTCTAGCCCCACTCTGACCCTCTGCCAGCGTCCAGACCTGTATGCTTGCTAATGCTTCAGTCCATAGGGGTGCCCAGTTTCAGGTCCCAACAGGCCTTGCACTTTGGTATCCCAATGCCAGATGCTTTGGTTCAGGAATCAGGACAAATCTAAATAGTAACCCGAAACAAGTTCGGCCATTTTGGGATACTGCCCTTACTAAGCATCATTCCAGTGATGTCGCAGTGAGGGGGTTACAATTTACCGACCCAGTAATCAAACATGCTCCATTTATAATACTGGATGTTGAATTGCCATGTTTGAGTACCAAAGGGTATCCAGAAGAATGACAAAAATTGGGTGGAATGGCGCAAACCTTTGCTGCCCAAGAGTCCTGTGGTAAATGACAACTTCACCTGCGTCGAAATTGGAGTCATCCGTGATGACAAGAGCGGGGTAATGAAATCATTCCCTTGGATGAACCAAACAACAAACTGGAACAGTGTGGGTTTGACTTGTGTTGCACAAGGCAACCAAAATTTTCAAGCTAAGAAAGAAGTCCTTGATTACCATACAATAAACAAACGTGGCGACTGAAAAACCCCATCTGCAAATCCTTGCATACATGCCGCTCCCAGAAAAAAAAAACAGCCAGCCACGTTTGGTTTCCCACAAGTAAAATCACTGTTCATCCATCTTAATTACCCTTTCTTGGCCGAGTTTGGGAGGTTTTATTTCCACATTATAGGCTCTAAACTATGGATTACGCTGCTGCTGCTGCTGCTGCTGCTGCTGCTGCTATTGCTTCATATTTCAAAAATGAACCAACGTGACATCCCGTCATTGGGTGGTACTTCTCTAATGAAATCTTCGTGTGTTGACATTTCACCAGTCCCCACGTCAAACAATCGGTGTTTTGTTTGAGCCGCGGTGCATTTGAGCCACTCGGAAGGCAAATCTGCAGATTCACCGGCGGCTCATCTTCCCCTCGCCCAAACATCCGCGCGCGACGCAGATACCGAGGAAGTCCCATGAGAGACGGAACGGGGTTCCAAACAGCCTTGCACTTCGAAGACGGCAGGATGTTGCTACTTGGGGTTGGAGTCGGGATGATTACAGTAGTAGGAATAACCACAGGATTTGAACCCGGGATACAACCCCCCTGTAGCTATAAAGGTATCTACTTTGAACTGTGTTTTCTCCCCACCAATGTCCTGGTTCGTCTACCAAGCCACTCCTAACAATTTGGTTTTGGAAAGCAATGGTTTGGCAATATCCCCCCTGGGTTGGCCGTTGTGTGTTCAGCTATAATCAATCACTACAAGAGGCGTGGCACATGTGGCACCAAAACTCTGACCCAAACAAAGTTCTCTCCGCCATCTGTAAAATTCTGTTTATATGATATATATATATATATATATATATATAAATATAAATAAATAAATGTATACATATATACTGTAATTGTATATATATATATATATATAAATAATAATAACACATACTAAAAATAGTAACAAGAATCATAGCGATAATAATGATAATAATAAAAACAAATAATAGCAATTATTATATATATATATATATATATATATATATATACATATATATATACTGTATATTTTGTGTGCGCGCACATAGTTGCACATATGCATGTCCACTTGTCACACCCCTCGTGGTTTGTTTTAAAAGTAAGGAACCCACCAAGAAAAAAACATTGTTTACTGTTCCCCTTTGACTTCAACATGTGGATGGTGGAGAATGGTGGAACTGTATACACCCATTGATTTCTGGACCAAGCCAGAAAATCGCTGTCTGTGATAGATATTGAAAATTATTATGCTCATGTATACATTAATATATACATATACAATCATATACATCCTCATTCTATCTGCAAGCAGCTTTTTCCTGTCAATTCAACAAATACCCCTCAAACAATCCTATTTTATGGGTTTCTTCAAATAGCAGTTTCCCATCAGAGGCCATTTTCGGAAAGTTTTGCTGAGGCACGTCCAAGGCCCGGGCCTGAAACCAAGGCTTCCAGGCTCCGACCAACATGAAATTGGAGAGTAGGATGACGTCTTTTGATGAACTTCCACTACACATGTAAGTTGTAAATCTGTAAGTATACATGTATATGTATAAATTTGTATATATATATAAACATATGTATATGTATACAAAATGTGAATATTTATGTATATATAATGATCATATAATTGATATATGTACACTTAATATGTAAATACGAGGTGGTGCCCCCCTACTTTTGAGCTGGTTTCTAGATCAGTATAATGAGGTAGAAATATACTTACCATAAATTCTCACTTAACCTAGCTATAAACCAACTTAGCTAACTATGGGGCACCACATTCCCCTGATGACACGCAAATCGCATTTTTTTTTGCAACTTTGCATGTCGCGATTGGTGGCAAGCCTGGTTTCAACTCACCACCCAACGCCAACACAAAACATACAAGTATATATATGTGTGTGTGCATATATCTATATGCATACATTTATACCTGTCATGTTGGATAATCCTCTCAAGCTGGTGGCTGGATTCAACTACTTCAATTTCCAACCACATTTGGGATCACGATATCCCCTAGTGACTCATGTTTTTCCCCGGCAGGTGAGGGTCTCTAGATTGGGCAGCGCATATCGCAAGCTCCAGGCAGCTGGGCACTTCTGGACCTGAACACATTCCAATAGAATGCCAGAATTAATGCCAGATAGAACGCAAGAAAGAATGTCACCATATAAGCTAGAAAGTATGTCAGAATAATTATTGTCAGAATAGATGCCTGAAAAAATGCCTAATAGAATGCCGGAAAAGATGCCAGAAAGAATGCTAGGATAGGTCCCAAATAGCATACCAGTAGTACTGCACAAAGCGGTGGCGGAAGTTTCAAAAATAGGAAACCTATAGGAGAGGTTGGTTGCTGTGAATCACGGATGGCAGAGCGAACCCACTGATGGACCGAAAGGTGCTTGAGGTCTCCTCTCTTTCTCTCTCTTTCTCTGATTATCTACATACCTACCTACCTACCTATCCATCCATCCATCCATCCATCCATCTATATCTTTCTCTATTTTTCTATTTTTCTATTTTTCTATCTATCTATCCATCCATCCATCCACCCATCCATGCCTCCATCCATCCATCCATCTATCTATATCTTTCTCTATTTTTCTATTTTTCTATCTATCTATCTTTCTATCTATCGATCTATCAATCTATCTATCTATCTCTCTCTCTCTCTTTCATCTAATTGCCTATCTATCTATCAACCTATCTATCTTTCTCTCTCTCTCATCTAATTACCTATCTATCTATCAATCTATCCATTTACCTAGCTACCTCTATTAATCTATCCATCCGTCCATCCATTTATTTCTTTATCTTCGTACCCATCTACCTATCTAACTACCCACCCATCTACTTATCCATCCATCCATCCATTCATCCATCCATCCATCCATCTATCTGACCATCTTACCTATCTATTTGTCCCAAAGCCTTTTTCCCGGCAGATCGCAACGTGACCAGTGCGGAGGATTATACACTCAGAAAAGACAAGTGCGAAAGCTTGCAAGACCGGAGTCATCATCGAAGCAAGGGGCCAGGAAAATGGACACACCGCTGTCGGTTTCGCGCCGTCAAAAAAGACTGACACGCAGGCTACAAGACCAAACGACATCGGTACGGCAACGTGACACTGCGCCTTTGTGCTGTCAGAAAAAACACACACGGAAGGCTGCAAAGAAAATGGGGAGACAGGAAACGGCCTGTCAGAAAGCATTCTGTCAAAGTGTTGCGGATCACGCAGGTTGTGCGCGCATCTGCTAGGAAATCTTCCATGGTGTAGACCCGCTGGCCACTCAAGGCGGACAGAAAAGTCACACCGCATGGACAACTGCTGGCACGGAGAAAGTATGGATACCGTCTGAAAGCTAAGACATCAATTAGCTAACCAAGTGTGCACTTTGTTACCTTTATTACTGCGCACTCGTCCATGGCTAGGCAGAATGTCTGGCATGCCGTCACACGATTGCGAAGGAGTCAAAGCAAAGCCATTAGCCAGATAGAATGTGAGAATAGATGCAAGAAAAAATATCAAATAGATTCAGACAGAAGATGATAATAAATGTCAGTTGTCTTCATGACAGGTAGAATGTCAAAATATACATGTCATATGTCTAAATGATATGTCAGAAACTATGTCAGAATAGTGTGTCAGAGTGGGGATCACTCGAAGATACTCGAAGTAAGGTGTTCAAAGGGCTCCATGCTCTCCTCGTCTCCTTCAAACATTTGCTCCGCGTCCTGGTGGCGATGGTGAACCTATAAACCAAGGTCTCTCAGTCAGCGCAGAATAAAACAAGAACTCCATATGCTTCTTGGTAGGTGAAAATATATAGAGAAATTGCAGCTTTCTTATCGCGATACATGTCCCGGCTGTGATTGACTGGAAGTAGGGAGGTGGGGTTGTTAATGTGGCACAGCATCCCCAAAGCCCACCCATAAACACAGCTAAAACCATGATAAAACTTCAATAAACCTCAACTCTTCAAACAACTACCAGTTTACATCAAATATGCATCCTAGACTCAGATCCTCTCAGTAGAAATGTGGTGATATAGACATTATTTAAGGACTTTGGCGGACTATTCTATATAAGTACTTGGAGGGACTGGGTATGCCATCTTTTAATGGAAAGTGTGTATTGATGTATGACATGAACAGCCCAATGCTGCGATGCTGCACCAGTCCTCCAAGAACATCTCGTTCATTTCTCCATCCAGAGGATAGCCTTCCCTTCGGTCCATCGTGGTGAAACAACACGGCACGCCGTGCCAAGAGGGTGCACCCCTGTGAATCTGCAATCGCTATAATATTTCTTCTGTAGATTTGAATCAGGCAGTGAACAAATGGCTAAACATATACTGGGAAAATATTGTAAAGGATTACTCACTTACCTTTCACTCTGAGGTGCCATTTCCAGTATGTAAACATGGCGGCAGAAAGTGCGCCGCCAAATCCTGTATATTTGGCGATATTTCGTGTAGAAACATATCAACTTTCAAACCAAGACTGGTATACAAACCATTGAAAAACCTGAGTCTTGAGCATGGGACATCTATATATCTCCACGAAGCCGCCACATGTCCCGGAAGTGCGTCGGTGGCTGCGGGTGCGCGATGCGTGGAAAATGTGACTTTTCAAGGGCGGTAAGCTCCTGAAAAAAATGCGCGTGGCTATAATGAGCTTGACACAACAACCAGGGGTAAGTACCCTCCGGTACTCAAACGTTGCTAATGGAAATGCCCAATAAATGAATGTAATGGAAAACTATGGAAAACTAATCTATTCACGACATAAATGGCATACACTCCCGCCGCTGGGCGCCCTCCAACGAGGCTGTGAGTATACCCGAAATCGTGGGGGGTTCGTCGATTGAATTCTGATAACCCTATAGTTCATATATGTATTGAATGAATGCAAACATCAGGGCTTCAGGAAGGTTTGATCAGGTTTATATATCGCATGGATTTCAACCAATGTTTACTTCGCTTTCGACCCATGCGCTGCCATGTCACGCGGGGTGCCGTGGATGTTGCACATCCACATCAATATCTCCAGGCCCCGGCGTGTCTGGGACATCCTGAGGCAGCAATAATCAATTTGGGTTAAGCAATACTAAATCATCCCTAATTTTACCATAAATGGGTGCTTCAAATGGGTATTTTTTTACTGCTTTGATAACATTATTGTTTGAAATTAGGGGTATTGAAACTTAGTTTTCTGCAATATAGATCGATAGATAGATAAATAGATAGATAAATTTTACTGTCAGTTCCGACCGGAATCACAACTGCACACCATGTTTGTTCAATCCGCCACCTGGTTTGACCTAAAATACCGTGGTAAAAATATTGAGAAACCTCCATACCACACTGAGAATTCTTGTAAACCATTTTGGGGTGTTTTATTTTGTGTGTTCATTATCGGTATTGCATGCACTTTCCTTCCTTATTGTCTTTATCATCCTTAATGTGGCATGTCCATCTCTTTTGTACATCATTACCTTTATCAGTATCTCTATTGTTACTACTATTATCAACTGATAACCCCAATTGATAGGGAATATAGATACGTAGAGATACCCCTGCTCCTTAGCCCCCTACTGACCGCTGGATAGGTTATTGTCCTTATTATTGCTGCTACAATTATCACAATGATTGAGTTCACCTGGAGATTGCCCGGTTGGAGACCAAAGTTTGTGGCTTATTCATGGAAAAATGGACGCACCAAAGATCATCATTCAAAACAGCCTTTGAGCATTGCCATCAGGCCACATGATCAGAAGGGCTATCAGTTCGTCCCCAAATTTGATCACTTTTCATGCAACAAGTGTGATTTTCCAGTAGGATCTTGGGGATACCTGGGATACCATGGTATACCCATTGCTGGACCCACATCATCGCCCCGAAGCTTGTTCCAAGGATCAAAATTAAAGGCTTTGTGGCAGCGCCCGAATGACCGCGGTCGCTGCTTCACCGAAGTCTCGCAAATGCTGCGAGACGGGCATCAATGTTAATTGGGTACTTGCAGCTATCTTGGTCAAACAAATAGATAGCTTGATAAGGATTTGTTTTTCCATATCTTGATTTTGAGGGCTTACAATGGACTTTGTGGGCCCAAGTGGCTCCCCCGTGCCTGGCAAGTCATGAATCTATCAACACATTGCCGCAACGTCAGACTGTGGTGATGTCGCCCCAGCATGTTACAAAAGTTTGGGTAGGCCGGCGCGTGCTTGCTATACAAATCCGGTGATGCGCCCATAGGTTTCGGCCAGTAGTCATGAGGCAAGTGGTTCCAATCCTCAGAACATGGCAGCCCTGTTGAAATGATTGGATGTAGCAGCACGCAGGATTGCCTGAAAATGGAGCATACCGGCATACCGTATAACTGTACCTCCAAAATCGCCATTGAATAGAGGAACTCATGATAATGAATTATCAATCCCAGGTTGTTTGATTGATTAATTCTGTAATGGATCTCGAGGTATCCTATTTTCAGACCAACCCTTGCAGCAACAAGTTGCTGGTTTTGCCGAGAACCTGGACTGGCTGTTGGGCATAATCGCTTAGGATTCGGTACAATGATCATTGTCTTCATCATCACCATAATAACAGTCAAAACAATCATAACAATAACAATAATCATCACCACCACCACCACCATCATCATCATCATCATCATCCCTATTTGCCAGCGTCACTTCCTCACATATCTTTATTGAATATATTGTCGGGGCTTCCTGGGAATACCATGCAACCAGGTTAGACTTGGCTGGTTTCCCACTTTTTAACGCAGCCCCCCAATGTTGGAAGGTTCGGGTGGATCTTGATATGTCGCGGGGTAGCGGATGTTTAGACACCCCTGCGGGTTCTACGTATAGACTCTCTCTCTCTCTCTATATATATATATGGTGCACCATTGCTTTATCGGACACGAGAGTTCCAGTCTACAAACCCGGCAACATGCTGCTTCTCGGAAGATCCCTAAGTCAGGTCTCTGACAGAGAAGCAAAACCACAATCGGTAAGGACAACAGCGTTATTAACCCCGACAAAGATAAGACAAGTAACATATTATTTTACCACTAGTTTTCGAGGATATTGCTTTTCTATCTGTTTGGACCTTCATCATATAATCATAAACTACACAAATCCCAGATGCATCGGTGAAAAGACAGTCTCCAAATCATTGGGTTGGTCTCAACAGAACTCCTGCAAGAACCCCATCATCTCAGTATGGAGATACATCGACCATAAATCCATCCGTTAGTCGAAATCAAAAACCAGTTACCTATCAGACATCAACTGTTAATCCCTATTTTCCTTGGTTAAGTCTCACTTTTGGCAAGGTAAATGATGATAAATCACCATTGACCTATGGGGCCCTTCAACACCAAGGGGCCCGGTCGCCAGTTCCGAAGCCCCAGGATGGTTTCACCTGGTCCATGGGTATAACATGGGACCATAAAGCCCCCAAAAAAGTTGGGATATAGCCCCTATAACTATGGTTTTCCACTGTAAAAAATCTTATAACTATGAATGGTTCTCCCACTGAGTAAATTGATATAAATAGGTTATACGGTTATACCGTCTAGTTACTTAGTTATACCGCTGTTATATACTTATATATGGAATTATAATATGGGTTATATATGGTTGTATCTGGGACTATAATTCACTTACTAAATAAGGTGCACATTCAAATAGCCACAGAAAATGGGTGGTCCATTTGATGATTTTTTTCCATCCTATCTTCATGCGGTTGTGGTTGTGAATGATCGGCATTCTTTCCATTGATGTTTAACATGTGCCACATCCAACTGTCATTGCGGAAAAATGGAAACACCTGCAATAAACACATATATATATATAATTAAATATAATTAAAACCAAAATAGCAATAATCATCATAATAACAACTAATTAAATAAATATATATATATATATATATGTATATATATATAGTTTTTGTTGTCCATCTTCAGCCCCGGAAGACCTGGCCTGGCCCTTGGGGCTAGGGCTATAGCGCCCCGGTCCTGGAGATGAGTCCTGGAGGATCAACATGAGCACGTATGACATGCACCATGTATGCAATGGACATATGTAGACTTTCGAGTGGCTATGTTTTAAGGAGGCCACAAGTGTTTGGGCCTACCTTTTGAAAATCGGCTGGGTGGTACATGAAAAAACGCTTTGAAAAGTGTCTCAACTACTTCTTGTGG
>Ga0126342_10014245_pt1 | contig 14055 bp, 12 predicted proteins | sample Cyp1metagenome_FD_92528 | JGI IMG/M metagenome (GOLD analysis project Ga0126342, IMG submission 92528) | Coral microbial communities from Lord Howe Island, Old Settlement Bay, Australia - Cyphastrea 1 metagenome | ecosystem: Host-associated > Invertebrates > Cnidaria > Coral ...
TCAGTGCATGGCATGCGGACAGCGTTCTTATTTTCCTCGCGCAGGACTTGAGCCAGTACGGCGTTCCAATGCACAATCACATATGTACATGATAAGTGTCCTAGCGTTTAGTTCCCTTTGACAGGTAAATTGTCATATTACTGATTGGTATATCTTCAATAATTAATTATATGATACTTGAATCCCTGTCATATAGTTACCCCTATAGATAATAGTAATTGCTAATATAGCAACTACTTAATTGCTATCATTAAGCATCAGCAACCATCATTAACCATCACTAAGCATTAATGGTTACTAACCATAGTTATTACCAATATAGATAGTCATCAATCTGGGTAAATTATAATAATTCACCAACCTGAATTAAGGCCACCAACTTCTTGCGGTCCCTGAAATTAAGGCCATTTGGGGATGATTCCCCTTACTAGCTATGATTTCCAGTGAGGTCGCAGTGAGGTCGTTATAATTTACCCAGATCAATTACTAATTGTTAGATCCATATATTTTGAGTGTCCGCGCACTGGCCCATGCTCCACAAAAGTTGGGACCTGATGGGAAAATCCATGGGACGTCTCCATGGGATGGAGGCTTAGAAGCTGGGAAGATCATAGGAAAATCATGGGAACATCTAGGGAAAATCATCCATACCCTCTGATTATGTCAAAATAGCTATTGAAAATGGCCCAGTCGAAATAGTGGATTTACCCATTGAAAATAGTGATTTTCCATAGTTATGTTAGTTTACCAGAGGGTAAATATGGATGATTTTCCCTGGCCAGGTCTAATCCATGCTCGAAGTGCAATCGATGTTTTCCATTCAAAAAGGAGAATCCCCACTGCCTACATAGTTGGATTCCAGAGGGGAAGCCTATTTCCTGCTGCCCAAATAGGGTTGACATCAAGTTGACATCCCGCTTTTAGAAATCAATCTCCCAATTTTGTTTGTGATAGCCTGTTCCCATATCGTCTATGTATGGCTTAGCTATGGGGGTGAATTATTGAGAGTATCGCCTAATTCCAGGACGGTCACCTCAGTTCCGGGGCGGATATGTGGCGTAGCTCAGATTGAAGTGGTGTTTATCTACTGCTTATCTGGGTCATTGTTTTGCCGGGGCTTCCAACGGTTTGCCCCCACATCAGGGTGATACAGTGGTGAATTGACTTGAATTAACCACTAACTGAGTATATCCATGTGTATATCCCGGTTTTTTGCAGAGAAGAAAACATGCTTGGCATATTAGTTCAATTTGTTCTTGATCGAAATCGTATTCTTTAGTAGGGAAATCATGTTTTCTCATGATTGAATTCACAAACCCATTTTCTTTTACATCTGTTCCTGGTACTGTAAATCCACATATTGTTCCAATAATTGTGACATCTTATGTTTTCACCAGGTAAAATCCATGTCTTTCACATCTTCTTCATATATTGTTTTGCTCTTTCAACAGCCTCAACACCGCCTTTTTCGCCACGCCGAACACGGCGTTGCCAGCGAGGGGCGGTTGGAGGCCGCTTGGTCGAAGGCGGTCATGCCAGGCACGAAGGTCCAACCGAAGACTAGGACGAAGGTCCACAGCATCCTGGATCGATGAAGCATTTTTCGATGGGGGTTATAACCAATTAATGGGAATAACTATGGTATAGAATATAATGGGAATATGAATGGGCTATGTATGCATATTTTTACACACACACATATATATATACATAGAATTATATAACCAATGTATTATGTTTCTATGTCAAGCCCGGATTTATGCCTTCCAGTATCCTCAAACGTGCAGCAACAGCGATCTAAAGCTCTATTTAGATCATTTTAGATCCATTTGGTAAGGGGATTTTCCAGCTAGCCATGTTTGATCACTGCAGGGTAAAAAATATTGGGCCCCTTAGGTGGACCATTGAAGTAGCAAATCATCACTGGGCATGGGGGGTCACCCGCGAAGGAATTGATCAACCGGGGTTTTATCAATCCTTTATCAATCCAGGGTTGACATTGATCATGGGCCCCATGGGCATGGAGGTCCTTTTTCCGCTGGCTGGTTGATTAATAGACGAGTCCCCCATTCAACAATGAATAGGTAAATGAGACCAAATGGTATACCAAACTGGCACATCTGAGAAATGCTTGACTATGGTTTAACATGGTTATACCTACCATAAACAATCCATAAACCATGCCATCACATTTATGGCATACTGGCACATTTATGGATTGTTTATGGTAGCTATAACTATGGTTTTTCTCGGAAAACTAGGTGATTCCAGCGAGGTCGCGTTGTGGGCGCCCAACCTGGTACCCTCCTGTGTTTAGATGTGGGTTTTCTAACGGCAGCAGTCTGGTGATTTTTTTACAGCAAAACTACACAAAAATTCATGGAGATTCATGTTCCCATAATATGGGATATATGAAAACTACATTTGGAAATGATACAATGGGAAATAATATAGGAAATAATATGGGAAATAATATGGGAAATAAACTACATTCATGGGATATAATATGGGAAATTATAATAATGTGGTAAGCCCAATAATAAACTTACCATGACTGGGTATGGTGTATACAAGCCATCTATGGTGGTTTTGGTGACAGTTTATCATTGGGCTTACCACATTAAATGGATATACATGGGGATCAGCAGCAAAAGTTTTGAAGCATCAACAGTGCAGATGTTTTTCGCAACAACTGGACAATGGTTCACTATGGTCAAGCTCCAACCACTGCAAACACACAGTCTCGCATTATCATGAAACTGCACCGGTAAATGGTGATTTTTCACCAAAACAATATATTTCCAGCAAAGTTGTTCACCAGATTGAAATGATATTTGGCAATTTAGGATGCTCCCCAGATTTCACAAATTAAAAACTCCCAAATAATTACACTATTCCCAGCAAGCCAACAAGTATGTGTACATCTGGGATACCATCACCTTATAATTAAATCGCCATGATCCATGAAGAATTTTCCAAATTGCAATCGCCGATGCTGCCCGGCTTTGTTCGAACAAATGCCAAGGTTACCAAATTTTAATGGGTGAATGGTTCATGTTTTTCCAATAACATTGAGATAATGACATCTTGCGGTTTAATGGGTGGATTCTTCATGTTTTGATGGGGTTTTCCCATTAACAGCGCGAAATATCTTGGGGTTTAATCCACCATTGGCACCAACCTCAGACATCAGGTGACCCATCACATGAATCTGGGATGCCCCCACAAAACCAGCCACAAGACCGTGGCAATGCCAGAGGCGTTGAACCAAAATGATGCCTGGCCCATGGAGAACATGGCTGGGAAATTACATGGAGGTTTAAAAGAAGGGAAGGTCATCTATAAATTCAGGAGTTTCCATTGCCATGTCTGATTTCCGCAGGGTAAAAAGTAAAAAACAAACGACAATGCCCTTGGATTTCATATGATTTCATGGTTGCTTAAAGCGGAGTTCCTTCCAATCTTGGCACAGACCAAACCTTTTTCAGATGCAAATCGGATTTCCATAGATTTCCCCAAAAAAATGGACCCAGACGTCCAAAAAAAGCTGTGAAATAAACCATGGGGCCATGGCCTCACGTCGGTGACCAATGGCCCAATGGCTGTCAAAACCCTAGGATCTTGGTAAATCGATTCCCTAATACTGTGGATGGGCCAGCGGAATCCCAATCACCCGTTGATCAGTGGTAAACATCCCATAGGCTGGGGTTTCAACGGATTTCAACCATCTCAAATCAGGATTTCAAAAAACCATCCACAGAATCTTCCAGGATTCTCCGCAGAAATTATGCGGTCCCCGCACCTTCACTTCATCCTCTAGGAGGAGCGCCTGCAAAGTCGGGATTTAGAGCTGGCTATAGCTAGTGAATAAAGCTAAAATGTTTAAAGGCTAAGCCAGATATAACCTAGTCATCTATGAAGCAACAGGGGGTCCACACATGTCAATACTACAGAATGAGGTGAACAGATTTGTTTAAAAAAAACAAGAGCACATAGGAATAGAATAATAAAGAGCAATTAGATATAATTAAATTAAAATTAAGTAAGCATATCCAATACTAATAAATTCAGGAAATAGGAGAACAGGAAGATGGACACAAGCACTAGATTGAAACATCCAGTCCAGGTAGGCTGCTGCAAAAACTGAAGTTTCGGTCAGATTCAAGCGAGTTTGATGTAGAATCGTAGCAAAATGCTCAACTTTTGCTCAACATGAAGCTACAAGAGCCGCGTTTCGCTGGGAAGTGAGCTGTCAGGACATGTTTGATGGCCTACTGATTACACCCCCATCGGTGGTACTAAGCAAGAAGTGCTTGGAACTTTCCCCATTCTTCCGACCGATTACCATGCAACCTAGCAGCGAGGTCCATGGCTAATCTCAAATACCTGCATAGGAATAAGTTAGTTCAGCTCTCATCATCTACTTGACCCATTTCATCAATGGCCATCTGAGGAACCTAAATTGGTGGTGCCTACCATACATAAGGCCCAAGTAAGAGCTAAATTTCAGGAGATATACCTTCAAAATTTTGCTATCTATCGTGTGCAGTAACTCCATTTTAGGCTCCTGCAATTCGTCCAGGTCTACCCGGGCTATGAAAGATATGGCAACGTGCACCTCCTGAATCAGAACGGAGTTGCACACGAAGAGCTCTCTCATGCCACTGACGTGACCCACCTGAAGCGCCCAGGGGATCCTGGATCATCCTGGATCTGGGGGCCACACACCGTCACCAAACACCAAACACCAAACTTCACCTCTGGCAGCTCCGGAAAAATCACCACTCCCCAACATGACAAAATTGTGGATACCCTGCACACCCCTCGATTTTTAGCCTGTCTATGGCAAAGACTGAACCATTCACCTACAGACCTTTCGGCTTTGCCCAAAAACGAGGAGCGGACCTCTCCACGCTGCGCCTCCTTTGAGCGGCGTGCGTCGTGGGAATCCGAATTTTGTCCCCATTTTTAGGCCCCACAAACCAAAGTATCTACCACTAAAATCAATCGAACGAAGGCCCTCCCATTAAGAATTGACTATATAATTCACCCACAACTAGTGGGAACCAAAGCTGGGTCCTGCTAAAAGCCAATTTCACGGTTTTTTTTCGCGTGGCGATTACTGCCCACGACAAGGCAACTCTACTAATGGTTGCTGAATCCCTCATCTACGCTTGGTAAATCCGTATTCATCTGGGCATATTACTCTCCTCACTTGCCCGCCAGAAATCAAACGTGGCTTGGATGATTTTCCCAGACATAAACCCCATTTACATCCATTTATGTTATATTTTCAAGCTAGCCATGTTTGATGACACCAAAGGGTACCATTGGATTACCATTGTTCCACTGGTGTTGCTGGTGAAATCAAATCCGCATTTAAGAGAATTATTCCATCTTAATTGAAAATATGTCATTCCAATTGTTTGTTGGTAGATAGCCCCCAAAGTGCTCCCAAATGGATGCATCAACCGCAAAACGGATGTATTTACAATCATGTGCTGCCATGGCCAATTTTGGATACACTGCGACGAAACAAACACAATCACTCTATAGCTGGTGAATCTGTACTGTACAGTTGATTCTCTCAAATTACACTCTGCATCCCTCTGTTTGTTTAACACAAGCTATTTAAAACTGGACATTTCTAGATGATCATCATCAACATCATGATTTTTTTAAATAAATGATGAGCATCATAAACATGATTATTTATTATTATATACTTACCCATTTACCGATCATTTACCTATATAAAATATGATGGGGGACTCCCATTTCCCATCCCATACAACTTCCATAAGAAGCCCCGCTGGGGGACCATGCCTTGATGCGTTTCTGCAAGCGCTCCGTCTTGGCCTAACCGGCGGATCGCTGGCCGGGTGAAACCCAAGAATAGAAGGGGCAGATTTCCATGAAATATACGTCAATATAAAGGGATATATAGGGATATAGGGAGATATATATATATATATATATATATAGCTGTCTATCTATCTATCTATCTATCTGCCTACCTATCTATCTATATATCATATATCTATGTATATATATATATATATATATATATATCTTTATGCTGTCTATGTATAACCCGCTACATCCCACTACAAACAATATCATATTTGGGTGTGTCTGAAGACAGGGAATTAACACCACAAATGTGCAGTTTAAGATGGAACATGGTGATAAATCACTGGATTTTAGAGTGCGGTACCCTATTTCGAGGCAAAACATGTTTTTCAGCTCACCACATTGTCGGCTAAACTTTAAACTATCAAGTGACTATGCGCCCCGGCTGCTCACACAGAAACAGCTGGTTGTTGTGGATGTTAAACCTAAACATGTTGTTTCATAGTTGGTCCATCACCCCATGTGTTGCCAATGCCGGGAAACATCTAAAATCTAAAACAATGAAAGTGGATGAACTTGGCCTATAAATGAAACTTAAGATCTGGATGACCAATGGGATATTCATTGAGCCACCATTCAATACAATGGGGAAATGCGGGCAACATCACAGGCATCAACTGCTGCCACGTCGACCGCGTTGCCGCTTTTGTCGACATTTGCACGGTGCGATGTTAGGCGTGATGGCAAGTCAAAACATGCCCAGGTGCTGGCAAATCCTGGAGTTTCTGTGCTGAAAGTTTCTCACTACAACATATCACTACTGGTTATCACGGGAACCCAAGGGCCCGCCATAGCCCACCCAAAAAGGTCCCACCCAAACAAAAATAACGGTTCCTTTGGCGCTTCCCGACCACCGACAAAATGAATGAATGCCGAGAAAAGATCCGGAGTTGGTTGAATTCGAATGCGAAGTTGCAACCAATTCGAAAGGATTCACCAACCAAAAGGGCAACTTCGATTTCAATGGATTTCAAATTTCAACCAATAGCAGATCTAGCAGATCTAGCAGATTCAGGACACAACCCGCAGTGGTGGAATCACAAAATTTTGCTGTTTCAGCCCATCCAAAAAACATAGATCCTGTGGGGCCGCATCAACTGACGTGTTTTGCGGCCGCAGTTTTCCACACCAATTTTCGGGGAGACCAACTCACTGGAAACAACGAAACGAGACGACGAAAAAGGCAGGGGCTCATTAAAAACAAGAACCTTAGATGGTACAAGAAGGCTCTACACAGGAAAATTGGTGTATACGAACCTCAAGAACGTAGAAAAGTAGAATTCCTTTTGTGGAAAGATGTGCACAGCCCTTAAGGTGCACGCGTCACATGAGTAGAGGCGGCCTTGAATAGTGGCTGTGCTCCCTTGTGGGTGGGTAGAGAAAACCTAAACGTACCTATAAAATATTGGCAAAGTTCACCTACTGTACAACAATTACAACTGGCAAGGAATCAGTGGATACATCTACAGTTAGTTGGTAGCCTATCCGTCTTCTACCTGCTGGTTGATATCAGATTCATCATGATTCATCCATATATGGGCCCCTAAGTGATCCAATACAGTACACGCACATATATATATATATGTGTGTGTGTGTAATTATATATATTCCAATACCACCAATTAACCTGGGGTTCTGGTAGTATTTCATGGGAATTGGATTTGGTGACTTCCATACAAAGTGCTTGAAACAATGGAGGATGCCGTGTGTTTTTGTTTCCACTCCAAGCTCCACTAATCGATTTGCCACAGTCAGCGAATGCCGCGGGTTTCATCACACTGGACTGTACCTCAAAAATCTGGCCAAAGGTAACTGCTTGGTGGTTGAGCAACCTCCGCAACCGAAAATGTTCAGAAAACATTACAGAAAAACATTAATATGTCACCAGCCGTCATCCCGTTCCTGCGAGAGAAAATGCCAAGCATAAAAACGTCTGAAGACATCTGAAAGCAGCAAGTTATTCTTCGGTTGATTCATCTAGGTCCCTACGTGTGGCAAAATTTGAGCATATATTCACAATGATTCGCACATATTACACATATTTCATGCCAAGTTTGTGGCTGACATCTACCCCCTTTTTTCTCTTTCGGTCATGACAGTCCAAGAATTGGCACACTAATCCCATCCCATCCCCCAATCATTTCTGAAATACCACCTTTTCAAAGGACGCCAAGTCATTAACAGATCCAATATGAACCAATAATTACTAGGGTTTGCTTGGGGCTATTTGAGGGGGAAGTACCAATCAAGACCCACCAGAAGAAGCTTCAAGTACACCTACTCCGGACATGTACAAGACCCGTTCCTTGGGATAACTTGTCTACACTCTACGATTGGGTTAGATTCCTTGTAGAATTTTAACAACCTGAAGCGAAATCATTTCATCGATGGTTCCCTTACCACGGCCAATCCTAGATACATCTCCCTGCACACTTTTGTTGGTCCATAATCTGGCAATCAAACATGGCTGGCTGCGAAATCCACTACCCTCTGGTAATTTAACGTAGCTATTGAAAATGGCCATTAATAGTGGATTTTCCCATTAAAAATGGTGATTTTCCATAGCTATGTTAGTTTACCAGAGGGTATACATGGAGGTTTCAATGGTAAAATCATGGAACTAAAATTGGTGCGTTTTTTTTCTCCAAGGTATCCAGATTTGAATCCCAATAAATCCCACTCTAGAAAAGGATCCCATGAAATCCAAGATTTCCCCAGACAGTCACCGTGAGTTTTCCAGAAGTTGGTGAAATATCCCATCTGCAACCTTTGGCCAGACGCGTTTGGTCCCCCTTCGGGGCCGGCATTTTTTTTTTCCGGGTCGTATCTGAAAACGAAGGCCGGGCAGATGGCATATGATGACAGCTGTGAAGATATGGAAATCATCATGATCTGGTCCAAAATCACCATGCTTCATTCATCAACTCCCCGGTTTCATGGCTAAATCATGGTAAAAATCCCCACTTCGATGGGTCAAATCTTTCCAAGATTGATGGCCAAGATCAGCTCATGACTGAATAATCTGGAACCCTGGGTCTAAAACCCGGAGGGGATGCCGGATTCGTATATACATAAATTGAAATCACAATCAAGAGCACCTGACCACTCAAGTAACTCATCAATTTTGGGAAAGAATGATGAACAACCTATTAGGGGATACTGAAAGCTTTGTTCAATCGGAAGTTGAAGCTCCAGCAGTTGAAGCACCAAGAGTTCAAAGAAAACATCGCTTTACTTTATGTAAATTCCATCGCTACCCTAAGAATTCTGTGGTCACGGGCTATTGCTATTGACCCCTTCCCCAACTCTTCGTGGGGCTCCCAAGATCTCCAACGACCCGGCGTCCGCGACGACGCATCAAACAGCTCTGTGTCTGATGCATCGAAGATCCCTCGAGGTTGGAACACATCCAACATCATGGTGGGTGCGGAACATGCCCGATTTGTTTCTGTTCATGGTGTCGGTTTGAAGAGATACCGTAGTTTGCAGAAAATTTGATGTGCTTTGCCATACTTCACCACCTACAAGTAGATTCCAAATCTTGGCGTTCAATTGATTTTTCCATATTTTTCCCACCAAGCAATTCCTCAATGGATTGGTTTAAGGATGTGTAAGGCAAAATTTACAGGAAAGACCCATATCTAATGGGAAAAAAAATCTGGTTTCCTGTAGGTTTTCCCTGAAACTACTCCATTGAATTCCAGGAAATGTCCCCCCTATTTCCACTCGGCCCCTTCTGCTCCTTGCTCCAAGGAATGCTGCAGGGCGCACGGTCAAAACCGGCCCAGCCACTGTACATGGTGACGATGTGTGTTTTCTTCAGTCGAAAATTTAAGCCACGAACCCATCCGTGAACCTGTGGTGACTCCCTTGCAACCACGCAATTTCAAAATCCAGCAAAATCGAGATGTGGATTTAGATGTTCATAAGATATCTATAGATATCTACAGCTTCAGAATTGAGTTAGTTGGGCAATTTATAGCCATTGTGATAGCAATCAGTTCCTACATCTGCTGGATAATCTCTCAACTTGATTTGAAAAATGATCAAGGTAAGTAATGTGACAAAACCAAGAATAAAATGTAACAGTAACCAGATCCATAAGAAACCAATCTGTAGGATATTTTTTAGGTCATTCTACATCATCCGAAAAAACTTTCAATCAGGAGCATACCGGTATACCCAATAAACCGAAATTGGGGATTGTTGAATGACCATATGATATGTGGTAAATCTAACAATCTAGCATACGGTATACCTATGATTGGTGATTGTTAGATTTACATGGATTTACCACATTACTATCATTACTTCTACTGGGACCCTGGATGACCCTGGCAGCAAAAGAAACATCGCAGCCCGCGCCACCTGGGTTCACTTCACAAAAATGGGTTCCGACGACACGCGAGAGGCACTTTTTGGTGGAACCGCTGTGCCCCCTGCGCGGAAGCTGGAAAATCAATGGGGTTATTCAAATGCTTTTCGTGTCGACGTGATGGGAATTCCGCTGAAAAACTCGGTGGCCATGTGATCTGGGTAAATTATAATATTTCACTAACCTGAATTAAGGCCATTTTGGGATGATTTCCCTTAATAATTAACCATGATTCCAGTGAGGTCGCAGTGAGGTCGTTATAATTTACCCAGATGTGATGTACCTGTTTTATGAGGCCTTAGAAGACGGTTTCATCTATTAAAAATGGCCTGGTTAAATGGATGGAAATTTGCCCCGTTTCCAATCAGCCCGCATGACGATCCCCTCCGGGGCTTGGCTGAATCATGTTCAACCGGTTTACCCCTGCCAAAGCAGTAACTTTCTTCGAAGTGGAACCCCCCCAAAAAGAAACTTACACTGTGGTGCCCCATAGTTCGCTAATGTGGATTGCAACTAGGCCAACTAGGGTATATAGTAGATAGGATATAATGGATATATATATATATATACCAAAAACAAATAGTGAATTGAGGTTGTAAACCAACTTCTACCTGCGGGGCACCACATTGCAGGGATCATTGATCAAGGTCTCAAAGCGTTTGAGGCTCAGTTGGAGGCTGAAAGGCCATGAAAAAACTTGAGGCGCTTTCTGTGGCAGCACGATGCTGTGGGCACTCCCATCCGACACGATCATCGCTATTCTCAGCTTCAAATCTTTGAGCTTTGTCCGGGCACTTTTCCAACAGCCAGCCACGAAATGGCAGAGATCCAACGGAATGAGTGGACCCATGGTTAGTAGAGGCAATGGGAAAATCCCCTGTTAGTAGAGGTTTAAACGGGAACATCATCTATGACTGGGAGATGTTCCATTGCCATGTTTGATTACCAGAGTAGTTGGATTGGAACCCCTTACAACATCTGAAAGCTGCAGTACAATCCCCCACGATCATACCAAGGGGCTCCACTTGATGGCAAATCAATGGCCAAACGCGGCCTATTCGCTTTGGCTTTGCCTCATCTGTAGAGGTCATACCAAACGATCCGTATGCAAGCGCTTGTGTCTGTAGGGGGGTATTCAGCTGTGAATATGACAATTTGAAGGAGGTACCAAGAGATGTATTCCGACTATATATATATATGGGATCAAGATGATTAAACTCTTTTCATAGCAAACGGTACTACCCAGCCAACGTAAATCATTAGCAAATATTAGCAGTAAAACCATTCTCTATATCATATAAGCCATGAAAACCCTACCGCTCACCAGTAAGTAGTTTTACCACCGAAAAAACGACGTTTGCAGGTTGAATCGCTATTTCTGTGGCTTACACCCTGGCATTCACGGACCTTTCGACCTATTTCGACCTGGCCTGCCCACGCACAAAGCCCACCTCTGCACACAAGCCGCTGCACAGCAATGTCAATGGAGGACTCAAATATGTGATTGCTTCAGGAATAAAAGATGTGATAGTTGGAAACTTGGACAAACCAAATCTTGGCATTGATTGATTACTATATATATATGTATACATACATATGCTGGTGTATATCGCATGGATGTATACTGTAACCATCCTGAAACCCTGGGGTTGCTATGCGCTCTGCACATAAAAAACCTTACCGACGCATCCAGTCCTGGAATAGTCGGCCTTTATCTCTTGGAAGTTGCAAACATCGGGTGACCTAAAATTTCTATAAATTTCTCACATCCCTGTGCAGCCGATGGAAAAACATGGCATTATCACACCGCACGGTGGATTCCGATGCAGCTCTGGCTCTGTCCCATTTGAGTTTGGTAGTAAATCATCACTGGGGCGAAACCCCAGTCCTTAACTGTTAGGTTTACATTCATCCAGGGTTGTACCTGAGATATCCTGAGACTCTGAGATATCTTTAGCTAGATAACTTATCAAACCGAGGTTGAGATAACCTCTAGACTCTAGCTACGAAGTGGGGGTGAAGAACCAAGCAGATCTACTTCAGTCAGGAGTGAGTAATTCAACTTGTTCTGTTTCAGTTTGAGTTCCAAATATGTTCCAAACATATCCAAACCAGGTCGGAAATCGCCAGTTCTGCAGTTAAGATGTAGAAGAGCTTGGGACTCCGCCGTGTGCAGTGACAAGAACCACGGTGTTCGTGTCTAACCTTTCCCGCCCACGCTAAGCCGCTATATCAGGCGCAACCTTGTGCGCCAATCTCGGCATTGTTTCCCAAACCCTCCAGGTATCACAAGCATTTGCAGTGATTCAAGACTTTGGGATTTCCAAAAGATTCTGGGCACAAAAAGCATCCTTCTCAGACCAAAGATTTTTGGTCTCCGCATCGGCCTGTCCAGAAGACCTTTTTGGGAGTTGTCATCACAGATCATGACAGAATTCAGGGCAGCTAAGCACCTTTGCCCTCAAAGAATTACATCTACAAAGTCCAAAGTCCGAAAGTATTGACTTTGGTGATTAAAAACTGTTTGAAATGCCAGTTGTCCCGGCACTGCGGATATCATTGCCCTGATTGGCTGTTTTTAGCATTCTGCGCCCGTCTCTTTACACTTGACAGCGCCGCCAGCGCTAACCGTGCAAGTTCTTAAAACTTGCAGGCCTGACAGCGGCTGAATCTATGGTTAGGCATTGGGTTGATGTGTCCTGCTGTCTGTAAGAAACAGGACAACCTTCAGTAGTCTTCAGTGGGACTAAAACAAAGCCCATGGGGATATCAGAAAGATTCAGAAATGGAAACATGTCGAGCAGTTTGTCCAAAAATATCCAAAAATGGATGCCCAAGAATTGCAAGTCCACACAATGAGACACTGAGAGATGCTTTTTACATATTTTTACCATGGCATTCTGCGGTGCCAAATCGTCAGACAAAGCTGCAAAGGTGAAAATGTAGTTTCATTTCTTCATTCAACTTGCCACGAAATTACCCGTTGGAAGCTAATGTTCACCAGAATCCTTACCACAAATTGTGCTCTGGTCATGCTGTCTACTGCGGGCATCCTTCCGTTTTTTTTGGATTCTTCCTCAACTTCAATTATTGGCAGTCTCAGGCCGCAATAATTTATACAACTTACATCAAATTACGATGGTTACACCAATTTTTTGTATAGTCGTGTTGCTTCAATCCCATATCATATGTTTGATTTGTATTACCCTCCAGTAAATTAACAGTTCGACCCTGGCAGTTGTCGGGGTTGGAAGATTAGTTTCCACTAAAAATGGGTGATTTTCAGGGTCCAACTGTTAATTTACCAGAGGGTATTACTTTCCTCAGCCCCCAAGTTGTTTTGCAAAGCCCCAATCCATCCACCCCGCTGAACTCACTCCGAGAAGTCCAGGAATTTATCACCCACCTCCCACCTTCACTCAATGGCTGGCACCGGCCGCATTTGAGCCAGGTGGGTGGCCAGCCTCGGATGCCACTGGCAGGTCAAGTCATTGAGCAGGCCCATCTCGGCCCGATATTCATCGAAATATATTTATGCATGTATTTATCTATTACTATGTATGCACGTATTTGCCGACATGGGTGCATAAACATACGTATATCTATATGCACATATGTACACACATATATGTGTACACACACACATATATATATATCTGGGCAAATTATAATAATTCACTAATCTGAATTAAGGCCATTTGGGGATGATTCCCCTTACTAACCATGATTTCCAGTGAGGTCGTAGTGAGGTCGTTATAATTTACCCA
>Ga0126342_10014246_pt1 | contig 14052 bp, 10 predicted proteins | sample Cyp1metagenome_FD_92528 | JGI IMG/M metagenome (GOLD analysis project Ga0126342, IMG submission 92528) | Coral microbial communities from Lord Howe Island, Old Settlement Bay, Australia - Cyphastrea 1 metagenome | ecosystem: Host-associated > Invertebrates > Cnidaria > Coral ...
AGAAATAGTTGATTTACCTATTAATAGCAGGGTGGATCTTTCCAGTTCGCTTTTTAAGTAACGTTTACCAGAGGGTAAATAATCATCCATTTTTATGATCTGGAGGGTATAACATAGTTTTTCACCCAGTTTCATATGGGTTTGTTTGAACATTGGATACTGCAAAATCCATTTGTTAATCATCCTTATCCCACACTAGATTGAATCACAGCTATTTCATACCAATTTCAAACATGTCTTGCTGGTTCAATGACTTTCCCAGCTATAAACCTGCATTGATTTTTCTGGGATATTTTCCCATATGATTTCCCCTATTTTCCCAAGAATTTACCATATTTACCCATAGTTTCCGATATTTTTCCCGTAGGTTTCTCATATTTTCCCCAAAAACCTCCTCACGTTTTTCCTCTATTTTTCCGATATTTTCCCCATATTTCCTATATTTTCCCATATTTTTCCCATCTTTCCTTGGGATTTCCTAGCGACAAAGCCATGCTTCACCGCAGTCCAAGGTCCGCCTGCAGGGCTCGTTCCGCCAGCAGCAGCTCCCCCGCATGCAGCGGCGCCAGGGTGATCACTCCGCGACCACTGGAGGCGATACAGCGCACCTATGTAGGTGAACAAACCATCGCAGGGGGAACAACAATGGGGATTGAATGGAATTGGAAAAATAGTGGTTAATGATGGTTAACCAAGTGATTTATTGGTGATTCATGATGATTAATGGGATATACCCTCTGGTAATGACTAACAGTTCGCTATTGAACATGGGCCATAGAAATAGTTGATTTACCTATTAATAGCAGGGTGGATCTTTCCAGTTCGCTTTTTAAGTAACGTTTACCAGAGGGTAAATAATCATCCATTTTTATGATCTGGTTGGTGGTTTTAACATATAATTATATAATTATATATATATATGTATACCTGGATAAATATCATAGATGATTATATAATATACTGGTTGGTGGTTGAGCCACCCCTCTGCAACATATGAGTTCGTCAGTTGGGGTTATTATTCCCAATATGATGGGAAAATAAAACATGTTTGAAACCACCAATAAGTATATATATATATAGATACCTGGCGAAATTACAATATTTCACTAACCTGAATCTTGCGGCCACCCGTCTCCCCACTCAGCCCCTCCCCCAGCCTGAATTGTTGGGCCATTTGGGGATGATTTCCCTAATGTTTCCGCTACTAAGCATAATTCCAGTCATGTCGCAGTGAGGTCGTTATAACTTACCCAGATATACGTATACATGTATTCTTATACATGACATATTTTTTCAATGGGATAAAAGTCTGAACAGTCTAGATATTTATCAAGATATGTTTCATATAAACAACTATATCCGTATTCCTGTATATAATCGATATATGATATCTCTATGTATCTATGTACCTACAGAATGTCTCACATTTGTCCATATAATACATATGAATGATATATCTAAGTATCCTTTTACATATACTATAGTCTTATATAGTCTTATATAATATTCCAGAGGTGTCCTGAAATCTAATCTATGCCTCAACCAGGCTTGCGAAGAGTCAGATTTATTTGTATTGATCTTTTAATGATAGTATATGATAGTATAATCAGGTATCACAAGAGCTTGCAGGTGTCGATGTACTAAATAATTCCATGAAACACATGGCTTTAGCCACCAGCATAAAGTTCTTACCCCCAAATATTGATATTTCAGTCCCAACATTTCCCTTCAATCTGATTCCAAGTAAAATTCCATTCTGAGAACTTCAAATGAACGTACTGTATCTGATTAAAGGTTCCCCCACCCCATCACGGCCACGGCCTCAAGGGATTCGTGGAAGGACTGCTGCACCTGCGAAAAGTCGCCTGAGAAAAAGCCATGAGCCACTTGGATCCGATTGGAACACATTGGAACATATGGTTAATAATGGTTCATAATGCTTAATAATGGTTGATGATGATGATGATGATGATGAATGGTTAATAATTGTTATATAATGATGGTTAATGATGGTGGTTATGACTAACAGTGTGCCATGGAAAGATCCACCATGCTATTAATAGGTAAACCATCTATTTCTATGGGCCATTTCCCATGGCTATGTTGAATAACCAGAGGGTATATGTAATTTCTATATACATGCCTATGTATGAAAATACAATTGACCATCATCGACTTTGCCGTTCATGCATCTCTTGAGACACTAATGAGTGTGGCACAGTGCCCACATGGCGGGGTACATAACACCATCTTGGAACATACCCATCATCCCATCTATGCGTACATATAGAGACATACCAGTTCAAACATATTCAAATATATCAAATGCATGTCTGTCTCTGTAACTGTATGTCTTCATGTCTGTATGTCTGTATGTAATGTAGTGTGATGATCTGTGTGATGTAATGTAATGGTATGTCCTGCTATGTATCGCAATGTAATTAATGTATAATGCAATGCAATGCAATGTAATCTGGTTGGTGGTTTTAACCATCTTGAACAATATTAGTCAATGGGAAGGATTATCCCATGTATTATGGAAAAATAACAAATGTTTGAAGCCACCAACCAGTAATGTAATATATGTACTTGTTTCCATCGAAGAAGCAAACATCCACCGGTTGCGCACCGGGCCTTGCCATACACGTTCCCAATCCATGTCAGCGGCCATGGCATCTGCTCAAACGCAGGGCCACGGCATGGTGGAACAGTGACAGAATTGCGAGGTGGGCGTAAAAGAAATGGCTGACTCCACACATGTGTATGTATAAGTATATATATACTTATACTTATATTTGTGTACCTTGCGACTTTTGAAAGCAAATCAAATGGAAACAATCTAAAACCAAACGAGTTGTCGATACACTGGCTCCTTTGTACTGCATCACTAACTGACCTCCATCATCCAGAGCTTTTCATCTCTCCATGCTGGTAGCATCACAGCTAGTTTCTCCAGCCAGGCTCTGCCCGGTTGACTCAGCTTCGCCACAACAATTCCCAACTTTAGAAGATCGTGTGCATCTCATCCAAAGATGTGAGGACATTGTCACCAAATTTGGTTTTGACATGTTTTGACTATCCCCCTATTCACCATCATCTGGCTTTGAACTTTGGGTAGCGCTTCTAGTGATCCTTGTTGCATGTTGGACAACTTCGGGATGCGGAATGGAAATCGACCGACTTGACGGACGAAGACCACTCCCTGGTTGGTGGTTTCAACCCATCCCCCCCCAACAAAAACGGCAAGTATGATCATCATCGCAACTAGGATGCAAAACAGCACACAGATTCGTCCAAACATATGGTAAGTAGGGTAAATTTTCCCAATTTGCAAAGACTTGGGGGAATACTATACCAATTTTCAAACGCATATTTCAAACCACTACTGTAACCCGTCAAGCATTGCTGTTTTTGTTGGTCCTATCTTTGATATCACAAATATCATCAAATATCTACTTTATTTTATTGGTTATCCGGGATAACTGATTGGTTAGATTCCATAATTACACATATATCTATCCTTCTTTCCTCATAAACTTAAATTAAACCATCTTAAACCCATGTGTATATATATAAAGGTGTATATATAGATATACACATGTGGATTAATTAAACTTCCAATGTGGTGTAAATTTTCGATCCATCAACCCATCACAAACCTGCAAGGACCATTCTCCAACCATCCCTGAGACTCCCGTCGCCAATCGACAAATCTGCGCCACTTCGGCTTCCGTCAGCTCTGGTGCGGCCTGGCCCATGGGAACCCCCTCAAATTGCAGGGAAAGTGAAGGAAAAACCTTAGGAAACATGGGAAAATCTATGGACACCTTTCTGTGGTTGGTTTCTTCATCGTTTTGTTCAATGGTTCATCTTATTTCCACATGTTGGACCAGGCTGGTCCATTGGATGCTCCCAACAGCTTTGTTCGAAAGAAACGCATAGACTCTCCCTATCGTCTTTGGGATTGCCTAATAACCATGGTTAATAAATTTAATAAGTAGGTCCACTACCGGGTTATCCCCTATATATATGGATAGTTGTAGCATGTTATAGCTATGATTACTAACCGGTTACCAGGTGCGATGATCCTCCAAGTATTCTTGCATGGCTGCAAACAATTCACATGAATTCATTGGTCAATTCTTCTTTTAACATCTGAACAAGGAGCAAACAGAACATCAAACCCATCAAACCAAAACTATCTTCGGTCCAACCATTGTAGCGGCACTGCCAGTCCTTGACTACCGGGTGGGTTCTCCACGTCGAACTGGGAGTTTACCAGAGGCTACACCCTCAAACCCAAACGAAACAAACACCCAAGTCCTTACCTGCCGTAGTGCTGCTGCGATGGCAGTGAAAGGAAGATACACATCTGGAGCATGACCTGAGCTTGGCTCAATACCAACTTGGCAGCTGGGACAATGACAACCGGGACAACCATGGCTTTTCAGCATCGGATATTTATAGAAAACTGCAAAATCATCAGGGAAACATCATCGTTTTCACATCCTGGACAACAATCTTTGGGGGACTCAATGTAACTGCTTCCGACATTTAAAACACATCTGATGGTATCCACTGACTCCACTAAATTCCAAATATATCATATGGGTTATGCTGGTATCCCAAAATCACTAATCCCATATTTTCGTACTTAATCCAAATCTACAATAGGACACCAACTGCTTGGAGCACCCCTCCGTTGGAGCATATCATAAACTCAGCTAAGTGGCTGAAGATGGCAGCACGCAGCACATCAGCTCGTTGCAGACGGTACAAGTGAGTACAGGACCTCAGATTGGCAGCCCAAACATTGTGTACATATGGGAGACAAGGGCGTTTTTAATACACATATTACACATATATATATATTTATATACACACTGTATGTGTGTGTATGTATACATATATGTATATATATAATGGGTGGTGTCTTAAAATAAGGGATCCAAAAAAAAGGGGGTTCAATACTAAACTGGTTTAATTTGGATTATTTGGGAGGTACCTCCATTTCAGGAAGTCTCCATATCTTACCAAACACAAATGGTGATTTGAAGAGCAAACATGGTGATTTCCAGTCACAGGTCAGGGGGTTGCCAATATTTTGGATCCTACTTACTGTAGCCCTATAGTTCTAAATATGCCACTGGATGGTACATAAATAGATTCTAAATGGCATGACACAAATTTGTCTTGGCTGTCCATTTTTCCCGTGGAGACATGACCTACCAGGATCGATCCATTTCTTCCAGCAAGGATTGGGACAAGGGCATTGAATGAATCGCCGCATGGGCCATTGAGTAGCCCTCTGCTCCACCAACGACTGAGGCATTGAGTCCCTCTGGACTCAATTGACAGACTCTCCACTCCATCATCTCCAGCATCGGGCTTCACAGCCCTCTCTGCCTTCTCAGTTTTTTTCTTTCCAGCACCTGTGGCCTCCTTGGCCATCATCGTATCCCTATGATGTCCTGGCTTGGATGGTCAACCCCTTATATCTACAATGTGTCCCCCGAACGCACCTATGTCGGTTGGTTTTACTTTCACCCCATAAACATCCATAAACACTATAGTTATAATTGACATAGACCCTAGTTATACTACTTATCCTCCGATTATTTAACATAGCTATGGAAGGTTGCCCATTTAGTCCGATGGTATATGATGATTTGCATATGCCATGAATAATACGGTGATTTTCCATCGCAAACTGATCAATTACCAAAGGGTATAAGTGATAGTATATTCCCATTAAATCACCATATTCAGTTGGTTGTAATATCAGTTATATCAGTTATATTCCAATTAAATCACCATTGAGGTTCTATAGATACCATTAGGGGGGGTCCTACAATAGGGTACTCGCAAATCATCCTAAAATTAGATAGGTTTTTTGTTTGAAACCTATGGTCAAAATGGGATTCCGCATTTTAAGAACCCCCCTTATCCCTTATCACCATAGAGCGTATAACCAACTTAGCTAACCACCTGGGGCGCCACCTTCTCTCCACCTAGAAACTCCTCCAAAGTGGGGCCCGGGTCTCGTTTCTCACCTGCTGGACACAGCACATTGGACGCCAAACATGGTGATTCTACCATAATTTGACGATATTTTACCATATTTTACCAACAAACATGGTAAGTACTGGTAAGTTTAAAAGATTTTAAAAGCAACAATTGTGATTTTGCCAGCAACAATGGTGATTTGATGTGATTTGAACACCAAACATTTGGTTTTACCACTTAAGAATCACACATTCCGTGACAGTGTTGAGGGAAATCACCCGCACAACATGGGCAATATCCTGCTGGTAGCACATCTCAAGAACACTTTGAACTTACAACCATTTCTCCCAGATTGCAGTGCACAATCACTTCAGAGAGCCCTAGGCATACTTGTGATAATTCCGACACTGAAACTATATTATAAGCAACTTCTTTAAATAATCATGTTAGGAATCACAACTTACAGTGCCATATGTAAACCTGAAAATTATGCGAGCCATTTTTGTGAGAAATCCGCCAGAAAACCCAATATGGTCAGATCATCAAGTTCAGATGGTAAAACCCAGCATTTTTGATCTGGCACTTGGGAAAACCATATGGCATCCCCCCTGAGGATGGCCATAAATGATCATAACTTGTATAGAAAACAACTTCCTGAAAAAAAAAAGTCAGCCCGGAAGAGAAAACACATAGTAGATGGTTGATGGTTAAACCCATTTTTGCTTGCTCGTTTGAAAGTGTATAATCCCCATCATAGTTGCTTAAACCCCTATTGTTTGGTCATTTTATGGTGCTAAACCCATCATACCACCAATTTTGCTGGTTAAATCCTCCTTTTTGATAGTTCACTCCCAATTTTGGTGGTTAAATTCCAGTTTTAAATGGTTAAATTATAACTTCCAATTTTTGATGCTTAAAGCACCGTCTCCGGCAACCTGAAAAAGCATGGCACAAACAAAAAACCGCCTGCGGTGGGAGACATCTCCACGGAACCGGCCGCGAAGATCTTCTTGAAGGAAGCAAAGTCCATGAAGTCCTTGGGAAATCCCGTGAAACACCGAGTGACATGACAAAAACCATGAGGGTTTTACCATGGTTTTACCATGTTTAACCCACCAAAATTTAGAACAATTGGGGATGGACGGAGAACTGCAAAGAACCAGCTGCTTGTATACCAGCATCACAAAGTTCGTGCCCAACTCTGAACTTGAGGTGGTCATCTACTCCGAACAAGTCGGATGTGGGTTTCTGAAGGTCAATTTTGTCTTGGATCAACAAAGCAACGAGAAAAACAGTCTGCTCAATTCTCGGACCCCCCCACCCTCCAGTAATTGAACATAGCTATGGGCGGGTTATAGATGATTTAGCTGTATTTAACATGATGATTTTCCGCAATGTGAAATTACCCAAGGGTAGCCATGGCTTCCTGCATTACTTGGGATATCTTGGGATAGCAGGATAGGCCTATAGCCGAGTGAGTCACGATACCCTCTGAGAATCTAACCGGGGAATCCCTGTCAGAAAACATGAAAATCTGGGTCTCTCAAAATAGAGCACCCAGAAGAATACTCCACATTTTCATGGTTTAATATATGGTTGAGCATAATTTTTCCGTATTTTTCCTATCAAAATATCTCGCATCCGGCATCATTTTTCTTTGTCGAGTCGCGTCGCGATATCCTCCGATGGTTTTTGCAAGCCTCGGTGTCCATGCGGCTAACGGAGTGGAGGACTTGCCATGGGGAGTATCTCATAGTCAACTAAGTCGGTAAGTAGGTTATAGTAGGTTATAGTAGGTTATAGTAGGTTATAGTAGGTTATAGTAGGTTATAGTAGGTTATAGTAGGTAAGAGTAGGTAAGAGTAGGTTAACTAGGATTTAAGGTAGATAATTCGTATTCTATCATATTCTATAGTTGATGTTAATAGATGTTAATAGATTCTAATAGATGTTAGTGGGGTTTATAAACCAACTTCTGGGGGATACTGGGGGGCCACCTTCTCCAGGCCCGGTTTTACTAATGACCTGGACGATTTAGGGGTAAATCAACAATAAACCACCCATAATTTTGATGGTTAGAGTCTATACCACCCATAAAATGGTAAACTTGGGGATGGTTTAGTATTGCTTTACTAACATGAATCAACTAATTCCATCATCTTTCTGGTCCTAGTGCCATCACAAAATCGGGTATGACGATTTAATAGTTTTTTTCTAGCTGTAGACCTGGTGATGATTGGACAATACTTCTGATCCTTCTGGTGATGTGACATGACGTCCTGGCCTGGTGGTAACTATACCAGGTATGCCCAGGGGCAGCCCAGGTCATCATTGCTCCAGAAAATCAACCCACTGGCGTCATCCCATCGAAAATTCGCACCATTTCGTATCCCATTTGGGTCTGAACATGGAGGATTCACCCATGAATTTATGGCCATTTGACAGGTAACGTCAGGATGATTGGCATGAAAATTTGCGGCTTAATCCACGTTAATCCTCCATGGTTCAATCATTTTCCGAGCTACCCTCTGGTAAACTCACGTAACTATGGAAAGATCCACCATTTTTCATGGGAAAATCCACTATAACTGGCCATTTCCAACAGCTATGTCTGACATAACCAGAGGGTATCTCCTCCAATTTTCAGGTGAATCCTCCATTCTCATGGCGCCCTGGGCTCTCTGACTCCCAGGTGGCGTTCACCTGTTCATCGCTGAGGTTCAGGTCCTGGCCGAAGTGTGGCGACGATTGAGGAGTCCAGGGCGACTGAAGGAAAGGAGGGGAACAAAGGTGAAGGCAATGATAATTATATATATAATGTATATATATATAATGTATGTATATATATAATGTATGTATATACACACTTATATATAAAACATAATTATACGTATATAGTTATCTATACTTATATAGTGATATATAGTGATAATCAAAAAACATGATAATATGAGAGCGATTATTATTTCATGATATTCTAAGGAGAGACTATGCAGACAGGGTTCTTGCAGCAACCAAACTCATTAATTATATCAATCTGACGTAACTTTGAGATTTTTGATTAAGAGCTTTGTGCAATTGGATTTTTCGAGAGTTGATCAAATGATGTGTTCTGGCTTGGGTTGCCAACCGAAAAATGTCCTGAACTGAAGTATAGTGATCCTCCATCAAAAATCAAACAATGCATCATACATCTCCATCAAAACAGTTGAATTAGTTGAGAATAACATTCCATATCTTTCTTATCATGGTTCATTCACGTTTTATCTGTTTTTGGACCCCAGACCCTTGTAAAATCCGAAACGTCAGGCGCCCGCACCCCAAACTGTAGCAATGCAGCGCGAAATCCGGCGATGCCTCAATCCGGAGGTGATTTTAACCATCAACCATGGCGGTTTTAACCATCAAAAATGGTGGTTTTCCCAAAAAAACTGGGGGTTCAACCATTGGACATGGTGATTTTACCATCGAACATGATGAATTCATGAAGACAAATTGGTGGTCTAATCAACCAAAATTGGGATTTAATCCAGAACGCCAAATAACCATCAATAAACCGGGTTTGTTTGAAAATTTCGGGACAACTCCAAAATCAACTGGATAACTGGATAACATCCTACAGACAATCACAACAGGGTGTCACTGCCCAGGGGTAATCATATCTTCACTTCCTTAGTTTTAACAACAAATTTTGTGCAGCAATTGTTTATATCCTATATGACCATAATAAATGTAATAAGCACATCATCAGTTTAGATGGCTGCAATACTGGTAAACTACAACTTGATCAGTTGATGTCAAAAAAGAGACATCTTGGGGTTTCCCAACTGAAAGATGAAGTGACCGGTGCTTCCAGGATGTTCCATGAGTTGCCTCATCGATGGAAAATGACGAAGATTCAAAACAAGTGAAACCACGAGGGCAGTGTCTTTTTCTTCTCAGTGTGTTCTGTTCTCAGTTGGCTCCAAAGCCCCAAATTTATCTTATATTTCTGCTTGGTGCCTCAATTTTTGGGAATCCTAAGTGGATATTCGGTCACCCGAGATTTTCACCAAGGCAGCATGGCCCCACGCCCGTCAAGTCACGCACTTCGCCCTCTCCAGTGAGGTCCAGGGTATGAAAAGCACCAGACAGGGATCCCTGCAACTGCCGATTTTCACAGGGAAAAATCTGGTAAAATGGTTGGTTCATGTTGGTTCTAAATTACTAAAGTTCTAAACCATTGGATTTTGAGATGCCCTAATTTTCAGACCAAAGCGTAGATGTAGATGTTGTAATCTCCACAGCTACATGGGACCATATATATATATATATTTATTTATTAATTAATTTATTTATTTATATACCATATATATATATAATATACCTAGATTCGGTATCATGGTGTGATACCCGTGGGAGACATAAAAGGAAGTTGATCTTGATCAAAAGCCCATTCAACTCATCCAACTGTGTCAATTTTCATAGGCCCTGAAACAGAAGGACATGTATATTGCATACTGATGCAAACGTACCACAAAATCCAAACCCACTATGAATTTATATAAATCATTATAAATCCAACGATGGAACATCGAACACATGATTGCAACCACCGATCAGTTTAGTCTTGTCGTCTAAAACACATCGCGGACGCATTCTTTTTTACAGTTGCCGGCTGCACCGCTCGGTGTCCAGCGGATGTGGAATGCCGCACTGGTTTTAAGTGCAGCTGCGCACTGGCTCGCAGTCGTTTTCACCGAGCATCCTTGCCAGTCTGCCTGGTACAATGGGCATCCCGGCATCCCAATGTTGGCCACAACAAAAATTCCTAGCAATGGTGGTATGATCACCGCCCAATATGGATCAATACAGGCTAATCCTGGCTAATCGTGGCTAATCTAATCGAATCACCAATGGTCAATCGAAATCTAATATATTTCCAATATTTTCCAATCACCAAATCATATCTAATCAAACTTTTGACCATCTGTGTTGTGGTTGATGTTTCCAACACCAACGTGGCGGCAGATTGGAGCAGACCCGGTGGTTCAGAAACTGCGGAACTATTGGATCTCAACTGCCAGCGGAACCATCAGCGATACCGTTTGAAATGGGCTGTTCAATCTGAAATGTCACATGATGTCACATGTGACCTGAGTGTGATACCTGCGCCTCTCTCTGCTCTCTCTGCTCCCTCTGCTCTCTCTGCTCTCTCTGCTCTCTCTGCTCTCTCTGCTCTCTCTGCTCTCTCTGCTCTCTCTCTCTCTCTCTATGTATATATACATATATATGTATATATACATATATACACATGTGTATATATATATATATCATATCATATACATGCTTATATATGATATCAATTATACACACATAATTATCATGCTGGTATCTTGAATCCGGCTGAGCTAAAAGCCGTGGATGAGTGAGCCACTGACAATATCATTCTTTTATGAAACCATCACTTATGGATGGACGTCCATGGTTTCCAACAGAGTATGAAAACCATTTAAAAGGAATCCTTCTACTGGAATCGTGTCTACTTGCATGTAGAATGACTATCGAAATACAACGAAATGATATGTTGGTGTCGATGAAATCCCCATGTACAGCAGCTCAAAGAAGTTACGTCACACACATATTTGTTCTCCCGTTTTATGGCTAGGCTATAAGCGGCTATAAATCAACCTCTTGACCCACCAATCGCCCGAGCTTCACCCTCTTACCCCCAATTTGGTTTCCTAGAGTCAGTGGCTCATGTCATAAAGTCTGCCCAAACTGAGCTCACTTGAAACATCTTCAAGTCGCTCATCAATGCCTGAGCTTCAGATTCTAGGCGACCCCTGGCGCTGGTGTCAACTCATCTCCAGTAGGGTCAGTAGGCATTTTTGGCAGCAATGGACTAATGTTGGTCATCTCCAGTCTTCAACCGTCCATCTTTTTGTGCTTCGAATCATTTCTATCCATACCCTCTGGTAAACATACAAAAAACTATGGAAAATCACCATTTTTCATGGGAAAATCCACTATTTCTGTGGTCATTTTCAATAGCTACGTCTGACATAAACAGAGGGTCCCCAGTCCTCAATAAGTCCATTGAAGATCATTGAAGCCCATCAAAGATGGAAACTGGACGAAAAACCAGTGATATCATGATGCGTCTGGATACCCTCTGGCAATATAACATAACTATAGAAAACCACCATTTCTAGTGGATTTTCCCATTCAAAATGGTGATTTTCCATAGTTATGTTAGTTTACCAGAGGGTACCTAACTTTTTTGGTGCAAATTCGTTACATTTCCAGCCAAAAAAATCGATAGACACTGGGGAATCTCATGCTGTCCATCCTTGGACCAGCAATTTTTTCCTGGTGCAAAAGCCATCCTTTGACCGAGCCGATCCCGCGCATGACATCACCCATGGCAAATCCTCAGGTGATTTAGTTAAAATTGCTGGTAAATTGATGTTCATCCCACCCCAAAAAATTAGGTTTTTAGTTGACATTTATAGGTTTTTGATCAACTAAATGTCCCTAAATATCTCATTTATAGGTTATTGATCCACAGACATTTAGTTGACACTGTCGACACAGGATCCAAGCGGCCATGACATCTTGGGGCCTGTCATGGCAGGTTTGCCCCCAACGGATGCGACTAGTGACATGGAATATAAACATGCATGCATGTGCATATATATATATATACACCTATCTATTTCTATATCTACCCTATCCTATCCCATCCAATCCCATCCCATCCCATCCCCTTCCATCCATCCATCCATCTGATTTGATGTATATACTACACAGACTGCGATAATATAGTGTAATAAGTATATATTAATATAGTTGTAGCTATATGTAGATAAATTACATACATATGGTAGGGTCGGGAATGGTCCCAACTAGCAGGCAACTGAAAACCCACCGGTGACGATCATGTGGGACATCCAGATAGTATCGGGGTGGAAATCCTCTTGATGATCTGCACCAATTCTGAATAATTCCCTTATTGAGTTCACACATCAGACATATTCAGAAATAGTCATTCAATTAATGACAATGATCATACAGGAATCATACATATTAAAACCCTAAAAAAACTATTCCCAAACCAGAAATACTACAGATACAGGCCATGTAGATATACATGTATCATAATTAGTTCTGATGTGAGAATATGCTATACCCTCTGGTTATTTAACATAGATGTGGACAACATGGCCCAGACAAATCGATGATTTAGCTCTTAAAAACGGTGATTTAGCTCTGAAAAACGGTGATTTTCTACACCCCAAGGGATCCCATGGCCCATTAGCTCGTTGGCTTCCCCTTCCTCTCAGGCCTCTGGGTTAGAGCAACCAAGTTCTCCTCACCAGCCAGGAATGGTTGCCGTATATCGAGAGTTGCTTTAGGACCACCAACAATATGGGGATATCTTAGGAAAATCATGGGGATATGATAATATTTTTAACATATATATATTTATGTATGATATTATATGAATTTGTATGAAATTATATGATATTAGCTTTATACTACATAAACAACAAATTAGGTTGTATTTCCTTTTTGCGACCAATTCATGGTATTTTGTTCAAGGTTCATTTGTGTTCAAAACCTGAAATGTCGTCCCTTGAACAACTAGTTTGTTCAGAACGGGATTCTGCCTAATGGATTATGATCACCCCACCCCAATTTATTTTTGTTTTTATATTTAGTATGTATATCTCTGAAAAAAAAATGTCAACCAACAGGCTTTTGACCAATGCTCATTTGGAATTCGCGGTGTTCACCGTTTTTGCGGTCTTTGATGGACACAGGTCATGGACAGCTGACCATGAATTCCACAAACCTCTCATTCAGAATTTCGGATCCCTAAAAGTCATCTCAAATACGGTGGAAGAAATCCTGCACCAGTTGAAAACGGTGGTTAATCCCACTAGCCACAAGCGGCTCTAACCTGCCCGTGGTAGTGGCTGCTAGGGTCACTGAGGGTTGGTCCACCGATAGAGCCATGGATCTACAGCAGTCTGGAGTTCACGATGACATTTTGAGTATTCT
>Ga0126342_10014247_pt1 | contig 14052 bp, 17 predicted proteins | sample Cyp1metagenome_FD_92528 | JGI IMG/M metagenome (GOLD analysis project Ga0126342, IMG submission 92528) | Coral microbial communities from Lord Howe Island, Old Settlement Bay, Australia - Cyphastrea 1 metagenome | ecosystem: Host-associated > Invertebrates > Cnidaria > Coral ...
AGATTAGATAGATTAGATAGATTAGATAGATTAGATAGATTAGATAGATTAGATAGATTAGATAGATTAGATAGATTAGATAGATTAGATAGATTAGATAGATTAGATAGATAAGATAAGATAGATAGATAGATAGATAGATAGATAGATAGAAAGATAGAAAGATAGATCGATAGATCGATAGATGGATAGATGGATAGATGGATAGATGGATAGATGGATAGATGGATAGATGGATAGATGGATAGATGGATAGATGGATAGATGGATAGATGGATAGCTGGATAGATGGATAGGTAGATAGGGAGATAGACAGATAGACAGATAGACAGATAGACAGATAGACAGATAGACAGATAGGTAGGAATATAGATAGATTGATAGATTGATAGATAGATAGGTAGATAGGTAGATAGATAGGTTCCCATTTCAGCACTTCTTCACAGCCCCCCTCCTTCAAACCCCCAGCTCTGTCCACGGCAGTATCCAGGAAGGGCTGCCGCCTCTGGAAGAGCAAGCCTAGGACAAAATCACCGCTCCGAGGATACACTACAAATGGCACGAAATATGGGGGTTTCCTAAAATGGAGGTACCCCCAAATCATCCATTTTAATAGGATTCTCCATTATAAACCATCCATTTTAGGGGTACCCGCATTTATGGAAAACCCCATATGATGATTCCTCATGATTCAAATGTCCACAACTCTCCAGTGATTGGCCCTATCCATCAATGTTTGACGTCGCTCAAGTAGCCTCGAGCAAAGACAAATACGAAGACGGCGATGAAAGCCCAGTTCGCCAAGAAGTAGGCGATGGAGAAGATCTTGGAGCCACACAGAGAAAGAATGGGAAAGACTGAAAAATATGAAAAATGGAGGATTTGGAGGTCAGAGTGTCTCCATCGGTCAATTCAAAAAAAGAAACAAAAAGAACCGATAAGATGTACACTGCCATGGTCTCTCACCAGTGCACGGCCAAACCTGACCCAATTCTGTGGCTCCAGCTGGCATGGACAAGGCCTCGTGATGCTCAAAGCCCACGGACAGGGGCAGAAGTTGCGTGCAAAAAACACCCCTGATGGAGGAAATTAACTTGGCAGCAAGTAAATCCTTCAATACCAAAACTTCACAAGCCGAATCAGAAGAGGCTGCCAGTTGAGGCTTCTTTTCTTTTATATGTTTGCCTTTGATCGGACCCTATGTCAAGTTGAACCAGTATCAACATCAACAATTCTTACCAACATGGCAGAACTCTCTGCGACCATCGCTGTCATTGGCTTGCTACAACGACTAAAGCAGAGACGTCCATGCGAAACTAGCCCAAAGGTAACAGAATTATGGCCATCAATGAAACATATAGTGCAGAACTGATATATAGGTCATGCGCTTGTCCTTTTCAAAGCGTCAACTAGGCCAATCTGCCGCCATTCTAGTTTAGTAAAAATCCACCTCAGCCATCCTGGAAATATTTAAGTTGTGATTTTTTTCTGATTTATTTCTGTTTTATTTCTGATTCGAAAAAGTGCCTGGAAAAAAAATGAAAAAAGTCTGAAAAAGTTTGACAAAATCTGAAAACAAATTTGAAAAAAAAATAACAAAAAATTGAAAAAGACTGTTTTTTTCTGAATTTTGAGGAAAACATCGTTTTTCCGGCCAGGAAAAGGAAGAAAAACGAGGGAAAGTAGCGAATTTTTCCCAGAAATCTGGGGAAAGAGCCCTGGTAGGCTCCAAACCCACCATTCCCTGTAAATACCAATGAATTTCTCAAAAAAATCTGGACACATTCGGAATTTTGGAGAAAAAGCGTACTATTTTGGCTCGGAAAAGGAAGAAAAACGAGGAAAAGTAACATGTTTTTGAATTTTTCCCAGAAATCTCGGGAAACAGCCCTGGCAGGCTCCAAACTCACCATTCCCGGAAAAAAAAGAATGATTTTTTCTGAAAAAAATCTAAAACATGTTTTTAATTTTGGAGAAAAACAATATTTTTCTAGATTTTGGCTAGGAAAAGGAAGAAAAGTAGCATGTTTTTTGATTTTTTCGCAGAAATCTGGGGAAGCAACCCTGGCAGGCCTGGCAGGCTCCAAACCCATCAAACAACAAACAGGGATCCAGAATCCATACATATTTCAAGAAATAATCAAAAATATGTCAGAAATATTTCAGACATACAGTATTTCAGAAATATGTCAGACATATTTCAGAAATATTTCAGACCCAGAACCAAACCAATATTGGGGCGTCAGAAAAAAGACAGAAAACAATTCAGAAATTACATAGTTCTGGATTCCTTCACTTTAGGCTGGTGGGATTTCACTATTCTAGTTTTTGACACTCAATTCCACAAGCTGACACAGGTCAACCGGTTTGCGTACAAGTTGTGCATATTCTCAGTGCAGTGCATTGACATCGAAGCAATGGCCAAGGTCCAGACAATCTGTGTAAAGAACGTGGCAATCACTGATACCTGTCCGACCATTCAACGCCCGCGGTGGGCAAAATGCTCGACTTCCACACCTCTGAGATCTCTGAGGCAACTGGGTCAGACTTGCAGTGTTCGCAGTGACTTCAGAAAGCACTCAATGCCAGAAACAAAAACCCTACGGCCAAGAGGCAAGCCGGTAAGCTCCAAAGAAACAAGACATTCAGACATCACTCCATCAATCCTGGTCACCGTGATCGCCTGGCAACGGTACCTCTGGTCTTCATTGACAGATCCAAGACTGCAGCGAGATGCATTGGATCCACCTTGGTAGGGGCAAATGCAGGATTTCCGAAGCAAAGTTTTGAAACGGTCAGAACAATATACCGTATATGCCTATAGACTATACAGATATGGACATGTCTCAATATGATGCATCCAAAATAAAAGGCTGTAGGTTTTTTTGAAGAAAAGTAACACGAGGCAAAATTCATTAACTTGAGGCATCCACTCTTTGGTCTTTGAGACCCAAAGGCCGTATAGTCTGGAGCTATGGTAAGGAGGGCAACACCTTAGGAGGCTCACCACTTCGAATGCAACATGCGAAGATTCTTTGTCTGAAAATGGATCAGAATCCCTGAGTCCTGTGCAGAGGGCCAGCAAGATGTAAGCCATGGTGTTGCACATCACCAGCCTGAAATGCGTATTGTCTAAGTTGAGGTACCTATGGACTAATAACCAAACAAAAAAATGGTGGTTATGTCAAAGTATAAGTATGAATGACATTATTATTATTATCATTATTATTATTATCATTTTTGTTGTAGTTGTTATCGTCATTGCTTTTTCATCGGTGTTGTTTTATACTCTTTTGCTTGTTGTTATCATTCTTGTTGTTGTTGCTGCTGTTGTTCTTCTTACTGGTCGTAAACCATCCATGCTCTTCGCCGAGTTGCAAGGCTTGGGGTGCGGATTTCCGCGCCCGCAAGGTGTAGACACTGATGCACAGCAAGCGAATGTCCAAGGCGATGATGCCTCATTGAACGGAACGACGGAACGGGATGGCGGATCTCGGGTGGGAACCCAGCCCAAAACCAAAAACATCATGGCCAGATATGGCCAATGTGATCAGAAATGGTTTGTAGAAACTATCGCCAATTATATACAATTAGGTAGATATCGTGCTTGCCAAATTATCCACTGCTTACAGCATGTTTCCACTGTGTTTCCACTAGGAGTACAAGAGGAAAGTCTGTATTTGGCATCTCGATCTCTCTAGGCCGGCAGGAACAGAATCAACAGAATTTACCGGCAATATCCGGCAATCCCTGGAGCAGATGGACCGAAGAGAGTAGCAGCAAAAATGTACAGAACCTCAGACGTGCCAACGGTCTGTCACTCAGGTAGAGATGATCAGAAATGTAGACTGAGCTCGGAGCAATGAGGCTGAGAAAAACAAAATCAACTGGAAAAACGCGCGAAAGGCGCAAGTAGACCTCGCAAATTCCAGAGTTACTACTACACAACAAACATCTCTTTTGTCCCAGAGTCTAATTAATCAATCAGTAGCGTAGCGGTAGCGCATGATTTCGTTCTGCAAGTTCAAAACTCTTGGAAGCTGAGGACAATACAACCAGGGACAAACAAAATTACAATAAATAAACAAATATCCAGTGTCATCCAGGGTCATAAGTTTCCAAGCCTCGTCGGCTGGGTTGTAGATGCGACGCTCCTGAATCACCGGGCCAAACCGATATTTCACAAAATAAGCTTTGCTCTCAAATACGACACCTCCGTTCCTGTAACACCCCCTCCTTACGATTTATATCGATTTATCACGATTTATCATTGACTTGAAGCCTGTACAAAGGCAATTGGAAAGTACACTTGATTATTTCCATTATTTGGCAGTGTGTCAAAACCAATAGTACCCCTGTAGTTCACATCAAAATAGCTGGGATTTATGGATGTTCATTCCCCTAAAAATGGTATTTTCATAGGTATTGATCCATACCCATTTCTCTTTCACTTGCGCTGCAAAACGTAACGGACTCTTTGGACTAAGCTTTACAGAGACAAAGCCTTGAAAAAAGGCCCCAATTCTGTGGGGCGCTGTCCTGCAGGGTGTAGCCGCAGCTCCATCCACAAGGAGAATGCAACCAGCGATCCACCAAGGTTAACAGCAGGGAAAAAACCACCAGAAGGCTCAGCGACATCATCACTGCACCTGACACAATGGACACAATTCCAAACATCATTGGCAAACATCATACTTCAATATACTTCATACTTCATCATTTCATAGTCATTTCAATTCATTTCATACTTCATCTCCCTTCATTCTCCTGAAGAAAAAAAATATACTGACTCGAAAGCTTTCACAGTGCATCTTGATGCATCTTGTACAGTACACACCAGTGCCTATGAGCAACCGGAAAGGAATCAAGCATTGCCTGAGCCGTGAAATCAAGCATTGCATCTTCCCAATTTCTGCTTCAAGCGCCGCTTCAGGCGTTGCAACCCAGTTGCAGCAGCTGGGGAATGCAAGTGCCAGCCCGGTGCTCCACCTCTTGCAGCCTCGATGCTTTCGATGTCCCAAACCATCACTGTTTGTCAGAATGCGAAGTACTGACCAGGTTTTGTGAAGTATACAGCTAGTATAGCCCAAATACATTGGTGAATCGTGCGTCCAACTCACCATAAAATATCATAAACTCGGAAACTCGGAAATCCATTCCTCGAAGGCCGGGCAGCCTGTAGTTGTGCTGCATCAGGTTCTTGTGTTCCCGCTGTAAACGGCTCAACTCTCTTCTGTCGGCAGCCTTCATCCTTGCAGCCAGCACACGGACAGCTTCGAGGCTTCAAATGGAAGCCGGTTCCGATCTAAGGAATTTCATCCCAAAATATACCCCCTATGACTGAGCCCCCAAAATGAACCGAACCAATAAATATCATGCCTTCTAGGGGGTGTTTAATAAAGTTAAGCGCTCCTCGAAAGGTCCAGCGACCCATCTTCGCGGGCGGAATAACGGGACCTGGAACGGAGGGTCGATGTCCGGTCCTTCCAAACGCTTCACAGCTGGGGCTTCGGCTGGATGGAACGGTACCGATCCTCAGATTTGAGAGTTGAGGAAAGCCTCTGCAAAAGATGATACTGAAATCATTCAAACTATCTGCCACAAATTCTAGCAAAAAAAAATATAAAAAAACTGAAACGCTGATCTGAATGTTAAGATAGGTTAAGCGTCGCGTATGCTGGCGATGGAGGTTTCCACATCGTGACGCTGCTCAGAGGGAGTCTGCTTTCCCCTGCCCAGTGCGGACATTGGGGCAACGAAACATCCGAATCTGTCACAGCCTGCCTGATCCAGTCAAAAGGCATGGCAGCAAGGCCATAAGCTGTATACATGGCCTCATTGCGGCGGCAAAAACACTGCGCCGAGTTATGGATACGTGTCTGTTCCGCCATCTGAAGCCTGTGCCAAGTCACCCAGCCAAGCACACCAGCTAGCGTCAAGCACGCAATGGCAAAGGAGATTGCATTCAATCCTGAAAAATAAAAGCTTCTGTGCTCAGACTGCGAAGACTTGCAGGGCAAAGTCACATCACATTGCAGCTGCTAGGCCTCTGTGCTGAACATCCAGCAAATCATTCAGCCACCTGAATGATGCCAAGGTTGAGGAACGTATGATGAAGGAAACATCCTTCTCTGACTCCGTTGCAAAGAACCGAAACTCCTTGCTGGTCAAAAAATCACCACATGACTATGAGTCAAACGTGGGGGACAAACTTAAACGGGCCTAGAAATTTGGTGGTTTTGACTACCGGGGTCAATGATTTTGACCTATACTGACATTACCCCTCACCATGCTTGCATGGCAATGTTTGGCCTTGCCTCACGGCGCTTTCCTCACTTTGTAGGGCGCGGTCCAGGCTCTCTTTGTGACCGGGACGAAAGTTTAGGCTGATGATGAGAAGAGCTACTACCTCAGCACATCAAAGAAAGTTGCTGAAGTTGCTTCTCAAGGAATACATACATATATATATATATATATTATATATATAATCTATAAATAATGATATATATATATATTATATATAATCTTACTTCTTTGCAGCAAGATTAAGAAACAGCTAACCTTATTTTACTATGTAACCAGTCCACCATCAATGCCAAGCAACAAAGGCAACGAAGAACCCAGTGGAGCGCATTGCCTTGATAGGGAAAGTGGCTGCTGTGGGGTCAAAGCTCTAGTACCCAATGAACATCAAAATAGCTGGCATTCATGGATGTTCGTCGGCCCAAAAATGGTGCCATCGGCATTGACCCAGCCGATCTGATTTGATCAACAACTTAACGGGATGATGATCATCCTAGACGTGATCATTAATATTATGGAACACTATTATCATATCTCCATTATGATTAACGATCCAGCTAGAACACTATTTTATCCTGAGACAGCTGTGGCTGGGTCACGTTCCAACATTGAGACTTCTCCAAGAATGGATCATCACGGAGCGGAGGTTTTTCCTCGAGGTGTGGGACGAATCGAAAGTAGATCACACGGAAACCCTCTAATCTATACATATTCCAGAGCAGCAACTCAAACAAGCAAGAACGCTGAGTGGTGGCAGCTGGGCTCCTACTGTACCTACTAGTAAATACTCAACTTTCTACCTTATTCATACTGGAGGATATGGAATGGCACTATACCTCTGGATTGACTTGGCACAGTCTTCGAGCCTACCGTGTCTATTGCGTCCCTGTCAACCCACCACGATGAAAAGCGTTCTGACCATGAGATCCATCCAGGAGATCTCACAGGACAGGAGTCCTCACCGTAGAAGTACGCATAGGGTACCAAGAAGAACCTTGAAATCACAATGGGATGCTGAAACAAACATCTGAGTCATCTGAGCTTCTGAAAGAAACAAGTCAACAGTTTCCCCTTCGCTGAGTCGTGGACGCAATGAAGAGAAGTGATGAAAACAAAACCAAGTAAGCATCACGCACATGGTCCTGCCAGCAGGGTTGCTGCAGATCAATGTCTTTCTAAACAAACAAACCTCTGCAAAATCCTCCCACAATGTTCGCCAGGAACAAGGATCTTTGTTGCTGTGGATTCAGCTGTTCGATCGTCCTGCGAGATGGTCACGTGCAAAGACTCAGAAGTGATGTTTCCTCGGTGACAGTGGAGATCTCTCGCCGATCAGCTTGCGATACTTTCATGATCAACTCAATTTCTACAGCATCTATGGGATCCTTGGCAACTATGGTATCTATATAGCCACACATCAAAATGCACAGGCTGCATGCATGCTTTGAATCATTCTTTTTTTGCAGTCCAAGCACCTTCTGAGATGACATAAATGTCAACCTTGGGCATACAAGTCAGCAGAAAATGGCTAGACTTCGATGTTGAACTCCAATCTTCGAATCTTCAATGTTCAGCCAAGACACTGGAATAATCAAAGTACACAAAATCCCCACTGTTAGAGAGAGAATCACAGTCACCATGGCCAGAAAGTATGACTTTTCCCTTGGTTGCAGGCTATGAAAGTTCAAGTTTCCCCACCAAGCGGTGATGCAAAATGATGCAAACACCAAAAAAAATCTCAGGTGGCAAACCGGCAAACCGGCAACCAATGGACCAAGATCGGTCAGGTGTCGGATCTACAAAGTAGTGATAGATGATGTAGCTCAGCCTCGGATCCGGAAAAGCAAGGCCGGAAAAGGCCGAGCCGAACCCAAGGCCTAAAGGATTCAGGCTCTGCTTCGGCAAAGCTGCATGCACTTTATGCCATTTATGCATCTATATGCACGGTCCGTTCCCTGATCTCAACATGAATCAGCATGAATCAGCATGAATCATGGCATCCGCATCCATCAAAATCTGAGTGTTTGTGAGTTTCACTACTGATGCAGTTGCCGTATTCTTTGGATCGGCTGGAAACCTGATACAGCGTGATGCAGCTGAATCAAAAGGAAATCCGACAAAATCTCTCCAGCTGCCAGAAGTCATCATCCAATGCTTGTCATGTTTCCACTTACAGTATCATCGTGTCAATCATTCTCCATCTAATGCATGGCTGACTGTAGATGCCCTGCAAAAAAAAAAAGAAAGAACAAATCGTCTTGTAATATAGCATGATGGTATGTTGTTCGTGGCAAGAATAACCCATACAGTGACAGGTATCACGCCATATCACGAGTCCAGTGACAGCACGAGGCCAAGCATGGCTGCAGCCAGTACCAGCCATGGATATAGCCCTGCCATGACCTTGCTCCCAAGAGATGCTTGGATAGTGGGAGGCTGTGACTGCAGATGACTGCAGAACCATGAAATGAAGACGTCACCGTCACGTCACCTCGCCTTCCATCGGTGTTTGGGCAAAACAGCCCACAGCGGCAAATGAAGCTCTGACGCAAGTCCCTTGAGTCGATGTGATGCAAGTGATGCATTGTTGGCACCTTTTTTTATGTGCAGGGCATTGCGGCATTGTTCTGTCTCATCTAGAAGCAATTCCAATATATTCCAATCACCTTTGATTCCGCTACCATTACGCCTGCCATCCTCTGATGCCTGTTGTGCTTGTTATGAACTGCCAAACTGCTCTGCAAGGTCTGCAGGCATCACAAAACCACAACCATTCACGAGGACTAAAGTGATCTTGTTCTTCTGCTTTTAGCCCCTTGAGTTCTCAAGCAACAGGCCAAGCATTTGTTGCGTCAGCACTATGATCAAGCTTAGAGCACATTGGGCCCTCCCTTTTTGTGTTCTCCGAATTGTTCAAACGTATTTTGATGTGCCTCGGTCAGAAATTTCCTAAACCGAAAGCACTCACAAGAAGCATAATTTCCAACGCATTCTTCCAAACATCTTGTTAGTCATAAATCAAATTTGGCACCACCGGGCTTCTGTGGTTTCAATATGTATGTATCTTTGTATATATATATACTATGTTTTCGTACAAAACAAATGCAAAACAAATGCGTACAGTACATTTATTTGGTGACACAACCTGTCGGTGCCACGCCTTTCTCTCTTTCCAACTCCATGTGGTCCATTTTGGCGCCAACACCATCCTTGCCTCTCACCTGGAGCACCAACCATCGGGTTTTGGATGCTGAAGCACCAAGTGCTTCAGAGGCCAAGGACATGAAGCGAAGAGTGGTACATCGAGGGATTCATAATCCATAGTTACCATAGTTTGCCAAGAATTAGTATTGCCGGACTCAGAGGGCAGAGGTTGGAATGATGGAGCAAAGCAGCAAAGCCTTAGATTTTCCGATTTTCCGCCGTGCACGGTCTGGCAAACTTGGCCTTGCAGGGCCGAAAGCGCAGTGTCGCATCACTTGGCCACTTTGCAAGGCCAAGGTTGCACGGAGGAGCACCATTACACTACTTTGGAGATCATTGTACAGGGCTCTCAAGAAAACTGAAGAAATAATTGGTGTTTAACCCTGCACACGACCTCCACGTCGTTGAAACCAGAAATAGACTTGGTGATTTCCTGATAGATCACTAGACCGAGCACTCTTGCAGCCTCACACTGAAACACAAATGATCAAGGAGTTAGTTCGTGTCTTGCAAGAACCCAAGTCTGCTATATATATATGTACATATTATATATTATATATTATATATTATATATTATATGTTATATATTATATATTATATATTATATATTATATATTATATTGTATAATTAATATATATATATATATTATATTATATTATATTATATTATATCATATATTATATTATATTATATATTATATTATATTATATATTACATTATATTATATTATATTATATTATATATATACTATATATATATATTATATATACACTATATATATATATTATGTGTATATATGTATATACACTATATATATATTATGTGTATATATATATATTATGTATATATATATATATACGAAATTGCAAACTGAATGTGTTTCTCAAAACATGCGACGATGACCATCTCTTACACTATATAATGTTTCTTTTCAGGAAACAGTGTGATGCATGACTGAACCGCTGCAGCTCCGCTGAGCGGATCGTTTCGAATGGTTTTCGATAGTCTCGAAGAAAAATGTGTTCAGCCGACATCCTGGAACCACTTTGAAGTTTCGGGGTCTTGAAGAAGTCGTGTTGTCTATCTGTTCTCACCAGAGAGATCTTTGCTTCCAGCTGTCGCTGCAGGGAGGCAAGATAGGCCACTGTGACTTGAACAAATCCGATTATATCATATCACATTATATTATTTCATATTATATTACATTGAATTAAAGTATGTTATATTAGAGTATATTATGTTGTGGTATATCATATTAAATGTTAAATTACATCTTATGTATTAATATATTATATCATATTTTATCAAATTACATCATTGTATTATACAATATCAATTTGAATCATGTAATAATTAGAATGATATTATATTATATAATATAATTATATTGTATTATATCATATTGTATTATATCATATTGTATTATATTATATTGTATTATATTATATTGTATTATATTATATTGTATTATATTATAGCTTAGTTATATTATATCTCATATATAATATAATATAATATAATATAATATAAAATAATATAATGTAATATAATATTATATTATATTATATTATCTGAGATTATGTAATATTGTATTATATTGTATTATATTATATTATATTATCATGTTCTGTGCTTCGTTGCAAGTGGTTTCATAGTGTATCAAGAGCCTCATGTATACAAAGCAGGGCCAGACCTCTGGGAAAATCCGGAAGAACTGTCCCGGAAATTTTGGCCTTGAGCAATCATCAATGCTTCTTCTTGCTCACACCTCTTGGCAGTGCTGACTTAGAGCACGAGTTCCTTCGACGGCATGCCATGAAGTGCTGGAATCCTGTGAAAGGATGTGCAGCGCAGCTTCTCCCCTAAACTCCAGGTTTCTTCACCCAGTGAAATATTCACCCGTGGAGAGTGAAGGGTAGATGCGCTGAGCCCTTGACATCTGAGGGCTGGCAGAAACAGCTTAGGAAATGGAAAGCGGGCGTTAAATCACGAAAAGGTTCAACTTTCGCAGGATTCTCTTCCCATTTCCGATTCCGTATCTGGTAGATGTGGAGAAGATTGCAGAAGCAGTCGGGCCGTTGTGGCCACCTACTCATCGTCACTCAAGTCCTCTTCATCAGAATCATCTGAGTCACTACACCTCAGGACAATCGAAACAATCGAACAACTAGGGGTCGCTGAAACTTCGTGGCTGCTCACTTGCATCCAAACAACTAGTGATAGTGATGTAGCCTGAGAGTCTGTAACGTTCCTAAGAGCAGAACTCATCTTCGAGAGGTAAATCCTCAGTGCAGTACAATGTAATCTTGGAAAGTATACAGCAGTATCCTCTTTGGCCCCAAATTGAACCCCAGGATTAATAGGACTCCAAGTTCCACCTCGCTATGCTGTTCTCTAGGCTTAATGAGCTGCCGAGGTCTTGAGAGCATTTGAGACCTCTTATAAACTGCTTGCTGCTCCTCCCCAAAACCACAAAACTTACCCTTCAAACTGGACTGGCATGCTAAGATGCTATCCCACAGAAATCCTAAGAGGCCTGGGGATCAGAGGCGACATGTCAGGCGAAGGGCGTTCAAGACGGCAACAGCTCTTCGCGCCAGCTTCATGGTCAGCCCTATCTTGGGAGGCGTAAGAATCATGCGCCCACCTGCCAGCTTAGCAAAATGTAACAAACATAGCTACAACATGTTCGAGGAAATTCCCTGGCAGAAAATATGAAGGAAATTCAAGAAGAAGCAGATGCCTCTTGCTGCTCTTGGGTCAGGGTTGTCAGATGAGCTCCAAACCCTAAAACCTGTGCTGACTGTGCAAAGTGCAGGCCTAGCTCAGTCGTCATGTCCATGTCATCCAGCGCTATCCTTAGCCGAGTGAAAGTTCGGTCCGTCTCACCTGCAGCCTCTGTATTTAGTCTGTAGAAGTCTGTCTCTGAAACTGGCACTCCAGAAAATCCACCATGTATTTCAAAAATTCAACAGAGCTACCCTTCGGGCACTTCCCTTTTTTTTGTAAATCCTTCGAATCCTCACTTAGACCCTTGTTATTCAATCCATAAGTGAGTCCATGTTTCAGCCAGCCAATCAATTTGACCTAATAGAGATAGATTCAGATAGACGGGCAGTCAGCAATCGAATTGCCAAATTTGTCAAAACTATCTATGCCTAGGGGATGTCATGAATGATTTCAAATCAAGCAACCAGTGTGGTGGCACTTTCAATCTATTGACGTACTGCATGATCTCCTCTGATCTACCTGTCAGAGTCACAGAAGTACATGCTGGAAGATCGAAACACAATTTCAAACATTTTCCAACAACCAAAGGCTCTCGGAAGCCCCGACTTCAGACATGTCAGGAATTTCTTGTCTGGCACATCAAAAAAAAATTGGGTTCATTGGGTGGAGGTTTCACAGATCTGCTAACCAGAACGAAATTCCAACCATGTGGATCCCCGTGGGCACCCAACTTTGAAAGTTCTGTGAAAAATTCCAGTTTGGTCACCCAACTCTCAATGGCACATGGCCTGCTTTGCCCTTCAAGTCTGGGGTTTGCCCCACAGTCTTCGGAATGCCAAAACGCTTCAGAGCCTACATGAACCATGCAGCTCATGCAGAAGTGTTGACATCAGAGGTCCAAGGAGGTCCATACGCAAACATTGGATGCCACCAAATGGCTGATTAAAACACTACGTATATAATCAATATAATACATATTATATATATATCAATCTCGCAAGACTTTTTTCTGGCCTTGTCTACGGCATCTCGACCAGTCTTACCTTCCCATAAACGCCAAGTGGAGGAAAGCACGATTTCAGCGCCAGTCTCTTTCTGGATGTAAGCTAGTGCCTCAAGGTCAGATTGACAACGCCAAACAACACAGTCGTATTGCTTAGATGATCAAAGAGGCATGTCTGATGGCTTTCTGTTCTCGCATTGAGTAGTGGGGATCAGTCAGTTTAGCCTGCAGTGTGTACGAGTATCCCAAGTATCCCAAGAGGTGAGGAGAGTTTGCTTGTCAAGTTAGCAAAATTTAGCAATAAGCTTGGCATCACATGGCATCTCATGGCATCAAATGCCATCATGGCATTGCAAGCACTACATGAGTCCAATCTCACTTCCGCCTCCATGCATGGTTTGTCAAAGGATACTTTCGCATAGTTGGCAGCATGCAAAACCTGGCAACTCCACAAGGCCCCACGCTTCTTTGTCACCAAATATTTGGGTCTGAAAATGAAGGATCCCTCCAAATGGCCATGTTTGAAGAACAAAATAATGATAACCCGATAACCCATCGATTTTTGGCTCCAACATTTCAGACTTCCTCTTGTTTGGGCTGAGGCTGAAACTCCGTCAACATCGAGAAAGATGATCTTCTGCTGCTCCGCCATTTTGCGGCTGACCTCATGAGGACGTGATTAAAAAAATAGTCATGGACATCGGAAAAAAAAAAAAAAAAAACTATTTCTGGAGCAAATGGGCAAGCGCGATTTGTTTCCCAACTTCCTATCTTCCCTTCTGCAGCCGGTTTTGGTGTGTCATCTTTTGTG
>Ga0126342_10014248_pt1 | contig 14052 bp, 11 predicted proteins | sample Cyp1metagenome_FD_92528 | JGI IMG/M metagenome (GOLD analysis project Ga0126342, IMG submission 92528) | Coral microbial communities from Lord Howe Island, Old Settlement Bay, Australia - Cyphastrea 1 metagenome | ecosystem: Host-associated > Invertebrates > Cnidaria > Coral ...
ATATTATAACATATTATAACATATTATAACATATTATACCATATTATAACATATTATAACATATTATAACATATTATAACATATTATAACATATTATAACATATTATAACATATTATAACATATTAAAACATATTATAACATATTATACCATATTATAACATATTATACCATATTATACCATATTATAACATATTATAACATATTATAACATATTATAACATATTAAAACATATTATAACATATTATAACATATTATAACATATTAAAACATATTATAACATATTATACCATATTATAACATATTATAACATATTATACCATATTATAACATATTATACCATATTATAACATATTATAACATATTATAACATATTATACCATATTATAACATATTATAACATATTATAACATATTATAACATATTATAACATATTATACCATATTATAACATATTATAACATATTATAACATATTATAACATATTATAACATATTATAACATATTATAACATATTATAACTGTGGTTACAAGGATTATAACATATTATAACTGTGGTTACAAACCACTTGCGATTTTTGGGCATATTCCAACGATATAACAAGGGACGGCGATGTTGAGGATTTACATCCCTTTGGTGATCGAGAAACCAGGTGGGCTTCGGGCGGAAATGGGGGACGAACCACAAAGACGGGGTCATGACAGCAGTAAAGCACTGGATTATTTCTGTTTTTTCTCAACAATCGTTGAACTATAATACATGATAAAAGCAACTTAAATGGATTCTGGATTAAGTAGATAATAATCATCAGAAATTACTACAACGATCTCACGTCGTGATGTCATTGGAATGATGGTGAGTGTGGGGAATCAGCCCCTCAAAGACCTGATGACGTTATGGGTTTGTCTAAACATGGGGAATTTCTACCTCCAAGTAATGGCAAATTTAAGGGGAACAATGACATTTAGTTCGATGGCTTTTTCAGCTATAAACCTCTAGTTCTGGCAGTCTGGGAACTTCAACCCAGCCACGTTTGAAGACACTGTTGCCATGTCGCAAAAACACTTCAGAACCTCAAGAGATGACTTGCTCACAATGCAATTTCTCTTGCCAACGATCCTCCAACCATCGATGAGTTCGTCCAGCTTTTGAGGAGCAAGTCAAAAAGCATTTTCAACTCGAACGAAGCAAGGCTGAGAGCAAAGATCAAAACCCCCTTCCTTGAAAATGACCGTGTGGCCAAACTTTTTGTGAAACTGAAGATCGATGAGGACTTCATTCCCTACGTTCAGATCCAAAAAGAGTACATGGAGTTCTTCAACTTGGAATTGGAAGGGGTCATTACTCCTGGACAAGAAGTGGGTGACTTTGTCTTCTTCTGGAATTGTGTCATGGACTGAAGAGTCCTCAGCCATGTGAGTCAAATTTCCCAAAATCATTCTCCCTCCAAACCAATTGCTCATGAGAAAGAATGGATCGCAGTTGGGTTCGATGTCGTCGAGGTCGAAGAGTTGAAGTTTGTAGAAATGATGGAGCTTTGAAACATCATTACCCTCTGGTAAACGTTTACATAACTATGGAAAATCACCATGTTCAATGGTTAAATCAACTATAAATTGTCATTTTCAATAGCTATGTTAGTTTACCAGAGGGTAACTGAAGGAATAACAAAGCAGACCTTCTCCATCGCTCTCACCCGATGGGGTATCGACTTGTGGGCATCATTGAGCCGGGTCAACTCCTATTTTTGTCCCATCCGTGGACGAATGCAACCAACAGCAAATGGATAATTAACTTGAATATCCTCTTGTGATTTAACATAACTATTGAACATCACCATTTTTGAGACGTACATCATCGAACTAAATTTAAGTGGGCCATTTTCTATCGCAAACAGTTAAAGAACTGGAGAGTAACGTCGGATTTTAGCGGTAATTCACCGCATCGGTGACAGACGGACGGGCCGTTGCGATCTCATCGAGGTCCGAGGTTTTTCGAAGTCATGGTGCTGGGGATTCGGTAGATATCCCCTAAGGGCCTTATAATTTTTCCAATGTTTAGTGGAAACTGAATCTTCCAACCCCTATCTGGCAGGGTCTATGTTAATTTACTGAAGGGTAATCCATTACATAGCCTTATCTGGTTGGTGGTTTGGAACCATGGAATTTTATGACGTTCCATTCAGTTGGGAATTTCATCATCCCAACTGACGAACTCATATATTTTTCGGAGGGGTAGGTATACCACCAACCAGAAATTGTTGGATGGATGTTGATTGTGATCTGGAAGTGTTGCATGCACTTGCTGATGACATGAGCAGATTGTGAGGGAACTATGCCTTAGCCACCTCCGAAAAGGGTCAGGAGGAACGGGCCAACGATACACATAAATCTGTAGCTGCAAGATGGTGCTCCCAAATGGTAAGTGGACTATAACCCCAGTTACAAGTGGACTCACCCCACTTACCCGACTTCCGGATTCTAAAGCACTTACTAAGTTAGAGCCCATGATATTCCCATTATCATCCATTATCAACAACTAGAAACATATTTTTTGCAACTACAATGAACATCAATAAAAACCACTATATAAGAGGTTAGCTATAAGAGGTTAGCCCCTAAATGTCTTGATGCAGGTTTGATGCTTTATTTCCTGGCCATCATTCTGATTTTGCCCATCACGCTCATGAATCTGGTGCGGGTCCACGGCCACGTAGCTCTCCCATGCTACGCTGCTGGGCCATCTGGTTATGACATTCACAGGGCTAGCCATGGTTTTTCGATGGCCCATAGAACCATAGAAATAGATGGTTTACCGAACTCAATAGCATGGTGGATCTTTCCCATGGCGAACTGTTAGTCATAACCAGATGCTAGTTGATGATGTTTATGATGGGAGTTTTACACAATGCGGATACTGATAGCTATCTTCTCAACATTCATGGGATATAAATTTAAAAACCATCTGGTTATTTAACATAGCGAACTGGAAAATCCATTAAACATGGAGGTTTTACTGGGAAAATCATCTATAAATGGGCCATGTTCCATAGCTATGTTAAATAACCAGATGGTCACATATTATAACATTCTGCAAGACTGCACATTATATGTCCAACAATATGGACATATTTGGATGAACTATGATGACGTCACTGGAATGACGTCACTGGAATGCAGGTGAATGAGAGTGTTGCTGTGTCAGGGAAGCATCTCCCTATTTGGGCCGTATGACAACAGCTATTTTCAGGTTAGTGCATTATGTCAATTCAGCCAGAAAAAGTAAAAATTACAGTCCCCAGCTCTTCCAATCCCAAATGATTGTCAAATGATTTGCCAAGATGTTTCTTCTTTTTGGGTTCCATGTCATTTGTTTCAAGGGGTTTTGGTCCGCTTTGTTTCAAGCATCTCTGCAGTTCGTCTCAAAACATGACTTCTAGAGGTGCCAACTACCCTCTCTTGCAATCAGACATGGCTAGACCGGGAAATCCCCGAACGTTTTATGGAGGTTGATAGCTGGGAAAATCCACGCACTTGTGGATTTTCCAGCCAGGGATGTTTGAGCGCCGCAGAGTAAAACATCTCCAGGGCCAGTACCTACTCGGCGCATCACAGTTGGTGCCCCCATTGATTTTCCATCGCTGGGGGTATTTACACCCTCTGGTAACTGTGAAACAGCATGGCTCATTGAATTGGATGATTTACCTCATTTGACCTCTTAAATATGATAGCTGTGGAAATTGACCTATTCAGCCACCTTTTCACCTGGTGATTTTCCAGTTCGCAAAGTGTAGCAAATGACCGGAGGGTATCTCATTGATCTTTGGCTTTCCACCATGGATCCAGCCATGGCTTCGAAGCACTGGGGTATGACTGAAGGGCTAGTCACCTAGTCGTCAAGTCAGTCAATTGTCCCTTCGAGAAATAGCCATAGTTCCACTCGGATCCGTAATTGCCAACCACATACATAGTCTCTCGAAAAGGTGGTGTCCCAGTTCGTGAGCTAAATTGCTGTGTAACTCCAATTTCACTTGGGTTCCGTCCTGTTGTAGATATAACGATACCGCCTCGTAAGGACCTTAAGTGAATAGTGCTTCTTCCCCACCTGTCTGGTGAGGGTTGTTAGATTTCATGTCTGCTGGCCCGCCACCGCCGCCTCCGCCGCCTCCTCCGCCTCCTGCTCCTCCGCTGGACCTCAACTACAAGCTCTTGCTCGCAGTGGTCCCCGCCGGACCCGAACAGCAACTTCTGGATCAAAGTCATCCCTGCCGGACCTCAACTGCAAGCTCTTGATCGCTCTCGTCCCTGCCGGACCCGGACAGCAAGCCCAGGATCAGAGCGATCACCGCCGGACCGCAACTACAAGCGCTAGATCGCAGTGTTCCCCGCCGGACCCAAACAGCAAGATCAGGATCGGAGTGTTCCCCGCCAGACCTCAACTGCAAGCGCTGGATCGCAGTGTGCCCCGCCGGACCCAAACAGCAAGCCCAGGGGCAGAGTGTTGCCCGCCGGACCTCAGCCACAAAGAATTTCCGAAGATGTATCAGATATGAATGCAAAAAATGCCAGAAGATATGCCAGATACATAAGCTGCCAGAAGGAATGTCATAAGATTTGCCGAATAGAATGTCAGGAGGAAACCTTCGCTCTCTAGATTTCATCAGAGTTGTCCTCTCCTCCTCTTCCCTGCCAGAAAGTTGCAGAAAAAATGTCAGAATATATGCCAGAGAATATATGCCAGGGAGAATGCCAGATAGGATGTCAGAATATATGTCAGATAGAAATAGATAGAATGTTTTGGTGGGGATCACTCGAGGTAAGTAATTTTGACTAAGGACCACATGACCCAGGGCCCTATGAACAATCACAAATGGGGTGGTTCTGAACTCGTGGGAGATCCCCAAGGTAAAACCATGCTTGTTTCAATACTAAGCCGTGGTCTAACGACTTGGATGATTTGGGGGTACTACCATGACTTAGGAAACCACCATTTACAATAGTGTCCGCATGCATCCACATACAAGGTGGTACCCCCTAGTTTTAAGTTGGTTTTTTATCCCCATTAACTACAGGTATAACCCCCATAAACCTTAGATATTGGACTTATAAAACCAACTTAGCTAACTATGGGGCACCACCTTGTACTAAGTCTGCCATGGTTCCCGTGACAGGTCACAGCAGTGCTGGTTGAAAATGGAATGACTGCAGCGCAGTGACTTGGTCGAAGCTGCCAACGTACGGAACGTACGCGACTTGCGTGGAAGTATGGTATGTTTGGGGTCGGCCCCCCAGTGATGTTTGTTGGGAAATTAACTAGCAAGAATGGCGTTCCTTCATATATTGATGAAATAAGCATGGGATATCCCTAAGCAACTTAAGATGTGATCAGCAAAATTTTCAGGAACCAATTTTTTGGAGGCACCTATTTATTTTTGGTGGGTCTATGTACGGACTATGTAATGTTAGGGAATATGCCACCAATTCTTATGGCTTTATATGGTAAGGTACAGTACCTCCAGTTTATGTTCCTGAAATGGTCGTTGATATGCTACAATACGGTAATCATTGATATGTATATACGTACGCATGATATTCTGATTGTCTATGCGCGTAATAAAATACAGTACCTTTTGGTAATTGAAATTGCAGTTTGCTATGTATAATCATCATGTTACATGACGGTAAATTATCGAATATAGTTCTAGGTACTATATAACATCCAAATGTACACCATACCATACCATAACTATGTTGCAATACCAGAAGGCAACAATAACCGATAGCTGTATTTATATATGTTTATGCCATATATAGGAAACCTCCACATATATATATATACATACATATATATATATATATATATATATGCATACATTACGGATGACTTATGACGACCTCACCGCGCAACAATGTGAATGATGGGTATAGCTTAGTACGGGGAAACGTCTCCATGTGAGGCCTAACATTTAGTACCTCCAGCATGACCGGCGGCAAGTCCGATTCATGCAAATTCCAAAGGTGTCCTTGACGGTTCACTACAGGAATCCAGTAGGGTTCATAGGACTACTCCAGTTCTAAAATGGGGTGAACTGGGTGAACTAAACCACTTGCTGGAGTAACTGGGGTGAACCACCATGTAGCACCTTCAACTTTTGGGTAGCAGCAAGTCTTTTTGGAAGTTGCCATCAAAGCAGCGGTGAAGTGTTGGTTTTGCTTGGCGACAGCCCTGGTGGTTTGAAAGTTGGATGTCAAGGTATTGAACCGATCCAAAACTTTCACAAACATTTTAGCAAGTAGATAATGTTCAAGCTGAATGTATAAGATTATAAGTGGAATAACGCCCTACAAACAACGATAAATCATGCATGATGATGCCATTCATAATTAATTATATATAATAAATGAGTGGCGATGGATATGGGTCCGCTTTAGCGCATCCTGCTCCGTCCCAGCTGCGATCCGGCCCCAGGAAGGAAGCAGAATTCGAGACGAAGGTCCGTACTGAAGTCCGTCCGAATGTTGAGTCGCTGATGCTTTTGATGAGATGATCTCCCAAAAGAAAACAGTATGCATATAGAATATGAAATAGTATCATCTAGTACAATATATGATACAAGATATTACATAATCTAATCTTATCTAATATAATGTAATATACTTTGATATATGATTTGATATGATACAATCTAGAATAATATCATATAATATAATACTCTATAATATAATAAATATAATATGTTATGCTTTGATATAATAAATAAGAATCATAGAATATAGTATAGTAACATATGATATAGTATGGCATGATATAATATGATATGATATAATCATTAAAATCAAATATTATAATATATAAAGTTATAATATCCCTACAAGCTACTTGAATGTACGAAGGGGAGGGCCTAGCTAATGTACGGCATGTTTTCGTACATTATGGGTAACCTCAGGAGCTGGTTCGTACATTTCTAGAAGTTGCAATCCATATGAGGAATGGCAAATAACTATTCGCCGGCAAGTTTGGGATAGAATCATTATGACAATGATTGACCATCATTAACCATTATTAACCTCTGATTGGGCATTTTCATGGGCATTGTTTATTTGTGTTGTTTGTAGCGTTTTTGGCTGAATTTTTGATAGCGGCATTCGGTGGCAGGATTCGCTGTTGACAATGTTTTCCAGAATCCTCCCACCAACGTAGAATGCTGGAAAGCGGTGGCAAATGCAATGGAGAAGACAGGCGAGGGGACAATGGAACTCCAGAGCCATCCTGCTACTGTCTGTGGTTTTGGTCGTGCTCGTCCTGTTCCTTGCGCTTTTGTTACTCTTGCTCTTGCTGCTCCTGCTTCTCTATGCCTCTCTTGTCTTGGCTCACCCCGAAGTCTTTGTGGAGGGAAGCGACTTGTACCTGGCTCCAATGGGGCGGGTCGGGGACAGTGGAACTCCTGAGCCACCCTGCTACTGTCTGTGGTTTGGGTTGCGCTAGTCCTGTTCTTTGCGCTTTTGTTATTGCTCTTGCTGCTCCTGCTTGTCTTGCCTTGGCTCACCCCGAAGTTTTTGTGGAGGGAAGCGACCTGTACCTGCACATGAAACGACATCGGTTTCAAGAGACAGCGATGACATCCGAAAAAGCTTGTCAGGAGAGAAATGGAGAGAAGGGTGTGTCAAGTCTCTGGCTTCAGAGCTGTCGACAAGATTGGCCGTCAAGATTCAGAAATGTCAGGAGCAAGCCGGATCAAAAGAAAGTGACAGCACCAGACAAAGATGCCAAGAGCAAGAAATGTCGCGGACAAAGACTTCCAAGAGATCACGCAGTCGACGGCCGCGGTCAGGGGCCGTTCCTATCGGCTCTCCCTTGTCTTTATAGGTTCTTCCCTCTCTCGAAACTTCCGTCACCCGGCTTGCCCGGGCTTAGGATGTGTGCGCTTTGTCACCCCGTTGTGCCATTGTATTGAATCTCCTTAAATATATTGCAGTATTGAGATTTACCACAATGTGCGCAGGGAATCCGGTAAATCCAACATATTGCAAAAAGGTCCATGCGAAACGTGTGCCCATGGTGTTTTGACGTTTTCTGGTTGACTCTTCGCGGCATCTGTGACTTCACGCGGTTGAGCTGTGCCCATGGGGATGTTTGACTTTAGACGGGCATGCCTGACTTAACACCCGAACCCAGTAACAATAAAAGCAGGCCGCCCCTTTTTTTGGTCAGAGTTATTTAATAATAATGGGAAGGGGTTGTCCATTTGTAAACCGGGATCATTTTGGGAGCATGCCGCTTGTGCTAAGCCAACATGGCATTGGAAAGGATTCGTAAAAAGTCTGGGATTCGCAGCTGGGGCGACTTTGACCCACTTGCTTGGGGAATCTCGGAATCTGGGAACAGTGGCACTTGTGCGCAGAGTTCGTCGAATCCACAGGATGAAGTTCTCGCCAGCAAGCCTCTTAGGCCTGAGTGCTGAGTGCTGCTGGCTCCTGCTGACCCCTGTTTTAGTGCCAGCTGCTGTTGGGGCCCGGCTCTTTTTCCCTGCGGGAAACCATCTTCCGTTTGCAACTGACTTTGTGCGCAAAGGCGGCCACGGCGGCCATGAAGCTGCGCAACTGCAAAATCACGATGGAGACGGCCAAGGGAAAGGGGGGCCAGTGATACTACCAAAGCAGCGCACTTCACTGCGGACGACTTCAGTGGATCTAATGGTAAGAAATCCATCCCTTTGTACATTCGGGTTCTACATGAGTGCCTTGGCCTGATTGAGTGTGGAATAGTCCTGTCAACATTCAGCTGGGATCCCTCCGCAGAAATAGATTTTATATTGCAATTTTGGCATTCTATCTGACAATATCTCGTGTTTGTTGCCGCAATAATTTTAGTACAACACAATACAATCTAATGATATATATGTGTATATATATATATATATTTAAATAAATATATATATATAATAAATATATGTGTATATATATATATATATTTATTTTTACGTACATGGAATATAATCAACCAAAATGGGCATGACACCAAAACCACAGATTCTTGGTGATCACAGGCGCGGAGCGATGAAATGAAATCCGCTGTCTTGCAGCTTCTGGACCGGCGGCCGGTGGATTGCTTCAGACAGGGGGTTATAGCGGTTAAACGTGCTTAAACATGCTTAGTTCGTTAGCTAAGTTGGTTCAAATAACTCCAATTTCACTTGGGTTTACAGGGGATAGCTATAACTATGGTATATGGTGGTGATTTGAGAATGGTTTATACCCCCTATTGAAAAAGGGTGATGACTGGGGAATGGTTTATTGTTTTACCCACATGATTGGGGATTGTCATAATCCAGTACGGCTGACACTCATGAATGATCATAAATGTGTCGTTGTGGTTGAAACCCAAGTTCGGAACCACCTTCAATCCTTCTCAGGTTCTCAAACTGCATCAACCCTATCTGGAAGGTGCCTTAATCCACATTATTTCCTATGTTAAACCATGTTAAGCCCTCAAAAACCAACAATTTTCCACATGTTTCCATATTTTTCCACAATTTTCCACATTTTTCCCGGAAAAAAAACTCAATTTTTTGTTGCTCCTTCCTGGCCCTCCGCGTTGCGGGCCACGGCCGCGCTTTCCGCGCCAGGACATCTTCACCAAGTTGGACATCAATCACAACGGCGCGCTGACACGCTCTGAGTTGGTCAAGATGCCCGTGGCCTGGCTGTCGGTGCTGGATCATTCTGGAGCTATAAAGCAATCTGGAGGTTTCCATGGTGGGACCCCCAAGTCATCCAAGTCATGGATGACCATGACTGAGTATAGGTTAACAAACATGTTGACTTGGCGATCCCTGATTTTAAGAGACACCAGATGGTGGATCGACACACCACTTTGCAATTGAGAACTGGAACATGTCCATCTTTGATTTGGTAAATATAGGTAAATCATCGATCTATTGACACACACATGGATATAACCATGGTATTTTAACCCCCATAAGTTGGGAGAGAAGACCTATAACTACGGCAAAACATATCCACTTAGTTCACTGGAACTGCACTTCCAAACAGTATTGTGAGTTGTAACCAGATGGTGGGTTAATATGGGATCTAAATGGCATCTAACATGGATATGTTCATGGAATGATCATGGGATATCATGACCAACTTGACTGGATGGATTATTGCTCACAAAAATGGTGGTTAAACTATCCAAAATGAGGGATTAAACAGCAACGTTTCAGTGGTTCATGGTGGCCAATAGTGGTTGATATGGATATATATATATATGGAGTATAGGAGAGGATCCAGATTCATTTAAGCCATTATTATATGGGGTTAAACGTGGCTAATCGTGGCTGACAATGGGCATTTGAATAGGATCCAACAGGATCTATTTGGAATTATGAATTGGAACATATATATATATATATATCACCAACATTCACCAACAATGAAGGGATATGAATGGAAATTCATGGGATAGTTAAGGAAGATTTCTCCTGGGAACCTGGCGATGAGTCCATTGGGACGCCAGAACTTGGTGTTGACAGTCTGTCAGCAATGAATGGGAGTCTTTGAACTGGGAGATCTGAAGAATTTGGGGATGAATTTGGAGATACCTAAGGTTTATCTAAGATGGAGTGAAGGTCCTTGTACCCTGTGGTAAATTAACATAACTATGGAAAATCACCATGTTTGATAGGTAAATCCACTATAAATGGCCATTTTCAATAGCTATGTTAAATTACCAGAGGGATCCAGAGGGTAGATTTTCTCAAAGAATTGATGTTGAACAGGAGGGTACTCACGGGAACAATTGTGACCCACAGCGATCTAAAGTTGAAAGTTGCACTCATTTCCGCTTTGCAGGTTTCCTAAGTCCTGAGAGTACCCCCCATCATCATCCAAGTCATGGATGACCATGACTCAGTATTCAAACAACTGAAACCACCATGGTTTTACCTTGGGGATCCCCCATGACTTAAGAAAGCCGCAGACATAAATGTTACTTAAAACGGGTCCTTGAGACAGGCTCCTTCAGGTGGTGAACGGTTAAAATTTAGCCAGATTAATCCTGTTACAATGAGACGAGTGGATCACTACAGTTATAGCAATTTATAAGTTATAACTGGTTGTAAATGGGATTATACATTCCAGAAATGGTGCTATACGTACTTATAACTGGTCAAGGGCCAGAACTGTATTGTACATTATCCATGGTCTCAAACATTTTTGGCTAACAAAAAATGTCAACATGAACAATTCATGCAACATTCCATCTCATGGTCTATGATCACTTTCCCAATCATTATTTGGTTGGTGGTTTGGAACATGTTTTTATTTTCTCATATATATATTGGGAATAATCATCCCAACTGACTTTCATATTTTTCAGAGAAATTGAAACCACCAACCAGTTATTGCTGAAAATCAGGGCATACCAATACCATCCAATACCCTTAATTGCTCATCAAGTCCCTTTGATTCCCATCGTTGATTTAAGGACATATCCATCGTTTCTGATCCATTTCCAATGTTCACTGGTTCACTGCTTTAATCACCGTATTGGCTGCTTCGAACACCATGAACATGGCGGCTATGGTCTCACTTCTTCGGGTCTTAATTTCCATCTATTTCTGGTTGGTGATTTGGAACATGGCTTTTAATTTTCCATATATTGGGAATAATCATCCCAACTGATTAATATTTTTCAGAGGGGTTGAAACCACCAACCAGATTTGCAATTAATTTAAATCACAATTCTAGGTTTAAAACATGTTGATTTCTCTATTTTTCTTGGCTAAATCACATCAAATCCCAATAAAAAGTGTGGGCCACCCTAAACATCAACGACACCGGAGGGTAAAAAGTAATTATCCCATGAATATTCCCCATTTAGTCCATCATTTTCCCATGATTCCCTCATTATTTCCCATCATTATCCCACAAAATTGTCCCAATCAGCCCAATCATATCCCTTTTTCACCCTCCATTTATATCCATTGATACCCTCTTGAATGACTCTAAAATCAGCATTTTTCGAAGCCATTCAAGCTCCATTTCTCCATATTCTCCCCTAAAATTCCCCCTCTGGACTCACCATGAAAATCCCATGGAGAATCTTGCGCCCAGGCGAATGCTATTCCGCGTGACCTCCTAGATGCCTTGGCCGTCGAGGTGACTTCGGATGGAACATCGAGGTTTTACCGTTTTACCTATGAAAAGATATGGAAAAGGTATGGAAAAATCTGGACATACCATGGATATACCCATGTACCTCTATATATATTCATGGTGATTTTCCGGTAGTTGAAAATTAACATCTGCGAGTCAGCTTTTTGGGAACGTTTTGATGCAGTTGAGGTTATGAATGGGTATAACTATGGCGAAAAAAACTCGAGTTGAAATGCATGGTTGGCCGTAGACCAATACCTCACTGAACGACAATTGCTGCATCCTTTTTATCATTTGCCCAGATAACTTATCATTGTATATGGTGGTCGATCTAGACATCCTTGTAAGAAGTTTTAATTGCGAAAGCCGTGCATGTTATGTTGGAAACCCTCGCGAAAGTTTTTTTTCGAGTTCGCGAAAGTAACATTTTTTTTTCGCGAAAGTTTCGCGAAAGTTGGATATCATGATTGACTAACATAGGTTCCGCCAAAGATAAACATGGAGTTCGCGAAAGTTTTACGAAAGTAACATGTTTATTCGCGAAGAATGGCCGTTCCCGGATAAACGAATTTTGATCAACAACCATATGTAATTATTATTCTAGCATCATTTTACTATATATATATACTTAGATGTTAGCACAATTTGCTCATGAAACCCATTGTATCATCATTCTAGTATCATTTTACTTGATGTATCATTGTTAGATATTTTATCACCATTTAGAATTTGGATTTCAGATGAGTTTCCTCCAAGAAATCAACTTTGCTTCATGTTTACTAGTTATTTTCCATGTTCTTCCAACCTTTTCAGACGATGTTTATCGCTGGGTGTCAGGACCTAACCGATCTCTTCGATGTTCTGGATGTCGACCGGACAGGCGGCATGGGCAGATGATTTTTTGAAAGGGGGGAAGTGAGAACGATTGTTGAAGGGGATTCTAAACGATATATGAATATATACTGTATGTGTGATACTTTAGGAATATATATATATATATATATAATATTTATGAATATATTAGTATATAGATGAATACGTACATATATAAATATAATTACATGCATTATATGTATGTAATTATATACATACATATATATATATATACATATGTATATTTATATACATGTATGTATGATACTTTAGCCATCTATCCCTATGTAAGGTTGCTCCGAGCCATGGTGACAGATGGTAAATGACATCCCCAAACCCATCACCTTTTTGAGCCTTCTGATGGTCTGATGGTGTCTCCACTTTGAAACAACAGCCATGTGGAAAGTATATCAAACACCCGACTGGCGAACATGACATGTCAAAATCCTGCAAAAATCATCAAAAGAAACAACCTAGACGCTGAAATTGTCCAACAAAAACTCATTCACCCCAGAATTTTATGGTACGTTGACCAATTTTTTGATGTCTAAACTGCGAACCGTTACACCCCTGCGTGGTTGGACCGGTGGTGCTGCTGCTGCTTTGGAGGCGAGATTTCTCAGCAGGAATTTGTGGATGGAGTCCTGCAGATGGTGGTGCGAGACGTTCCTGCAGAGACCATGAGAGACTTTTCGGCCATGGGCGGTGAGCATTTCCCAAAAAGAGGTGGAATTCAAGCAACAAAACTTGGGATATACCCTCTGGTAAACATACAAAAAGCTATGGAAAATCACTATTTTTAATGGGTAAATCCACCATAAATGCCCATTTTCAATAGCTAACTATTAGTTTACCAGAGGGTAGTGGGATTTACCAGTAGTACCACACAAGGCGGTGGGGGAAGTTTCAAAAATAGGAAACCTATAGGAGAGCTTGGTTGTTGTGAATCAGGGATGGCAGAGCGAAGCCACTGATGGACCGAAAGGTCGTTGAGGTCTCCTCTCTTTCTCTCTCTTTCTCTG